>Ga0210084_1000107_pt1 | contig 12660 bp, 10 predicted proteins | sample China_Galinas_Co_3_FD_184863 | JGI IMG/M metagenome (GOLD analysis project Ga0210084, IMG submission 184863) | Wetland microbial communities from San Francisco Bay, California, USA, that impact long-term carbon sequestration -... | ecosystem: Environmental > Aquatic > Marine > Wetlands ... | reverse complement strand
CAGGATGACCACATCTTTGCCCATTTCTACCAACCGTTTGGCTTTTTCCAGTACAATGTCCGCCACTTTGGTATGCCGTACCGGTACTTCATCAAAGGTAGAGGAAATCACTTCGCCATTCACATTTCGTTCCATATCCGTTACTTCTTCGGGCCGTTCATCGATCAGCAGTACGATTAATACAACTTCGGGATGATTAAGCGCGATCGATTTGGCAAGACTTTGCAGTATCATTGTTTTACCGGTCCTGGGGGCAGCCACGATCAACCCACGCTGTCCTTTGCCGATAGGGGTGAGTAAATCCATTACCCGGCCGGAAACGTTCCTGGGGTCTGTCTCCAACCGGATGCGTTCATCGGGGTAAAGGGGAGTTAACTTCTCGAATCGTTTACTCTTGCGCTTTTGCAGGACCGCCTCCGGGTCTTCCGAGTTAACGGCTTCTACGGTTAAAAGCGCAAAATATTTCTCCCCGCCTTTGGGGGGGCGTACGGAACCGGAGACCGTATCACCGGTGCGAAGATCGAATTTGTGTACCTGTGAGGGAGAGACATAAATGTCTTCGGAACTGGATAAATAGGAATACTCCTGGAACCTGAGGAACCCATAGCCCTCGTTTAAGACTTCAATTACCCCTTCGGCAAAGAGTTTCCCGTTGGCTGCCGCCTGAGCATTCAAGATACTAAAATAGAGAGAATTCTTGTCCTTTATGTCCTTATCTTCCAAATCGAATTGAGTGACAAGCTTTTTTAGCTCAGACACCTTCATTGCTTGTAGATCTTTTAGTGTAAACATGCTTACTCCATTAAAGCTTTCTTTATAAGATTTAAAAGCTCTTCTTTGCTTTCATTTGATTTAACAGTGAACGCCACCACCTTTAAACCAAATTCGTTTTGAAGCGCTTTTTTGCGATCGGTTAATTTTAAAGAAGGTAGTTTATCACTTTTAGTTAAAACTGTCAATATGTTAATTTTTTTATCTAAAATTTGAGAGACAATTTTCAGGTCCGCTTCCATGAATCCCCGCCGGGAATCGATCAAAAGCACCACCAATTTTGCATTTTTCACGGTACGGAAAAAGCTGGAAAGCACGTTCCTTACTCGCTGGCTCTCCTGGCGGGGTATTTTGGCGTACCCATACCCGGGAAGATCGACAAAATAAAATGAATCTTTAACGCCATCTCCATTATACACGGAATGAACACGATAATAATTGACACTGACGGTTTTACCGGGGGTAGAACTGGTGCGCGCCAGGCGTTTACGGCCCAGCAGCTTGTTGATTAATGATGATTTGCCCACATTAGACCGTCCGACAAATATAACTTTTTTGGTGGAGTCATGGATCAAATCCCTGTCCGTGAATGACGTTTTCTCTAAGCAACAATCGACTATTTTCACCATTTTTTTCTAATTTTACCCCCTCCTTTCAGAGGAAAAACAACATATTAAAAAAGTGTCACTTCCCTTTGTGGATCTGCATTACCCCACTGCCGGGATCAACTACCTCCTACCTACGACCTACTACTTTCTACTTACTACTTACTACTTACTGTATTTTCCCTTGCTCAAAGGGCCGTATGATTTTACTGTTTATATTTTTTATTTTTATTGGCTTTTCCAGTACAATATCCAATATTTCATCCATGGTGTCGATGAATTGCACGTTCATGGTTTCTTTGATTTCTCCCGGGATATCTTCTTTAAAATCTTTTTCATTTTCAGAGGGGATGAGGACATTGGTGATACCATACCGATGGGCGGCTATGATTTTCTCTTTGATACCGCCCACGGGTAAAATTTTCCCCCTGAGTGTAATTTCACCGGTCATGGCGTAATCCGACCTGACGGGTATTCCCGTCAACAGGGAGATAATGGATACGGCGAGGGTAACGCCGGCGGAAGGACCTTCTTTGGGAACGGCGCCCTCGGGTAAGTGTAAATGGATATTGTATTTTTCTACATCATGGGTATCGAAATCCAACTGGGAAATCTTAATCTTGGAATAACTAAAGGCGGTGGATGAGGATTCTTTCATCACATCTCCCAGGCTGCCGGTAAGGATGAGTTCTCCTTTGCCCCTGACGCAGCGGGATTCGATAATGAGAATATCCCCACCGGCCTGTGTCCAGGCCAACCCAATGGAAACCCCGATTTCATTTTTATCCAGCACCTGGCGTTTGGTAAATTTTGGAACGCCCAGGAACTTTTCCATGAGTTGGGGAGTCATTTTCAAAGGTTTCAATGATTGTTTGTCCGTCCGCGGGGGGGAGTAATCAGTATCCGGGCCGGCATCCGCAATGGCTGGCGCGGGTTCTTTTTCATCACTTTCCTGGACAAAGTGCCGGGCAATTTTTCGCATGATAATAGCGACCTGACGTTCCAGGTTTCGCACGCCCGATTCCCGGGTATATCGATTGATGATTTCCAATATCAATTCATCGGGAAGTTCAAAATCTCCGACCTTTAACCCGTTTTTTCCCGCCTGCTTTTTCACCAGGAAACCTTTGGCAATGTGCAATTTTTCCCTTTCGGTATACCCGGGGATTTCAATGATCTCCATGCGGTCTTTCAATGCGGGGGGGATAGGGTCCGTGGTGTTGGCGGTGGTAATAAAAAAGACCTGGGACAAATCGATTTCAAGGTCCAGGTAGTGATCGACAAATTCCGAATTCTGCTCCGGGTCCAGTACTTCTAACAGCGCGGATGCGGGGTCACCTCTAAAATCGGAACTTAATTTATCGATTTCATCCAGTAAAAAGACCGGGTTTTTATATTTGGCTTTTTTTAATCCTTTGATTATTTGTCCGGGATACGATCCCACATAGGTCCTGCGGTGGCCCCTGATTTCAGCTTCATCCCGGACGCCTCCCAGGGAAACCCGGACGAATGCCCGGTCCAATGCCCGGGCAATGGACTTGGAGAGAGAGCTTTTCCCTACCCCCGGGGGACCCACAAAACATAGTATCTCACCCGAAGGTTTGTTGACCAATTGTCGCACTGCCAGGTAATCCAGGATACGGTCTTTGGCCTTTTCCAATCCATAGTGATCCTCCTCGAGAATCACCGAGGCCCGGTTTAAACTCTTGTTTTCCTCTTTTATTTGCGTCCAGGGGATTGCCAGCAGCCAATCCAGGTAGGACCGTGAGACCGTACTTTCCGCGGAAAAGGGGGGCATCATTTCCAGTCGTTCCAGTTCTTCTTCCGCCCGTTTTTTTACACTCTCCGGTAATCCCGGCCTGTTTATCTTTCGCCTGTACTCTTCGGCTTCATTATCCGCCCCACCCTCTTCCCGATGTCTTCTTATTTCCGGTTCCCGGGTGGCTCGCAGTTTAACCATTTCTTTCTTTAGAATATTAAACACTTTAACCGCTCGTTTGTGGACATCCAGTTCCTCCAGCAGCGACTGTTTCAATTGTAAAGGGATATTGATTACCGAGGCAATGACATCGGTAATTTCAGCAATCCGGTTGGATTCCAGTTTAGCCACAATCCCGTGCAGTTTTACCCGTTTTAAGCTAATATACTCTTCGAAAATCGTAATCAGGTCCCTGGATAAATCAAAAAAGTTTTTTTCTTTATCGATAATTTCATCCAACGTGGAGACACTGACAAGAAAATACTGGTCTTTTTTGACGAAGCGGTTAATCCGTGCCCGTTCCAATCCATGGATAATCACCCTGAAACTGCCGTTTTCCTGCTCGGCGGAGCGTTCGATTTTAGCGATAACCCCGATTTCAGCGACCTCTTGCGAATCAGGGGTTTCCGTGATTTGATTCTTTTGAACGGAAAGAAAGATGAAGTTGTTATAGTATTCCATGGAATACTTTAAAGCATTGATCGACCGTTCTCTACCCACCAGTATCGGCACGATAGCCGCGGGAAACGTCACCACTTCCCGCAGTGGGATTAACGGTAATATGATATTTTGTCGTTTTACGCGATCCATTTTCTCTCTTTCAGGTAATTAAAATCCACCACTACTTTATCTACTTTTCCTTTTTTGGAGGGTATTTCATACATCAAGTCCAGCATCATTTCTTCGAAGATAGCTCTTAAACCCCTGGCGCCTACTTCTCTTTGGACGGCCTGCCGGGAAATGTTTCGCAGCACCTCTTCCGAGAAATCCAGTTCGATATCATCCAGGGCAAATAATGCTTTGAATTGTTTGGTAATGGCATTTTTGGGGGCAGTGAGAATTTTATAAAGGTGTTGTTCGTTTAAATCATCCAGGACGCCGACAATAGGAAACCGTCCCACCAATTCCGGGATTAAACCGAATTTAATTAAATCATCGGTTTGCACATAGTTGTAAATGTTATCTTCTCCTGTTTGCATGCCGCGTTTCTCGGCATTGAAGCCGATAACATTACTTTTCAACCGTCGTTTGATGATTTTATCCAGTCCCACAAAGGCACCGCCGGCGATGAAAAGGATATTACCGGTATTAATTTTCAGGTATTCCTGGTACGGATGTTTCCTGCCGCCCAGGGGCGGTACGCTGGCTTCGAAACCTTCGACGATTTTCAATAAGGCCTGCTGTACCCCTTCACCGGACACATCACGGGTAATGGAACGGTTTTCACTTTTTCTCGATATCTTGTCGATTTCATCGATGTAGATGATACCCCGTTCCGTCAACTCCTTGTTTTCACCGGCGGCCTGGTACAACTTGAGTAAGATATTTTCGACATCTTCCCCGACGTACCCGGCTTCGGTTAACGTGGTTGCATCTGCAATGGCAAAGGGAACATCCAAAATCTTTGCCAGGGTCTCGGCCAGTAATGTTTTACCCGTACCGGTGGGTCCCATGAGCAGGAGATTGCTTTTTTTAATTTCAACATCCGACAGGTCATCCATCTCATTGATCCGTTTGTAGTGATTGTAAACCGCAACGGCCAGTTTCTTTTTGGCCATATCCTGGGAGATAACATATTGATCGAGACGTCGTTTGATTTCTTCGGGGGTCAGTTCTTTAAACCGGTCTTTCGAGTCCTTTACCGGTCTTCTATAGTCCTTACTGTGATAGATCAGGTTATAAGCCGTGGTTACACATTCATCGCAAATGAATACATTGGGTCCTGAGATCAGTTTGTACGCGGTGGATGAGGAGACCCCACAAAAGCTGCAGCGGTGTTCTTCCCGTTTACTTTTATTCATTGCCAACCTCTTCTTCCTTGATTTTTCTTCTTTCACTGATCACATGGTCCACGATTCCATATTCCAGGGCTTCCCCGGCTTCCATGATAAAGTCCCTTTCAATATCGCCGGACACTTTTTTTCTTTTTTGCCCGGTATGAAAGGACAAAATATCGATGAGTTTTTCTTTGACTTTTTTAATTTCTTCGGCATGGATAAGGATATCCGTTGCCTGTCCTTGATAGCCCCCCAGGGGCTGGTGCAGCAAAATCTTGGAATTGGGAAGGGCATAGCGCTTCCCTTTGGAGCCTGCTGCCAGAAGAACCGCGGCCATCGATGCCGCTTGCCCAATGCAAATGGTTACGATATCATTCTTGATGAATTTCATGGTATCGTAAATGGCCATCCCCGAGGTAATAATACCCCCGGGGGAATTTATGTAAAGGGAAATATCCTTCTCAGGGTCCTCGGCTTCCAAAAACAATAATTGAGCAATGATAACATTGGCAACATTATCATCTATGGGAGAGCCCACGAATATAATGCCGTCTTTTAACAGCCGGGAGTATATATCGTAAGCTCTTTCAACATTTCCACTCTGTTCAACTACAACTGGTATTAACGCCATTTTTCACCTCTTTTTTCTAATTTTTATTTCCTGTTGTTTTGTTGGTTTCTTTTTTAAACCTCTTTTATGGTTACTTTTCCTTTGATCAGGTCCATTACTTTTTCCCGAAGCAGTGAATCTTTCAGGTTCTGTGCATTTTCCTTATTCATATAAAACTTTCGCACCTCTTTGACCGGCAGGCTGTTTTGTTCCGAGATGCTTTTATACTGCTTTTCCAGGTCATCGCCGCTTACTTCCAGGTTGAATTTTTCTTTGATGGCTTCAACGATAAAGGTGAAGCGGACGGATTTCTCTGCTTCGGGTTTTAGTGAGTCCACATATTCTTTGATTTGCTTTTCATCTTTAAAATTCATCGGGTAACGCTGCAGCCGCTGTTCAGCCATTCCAGCGGCTTCATGTTCCACCATCCCCCGCGGTAACGGGAAGACAATGGTTTCACATAATGTATCGATGATATGCTTTAATTTTTTATCATCCACCTGCTGGCTCTTCATCCGGTCATATTCCTCTTTCAATTTCTTTTTAAAACTTTCTTCATCATCAATCCCGATGGACTTAAGAAAATCCTTGTTCAGCTCGGGTTTTACCCATTCAAATACACTTTCGACGGTAATGTGGTGCTCGATCTCTTTGCCGGCCCAGGGCTTCTTATGATAATCCTCCGGGTACGTGCGCCTGAAGGTCAGGTCCTCGTCGATATTTTTACCGATAAGCTCTTTGGCTAAATCAAGTATTTCAGAGGGTTCCTTTTCATTGACCAGGTAGCGGGTACTTTTCCTGGGGGTCATTCGTTTGGTTTGCAGTATCTTTGCCTGGGTCTTGAGCATCACATAATCGTCTTCTTTGATGGCCCGTCTTACCGGCGCCTGCCGTTTGTGCGCTTCAAGGACCAAATCAATTTGTTTCTTCTCATCATAATCTTCGATCTTTAACTCCGCGGCGGGAATTTTCACTTCGATGGTTTCCAGGTAGGGAACCTCCACTGTGGGAAATACCTCCACTTCAATGTCCGCGGTGATATCTTTTCCTTCTTTGTAGTCGATATTCTTTACCTGCGGTTGAGAAATAATTTTCATTTTATCCGTTTCGATTTTTTCAAAAACCACTTTTTCAACCACCTTACCCACCACTTCATCCTGGATGGCTTCCTTATACCGGCTTTTGATTACCTCTATCGGGACTTTGCCCTGGCGAAACCCGGGCATTTTAATCTCGTGTGCATATTTGGTCAATGCTTCATTAAACTCTTCTTCAACTCTAGGGTGCGGCACGGTGATGGAAAATTTCACCGATAAATCCTGGTCTTTTTTCTCTTCTTTTTTCTCCTGGCCCGCGGGTTTGACTTCTTCTTTGCCTGTTTCCGCCTTCTTCACGTCGTCTTTGACCGGTTTTTCGGCTTTGGGTTTGCTTTTTTTCGTGGTTTTGGGCGTTGCAGCGGTTTTTGTTTCGGTTTTAGGCGCACGGGGCTTGCGGGGTTTAGGGGATTTTGCCGACTCCTCCCCGGTGTCGATGTCCGCTGCTGCTTCCGGTTTCGTTTTCTCACCTTTGGTCATTTAATTGCTCCTGATTTTCTAATAAATGTATGTTTTTATATCACATTATCAAAAAAATGGCCCTTTGTCAACTTTTAAATTTTCTATATCTTTTTTTATTTGGTTTATAAGACTCTTTTTGGATTCAAATTTCATGTCATCCCGAAGTTTTTTTTCAAAATAAATTTTTACCGGTTTGCCGTAGACCTCCCGGTTAAAGTCAAATATATGCGCTTCCACTTTTTTTTCTTTTCCCGAAAAAGTGGGACGGTATCCGATATAGGTGATGGAATCATACATTTCGCCATCGATTTCAACGGTGGTTTTAAAGACACCTTCGGGTAATAGGATGTTATCGGTCTCCAGGTTTATGGTGGGAAATCCCAGTTCCGTCCCCACTTTATCACCTTCCACTACGATGCCGTCGATAAAATACTTTCGTCCCAACATCCGGTTAGACTCTTCGATTTGAGCGGCGGCCAATTTCTCCCGGATATATGAGCTGGATATGCGGTGATTGTCCAACCTCACCGGCTTTACCACGGTCAAGCCAAAGCCCCATTGGTCCGACATTTGTTGCAAAAAACCGATATCCCCTTCCCTCCCTTTTCCAAACCTGAAATTTTCTCCCATTACGATATGTTTCATTTTGTATTTATCGATCAAGAAATCCTTCAAGAATTGTTCATCGGACATATCGACCACTTCGGTAAAATTAATAATGATGACCCGGTCTACCTCAAGGTTTTCCAATATTTCTTTCTTTTGGGCATCCGTGTTAATCAGGTATTTTTCTCTTTTAAAATAGATCTTCGGATTGGGAGTAAAGGTGAGAATGATAGAGATCAGGTTGTTTTCCCGGGCAATCTGTTTTAATCGTTGGATGATCTTTTGATGTCCCAGGTGGAACCCGTCAAAGTTCCCAATGGCCACAGCGCTGGTTTTTATTTTATATGTATCTACACTGGTATTCTTAATCATTGTTTCATGACATCCGTCGCCGGTTTCCCGGTGTTTTTGGGAAAAACTTTCTCATACAAAGGCTTTTTTATTAGAAAATCTTCACTTTTAAAGGGGCGTAAAGGATTAAAAAAAGTAAGTGCCGCCAACACCAATAGAAGCACCAATAAAGCTTTAAAAAGGATATCTACTTTCCGTTGGGCATCTATTTTCAATTCCTCCAACAGCAGTTCTTGCCCATCTTCTTCCGAATCGCCTTTAGCTTTAGCCCTGATGATAGATTTTCCCACCAGGTTATAGAGACTTTTATACACTTTATATTGAGTAAAAACGCCCAATTCTACGAGGTTACGTACCGTATTGTTTCCATTGATGTATTTCAACAGGTTTGCTTCTGTTTCCGTCAGGAAGATTTTATTTCCTTTTCCTTTTTCCGGGAAGTCTTCATGTTCATCCACGATCTCGATATTCCGGGGGTCCACCGGGGAGGGTTCGAATATCATGGACTCATCCGGGACCACTTTTTTAATCAGGGGCCACTCATCCAGCATTTGCACCCCTTCCATGATGAGATTATCCGTAGACAGGGGTTCGATGATTTGCATGCCCTCATCCAGGTATTCCATCACTTTGAAATTATATTCGCCTTTTTTCCATTTAAATAGAGAAAGAATGATCTCGAATGCCTGGGTTTTTAGAGATTCCTGGATGGTGTCTTTCCCGATCAATCCCATCCCCAGTAGAATTTCGCCTATTTTTTGGTTGGTCCTTTTTTGGATGGCCAGGGCTCGCTGCAGCATTTCATCGCTGATATAATCCTGTTTTACCAACACGTTTCCCACTCGCATCTCCAGTTTTTTAGGAAAAGAATCCACCCCCACGATATGCCCCTTATCAAAGATTAACGTGATAAATCCATCACTACTGGTAAATGTTAATATACCTGTTTTTTTCTGCAGCGATATCAACTGCAAAATATCAGGGACTTTAAAATCTTTCAGTGTACCTTTAAAAGCCATTTTCATCTCCTAGCACAGAAAAAATATTGACCAATAAATAAAATCCCACCGCACCGATTCCCACCAGGTTAAAGAACAACGGTGCCGTGGAAAAGATGCGGTTAAAATTAACTATCCCCACCACTGCAAATCCCACCAGGAAATAAAATATCACAGACAACAAAAGAAACAGCCGGTTCTTTCCCCTGTAATTGAAATTGAGTCCGGGAATTAACAGGGAAAAAATCAAGAAGACCATATACTTTTTCTTAAATTTTTTCCTTAGTTCCTTTTCTTTTAGAATTTTTGCCTCCAGGAAAATGACATCCTTGATGGAAAATAGTTGGTAACAATCATCGCACAATTTATAGGACTTATGGATAGAGGCTTCTTTTATGATTTTGTGGCATTTGGAGCAATAGGTGCTTTGCCCGATGAGGGGCACCAACTTTTTCAGTCCCATTATATAAATAATCAGCAGCAGCATATAATAAACCACCGGTAATTTAAAGAGTTCTTTGATGATTCCTTTGAAAAGCAAGCCCAGGTTAAAATTCCCATTTGAGGGATTGAATAATCGTTCCCACAGCGCCCCCTGGTTTAATTTTACATTTTTTATATCTACGGCTTTGGCGCGAAGAGATTTGATTTGAGGGTATCTTTCGGCGTAAGAGTTAAACACCTCGGGCTTGTTTTCCCTGGAGAGGGCTAATGTGAAATTATTTAAGGTAACTTTATTTTCATCATCCAGTAGTAACGCATCGCTGTAATACTTAATACTTTGACCGATTTCGCCATACCTGAAATAAATGTTTCCTTTCAGGGTGTATTTCAGGGGGCTTTTATAATCGTCACTGGTGGAATTCAATATATCAAGCGCGGTATTCAATGAGTTGGGGTCTCTTTTCCCCTCTTCATAGTAAGATGCTGCCTGGGCAACTTTTAATCTATCATCGAACGTATTATATACCTCTTTATCAAATAATTGTCCGTCATAGACCTTTTGAGCCTGCTTGAAGCTGTCGGTTTGCAGGTTCTTTTCCATTAACAGGTTTAAACTATACAGTACCGATATAACAGCCACGGCAATCAACATATATTTAACCGCCTTCTTTTCGTTTTCATTCATATAGAACCATAAAAATCCTGCCAGTAAAAAGGGATAGATCATCCACCCGAACATGAGCAGTGCCGGCCACAGCAGCACCAGGAGTACAATAAGTACTTTTTTTATGGAAAGCTTCTTTTTTACATCCAGGAACAGGTCATTGCCTGCCAATTTGAAATATTTTATAAACAAAAGCAAAGAAAATATGAGGAAAGTAAATAGAGTTGAGAAAAACAGCAGGTTGAAAAGGTTATTAACCAGTAAAAAAGAGGCTTTAAAGTTTTTCAGGGCTAAAAACAACTGGCCGAACAGACTTTTGAAACCAATGAAGAAACTGCCGTTGACCCGGTTGATTTTCTCCAATTTATTGTAAAGGTACCAGTAATCATCTTTAGGAGACACGTTGAATACCTTCCGGTAGAAAGCTTCCGCATGATCGTATCTCCCTTTTTCAAAATAGCGGTCGCCAAACCGGACCAGTTGTGAAACAATTTTCTTTTGATCCGCCCGGTCTAAATCCTCGAACTCGATTAATTCCAACTGGTCCAACACCTGCCGGTAATTTTTAACCGAATCGTAAAAATGGATCTTCTTTAAGTTTCCCCAGGGGTTTTCTTTGGGGAGAAGGAAAATAGAACAGAGAAAAATAAAAACGGCAAATAAAATCTTATTCTTCATTGTAATATCCTGCGTTTAGTTTTTTATTGTAGACTTTATCCAGGTTGTTCCTGACTTCCGCAAAAAAGGTTTCCTCCGCGGCGGTCAGGTTTCCTTTGGTTTTGCTTTCCAGTACATCCAGCAGTTCGATAAAGAGTGCCGCGCCTTCAAGATCAGCTTTGGATTCCCGGGTGACCGGGTCCTGTATCTCTCCCATATTGATCATGGCTTGCGTGGCCAACAAAATGATGATGGCTTTTATGTCTTTATCCATTTTCTACCGCTGTTTCAAACTTCTAGCTTGCACTCTGTAAAAAAAAGTATTATTATATTCCATATTTATAACATTATTAGGAAAAAAAAACAAGACGAAACATGAAAGAATTCAACAAACTTGTTAAAATTATGAAGCAGTTAAGGAATCCCAGCAGCGGATGCCCCTGGGACCGCAAACAGACCGGGCATTCTTTAAGGGAATACATCTTAGAGGAAGCCCACGAACTGGTGGAAGCCATTGAGATCGATTCCATCGAAAAGCAAAAAGAGGAATTGGGCGATTTGCTGCTGCAAATTGTTTTCCTGTCTCAACTCCACCGGGAAAAAAATCATTTTACCATCAGGGACGTCCTGGACACCATCAATCAAAAATTGATCCGCAGGCATCCCCACATTTTCGGTGACGTGACGGTTCAATCCGCCGAAGAGGTGAAGCAGAATTGGGAAAAGATCAAGAAAAAAGAAAAAAAGAAAAAAAGTATCCTCTCGGATTACCCGGCTGCCATGCCGGCCCTGTCTCATGCCAAAAGAGTGGCGGATCAAGCCTCCGGTGTGGGATTCGATTGGGATGACCCTTTAGGGGCGCTGGAAAAAGTGGAGGAAGAAGCAGCGGAATTAAAAAAAGCCCTGCAGGCAGATCAGCGGGAAAAGGTGGAGGAAGAAATCGGAGATATATTGTTTGCCGTGGCCAATGTGGCGCGGTTGGCCCATATCAACCCGGAATTTGCTCTAAAAAACGCCAACAAGAAATTTGTCGCCCGGTTCCGGTACATCGAGGAGCAGTTGAGAAAACAGGGAAAAGATATCAATGAAACCGGCATGGCGGAGATGGATGCGTTATGGGAAGAATCAAAGTGTAGTGAGTAATAAGTAGTAGGTAGTAGGGGTTTGATTTATCAAACCCTTTTATATCTGTCTGTAGGGAAAGGCTTTATTGAATGGTCATTGAGATGAGTTTATTAAAGCGGTCATTAATCATTGGTGAATAAAAATCATAGACGAATTCATCGATGCAATAGACAACGACATCGGTATCATAGACGACGTCTATGATATCATGTCCCCTTTTTAAAAAATCATAGATAAATTCATCGATGCAATAGACAACGACATCGATATCATAGACGACGTCTATGAAATCATGTCCCCTTTTTAAAAAATCATAGATAAAGTCATCGATATAATAGACAACGGCATCGATATCATAGACGACGTCTATGAAATCATGCCCCCTTTTTAAAAAATCATAGATAAAATCATCAGTACAATAGACGACGTTATTAATACAATAGAGAGAGACATTGACATGACGGCCCATTGACAGAAAACAAGAGAAAAAAGAACCGATGTACATGACACTTGATTT
>Ga0210084_1000106_pt1 | contig 12675 bp, 7 predicted proteins | sample China_Galinas_Co_3_FD_184863 | JGI IMG/M metagenome (GOLD analysis project Ga0210084, IMG submission 184863) | Wetland microbial communities from San Francisco Bay, California, USA, that impact long-term carbon sequestration -... | ecosystem: Environmental > Aquatic > Marine > Wetlands ... | reverse complement strand
TTCCATTTGAGATGATCGCTCAATCTGTCCACGATGATTCAAAAGATTTGGACCTGGCCCAAAAGATATTCGAAACCCTGCCGTTGAAATGGACAAAGGCGTTTAATCTAACCCGAAATCAAGAAGTCGTTATTCCTTTCAACTGGTTTTTTACAATCAACGAATTCAATGGTCCCTCTGCCGGCAATTGCGTCGAGGAAGCCCTTTCCCAGGGCATCTGTGAAATTGTGGAAAGGCACGTCTCTTCCATTATCAGTCAAAAACGGCTGAAAGTACCTGCAATTACTTTAGGTTCAGCCACCGATCCGATCGTTGTGGAAATGATACAAAAATACCGGCGAGCCGGGGTCGAAGTGTACCTTTCAGATTTTTCCCTGGACACGGGGATCCCCACCGTGGGTGCCATGGCCTATGATCCGTCTACATTTCCGGAAAAAAGTGAAATTGTGTGGACAGCCGGAACAACGCCGGATCCACAAAAGGCGTTAAGCCGTGCCCTTACAGAGGTGGCTCAACTGGCCGGCGATTTTAATACCGGCGCCAATTATGTGGCCAGCGGTCTTCCCAAATTTACAAAAATTGAGGATGCGGATTTTATCATCAATCCTGGCGTCAGAACAGACATTAAAACCCTACCCCAACTTTCAAACAAAAACATCAAAGTAGAAGTGGAAAACTGCATATCTGCTTTGGCAAAAAAAGGGTTGGAAGTCATCGTCGTCAACACCACGCATCCCCTCCTTGAAATACCGGCCTTCTATACCATAATACCGGGAGCACACTTTAGGGAGCGATCCCTTGGAACCAGTTTGGGGATGTTCTCGAGCAAAATTATAACCGAAAACGAAACACCCGAAAACGCCATTAAAGAGCTTGAACGGATCGATAGGATACTCAAGGGAAAATATTACGTCAAATTTTATCTCGGTTCATGCCACCTCGCCCTCAATGACCCTGCAACGGCTTTCAGATATTTCAACCGGTCCCTGGAGCTCGGCCCCACAGAACAGGACATGCCCAGCATCTATTCCTACATGGGTGTGTCCTTAAATGAAATGGGGAAATACCGTGAGGCCATTGATGCATTGGAAAAGGCTGAAAAGTGTGACCCAGAAAGAACGGATGTATACAACTTAATGGGGTTCAGCCATTTCAAACTCAAGGAACACGAAAAGGCCATAGGATATTTCAATAAAGTTTTGCAGCTCGATCCGAGTTCCGCCATTGACTATGCGAATATCGCCTCAAATTATCGGGATATGGGGCAGACGGAAAAAGCCATAGAATATTATGAAACGGCATTGGCAATGGATCCATCAATAGGCTTTGCAAGAGATAATTTGATTAAACTGAGAGGGAACTGATCTGCGGCAATGCCATCTTAACCGGTTGAGCTGGAATATTGGAATAATGGAGTGTTGGAGGAATGGGAAAACAATTCTTTCAGCCCATTACTCCAATACTCCATGCTTTTGTCCCACCACTCTCCAGCACACCATCATTCCCCGGATGACGGGATCTATGATGGGCTCTTTTATGGTTTCGGCTCAATTCGGCTTCAGCAATTCTTGGGCGAGACGGGTATAATCTTCTGAACCGAAGCTGCTCTGTCTAAAAAAGACTACAGGCTTGCCAACGCCAGCACTTTCGGCAATGGTTGTATTGGTCCTTATAACCGTGTCAAAAAGAAAATGAGAATATCTTGAATCATTTTTCAGTTTCTCCAAGATGCCATGACTGATCCGGGTCCGAGAATCGAATAATGTGGCAACAATGCCGGTCACTTTAAGATCCGCGTTGATGTTTTCCCGGACGGCAAAAATGGTATGGAAAAGCTCATCCAGAGCTGAATAAGCATACGGATGGGTCTGGCACGGTACAATAACCTCTTTGGCATAGGACAATACATTGACGGTCAGCAGTGAAAGGCTGGGTGGTGTATCAAGAATTATAAAATCATAAACGCCGTATATGCTTTCGAGGGCATTTTTTAATCTGTCTTCTCGTCCCACTTCATCTACGAGTTCAATCTCTGCTCCGGCAAGATCCACATGAGACGGTATAACATCGAGCCCTTCCCATTGGGTCGATACAATGACATCCGCCGATTTAATCGTTCTATTGTCTTTGATAAGATCATACACGGTCAACATTTCTTCTTCAACGTCGATGCCGAGTCCTCGTGTCGCATTAAACTGGGGGTCCATGTCCACCACAAGAACGGTTTTCCCTTCTTTGCATAAAGCCGCTGCAAGGTTAATGACGGTAACGGTTTTCCCAACACCTCCTTTTTCATTGGCCACAGCGATGATTCTGGTCTGTTTATCACCCATAATTAATACCTCCCCTGTCGTCATCGGTTATTTGGTATTGCCACAATTGAGCGAACGTCGAGGATGCCATGAATCAAGGCATCACAAACAATTGTTTACACATCGGCCAATGCGAATTTTCTGATATTTTCGCATACGGTGTTTATTTTTTCTTCGATTTTTTCGGCACCCATCGCCATTTCCTGAAGTGTTGTCGAGGCTTGCTCCTTGTCAATCAGCTTGTTGTTTATCAGTTCAACGGTATTTGAAAGATCTGTGGCATACCCCTGAAAACGATCGATCAACGATTCATAAAGGCTGTTTGATACCGCCTCAACAATTTTATTTACATATTGGAATTTGATGTTTTCTTGATAATCTTTAAAGAAAAAAGCCATCGATTTTTCTGTTTCGCGTTTTATGCGCAAAACACCGGCCTGCAAGGCAAGTATGCTTTCTTCATTTTTCTTTTCAACCGGTTTTTTTAATATTTTTTTAAAAAACGTAACAACCGTATAAAAACCGAGACGCATCACCGCTTCGGTTTTTATTGTCGCCGTATAGCGCATGTATGTAACTGCCGGCGGAAGGGTTACCCCCGCGATCGCTTTGATGGTATCGATGTCCGGCAGATCGATCCTTTCCGGGCTTTCAAAAGAACGGACGATTCCAAAATTTTCCATCATGCCGTTATAGCCTGCAATGGCATCCTGTACCATGACATCGAATGGATCTGCGATGGATTCGAGATGCTCGTGAATCCGTTTCTCTTTTTCCCTCATAAAATGGATAACTTCAGGATTTATGGTTTCGGTCATCAACCTATCCAGGGCTTGCTTGAATTCCTGAAATACCAGGTAGAGGGTATTCGGGAAGCCGGAAGCCTTAAGAGGTTCTTCATATTTTGGGTAAGATATTTTATAATCTCTTATAAATTCAATTATTCCCTGGAACAGATCGCCGGATCGGGTATCAAAAAAACGTTCGATATCTGTTTTTAGATCCTGATTTATTCTTTTCGTGGAACCAACAAGCGTATTTTTTATCACCGACTCGATTTGACGCATTCCTTCTTGATGTTTCTTTATCTTTTCAACGATCCCATTGGCAGTGTTGGCATCCCGGGTGAGCATGTTTTGATTGAAGTATATCCAACGCCCCATTCCGGATGAAATTATACGAAGACGTTCAAGATGATTTTTTAACAAAAGAGCATAACTTCCTTTGGTCAGCCTTTTGTAAAAAGAGGATTCAAACCGCTCTGTTCCCAAGTCTGAAAAAGCGGTAAGTTCCGGTTCTTTTTCCCATTGTTCCAGTCTAAGCCGATCTTTTTGTGACAGATTCCCACGTTGCGCTTTGAACAGGTTAAACAATGCGGAAAGGGAATAAATTTCCGGAGATGGCTTGATACTCGCAAGTTCTTCTTTTACGTTTTCAATGAGAAGTTTAAGATCATTTATCGATTCGTGTTCACTGAAATCACAATTAATTACAAAAAGGATGTTGTCTATAATCCCCATTTTTTTGATGATGGATAAAAATTTTATGTCCGCTTCCCGAAGTCCTGTTCTGCTGCTGATGACATATACAATAAGATGGGTTAGGAGCAGATAATCCTGTATCATGGCAAGGTGAAGGGGGTTCGGGGAATCGCTGCCTTGACAATCCGCAATTTCGATATTGCTGTCAATATTTCCTGAGTCGATTTCCAGTTGAACATCTTTCAGATACACCGCCATGGACCCATCTCCCACAAAAGTCCAGTGCTCCGAAAAAAGCTCGTTTTCATATTGGTTCGTCCGTGTTTCAGGTGAAATTATATCTTTAATCTTTTCGTATCCTTTAAGGTAGGATGTCAGAAGTATATTATTCACATTGCGGGCACCATCTGAAACAAGGTGTTCTGAATTTAATGAATTGAGCGCCTTCTGCAGACTCAACCGCTCTTTTTTTTGCCGTATGTCGAATCTGTAATTTTCATTGCGCCACTCTAAGGAGGGGAAGAGAACCAGCGCCTGCTCCATATCCGAGTTAATCTCATCCCAGGATTTGAACAACAGTTTTGCTTTGAGTTTTTTTCCGTTTCGAACCCGTGTGACAATGGATGTCACAACTCCAGCCCCTCGCTTTAGGAATTCGCCTTTAAAAAATGAATTAATAAATGTACTTTTGCCGGATTTAATCGGGCCGACAACCGCAACGCGGATGATCTCTCCCGCCATCTGACTGTTGATGGCTTCACAAGTTTTCTGCCACTCTGCAAATGTATGGTCTGACGTTCCCATGATCCATTGGGCATTGGGGAAAAGACCGGAAACTTCTTTATTTATTTGAAGAATATCTTTTTTTAGTGAATTGTATGTGGTCATTTTTAACCATAAATTTCTAAGTTTGCGGATTCTAAAAAAAACTTTTTAGGGGTATTTATCCCCAAAAATGCGTGTGTGGCGGACAAGGACTTATTTTTGCAACACTTTGTTTTTTTGAATAGAAAATATTAACACCCATCTGAGCATTCGGGATTACGTGGGACGCCAAACCCAAGGCATAATCCCTATCGGCGCTTTTTATTACAATGTATTAAATTAATTGTCAAAGCGATTTCCGTTGATAGCCTTTGGGAAAAATATTGCATTCCGAATTCAGCATTTCACGGCTCTCCGGTAACTCACAAATCCTGATCACCGGTGACCTGACGGGCACCTTGTTTCACAAAGTGAAATATTTCAATTTTGACCAATGGACATAATGCCTTGTAAGATATCAAAATTTATGATATTAATGATACGAGTCTTTTTAATATTCAATAAAATGCCATTTTATTTAAGACGGAAACCAATAGATGAGGGGAAAATTTGATTTATGTCAGAAAAACATCCTGAATGCCCACTATATAATCCCTTAAATTGCAAAGAATATTACAATCCTAAACTCTGTGCATTTGTAAGGAAAGACAAGGTTTGCCTTAAAAAAAAGAAACCGAAAAAGAAACCGAAAAAGAAATAATATTTGATGGCACTGTTAAGAGAAACGGTATTTGATGCGGAATAAAAAGGGGGAAACGGCTGGAGTAAATTTGTCAACATTTTAATGTGTTACGCATGGCCGGATGTGTTCAAAAGCAAGGCCGGATCTACACCGATTTTTTTTAAAGACGCTTCCCAGCGTACTTCGATGGGCATATCAAATATAATCTCTTCAAATATAGGAGATGTCAACCAGGCATCTTCTATTATTTCCGACTCCAGCTGACCCGGACCCCATCCGGCACACCCAAGGGTAATGATAAATGATTTGGGGCCTCTATCCATTGCAACCGACTCCAGGATATCTCTGGTATTGCTTATGGCAAGGCTCGGCGTGATCATACGACACCCCTCCCATCCAAACGGAGGGCCATGGAGCACAAAGATCTCACCCATATGAACCGGTCCTCCAATGTGTATGGGAATCGATTCCGCACTGGATGCAAACTCCATCTTAAGCTCATTAAAAATATCCTTTCCGAACAAGTCAGGATGAACTCTGTTTATAACAATACCCACAGCCCCTGCCGTTGTATATTCGCAAATACAGGTAACGGTTTGATAGAAATTCTGATCAAGAAGTGAAGGCATGGCCATGAGAAACTGACCTTTAAAAGAATCCGAGCTATTATTTTCCATATTTTGCCTCCAAAGAGATGCCTTTGATGTATTTGAAATCACTTTTATTATAGGTGGAATGCTTGCCCGTCGCCTTGCAAGTGAGGGGCAAGTGAGTGAAATTCAGCAAGCACCGTATAAATATGCAATATAAAATTTTACAGTACGGTTATCTCCAGTTATTGTCAAGAATACAAACGCAAGTAGTTTCTCTTTGACAGGTGGAATTGTTCAAAATATAATTTTTCGATATTTAATTCATTTTAAAATATTTCTCTAAATGAACATACAGGCAACACCGAGCACTTATGGGTATTCATTCAAAAAGTATCCTGGCAATGAAAAAGGACGCTGCTGAAATTTTTTATAAAGGATTAGATGCTGTTGAGCCAGGAGCTGCCGTCAAACGATGCTGCAAGTTTGACGGTGAATCCCTTTTTGTCGGAAATCGGGCATATCACCTCTCTCAATATAAAAAACTGTTTGTAATCGGCGCAGGTAAAGCCACGGCTCCCATGGCGGCGGCAGTAGAGGATATCCTCGAAGAAAGGATTTCGGACGGACGCATCACCGTAAAATATGATCATGTTGCTGAGCTTCAACGAATCCAACTTACGGAAGCCGGCCATCCTTTTCCGGACTCAAATGGAGAAAATGGGGCAGATGCCATACTGAATCTAGCGAAAAAAGCTGAAAAGGACGACCTGATATTGTGCCTTATTTCAGGCGGGGGGTCGGCCTTGCTCCCCCTTCCGTTAAATGGCATCACCCTTAAAGATAAACAGGACACCATCAAAGTGTTGCTTTCCTGTGGCGCCACCATCCATGAAATAAATACCCTGCGAAAGCATACTTCAAAAATTAAAGGCGGCAGGCTTGCACAAGCGGCATATCCTGCCACTATTATTTCCCTGATACTTTCAGACGTAGTGGGAGATGACCTTGATATCATCGCATCGGGGCCGACGGTGTCGGATTCGAGTTCGTTTGCCGACTGCATGGAAATTTTGGAACGATACCACATCAAAGACAAAATACCCGGAACCGTCTTAAACCATATTGAATCCGGAATTTCCGGCAAAACACCCGAAACGCCGAAAACCGGCGACCCTGCTTTTAAAAAAACGCAAAATCTGATTATAGCCAGCAACATTGAATCCCTTAGTGCTGCCAAAGAGAAAGCCGAAGAGTTGGCGTACAACGTCATCCTTTTGTCCTCAATGATTGTCGGTGAAACTCGATGTGCGGCACAATTCCACGGCGCCATCGCCAAGGAAATCATTAAAACCGGGATCCCCCTTTCTCCGCCCGCCTGTATTCTTTCCGGCGGGGAAACAACGGTAACCATTTCAGGAAACGGTTTGGGTGGACGAAATCAGGAGTTTGCCCTTGCAGCAGCCATTGATATTTCGGGTCACGAGAATATTGTTGTTCTCAGCGGGGGTACGGATGGTACCGACGGTCCTACCGATGCGGCCGGGGCTTTTTCCGATACAACCACGATGGATCGAGCCCAAGAGATGGGATTGGATCCACATCATTTCCTTGCAAACAATGATGCGTACCATTTTTTTGAAAAACTCGACGACCTCTTAATAACGGGTCCCACCAACACCAACGTAATGGATCTTAGAATTTTACTGGTTGCTTGATTGACCTTGAATGTTCATGTTGGGCTAAAATTACGCCCCCTAATCAACAACATCCCTTATTTTACGAGACAGTTGTCTAATGTTAAAAGGTTTTTGAATAAAGCCATTACACCCCCGATCCATTATTTCAGAGGCCTGTCCATTGATACTGTAGCCGCTGGAAAGGAGAATTTTAATTTCAGGGTTTATTTTTTTGAGCCTATCAAAAGTCTCCCCACCTCCCAGATCCGGCATGACCATGTCCAAAATGACCAAAATGATTTCATCTTGATGTGCCTGATAGACTTCCATGGCTTCTGTACCGCTTCTGGCCGATAGGACGCTGTAGCCAAGGTTTTCAAGAATCTGGCTGCCAACATCAATGATCATCTCTTCATCATCAACAAGCAATACGGTACCAACCCCCTTAATCGTTTTTTGATTCAGAGGTTGAGTTTTTACGATATTTTTTTCAGATGCCGGAAGAAAGACATTAAACGTCGTCCCTTTATTTAGGGTGCTGTCCACGTTTATGATACCGTCGTGATTTTTGATGATACCATAAGCAGAGGCAAGGCCGAGACCGGTGCCTCTGCCCATATCTTTTGTGGTGAAAAACGGGTCGAAGATTCGTTTTATGGTCTGCTCATCCATGCCTATTCCCGTATCTGTAATGGATATTTTAACAAAATTCCCGGCCTTGACGGAAAAAAGTCGGGTATAGTGGTCATCAAGTGTAACGTTTTTTGTTTGAAGATATAGCTGTCCGCCGCCAGGCATCGCTTGACCGGCGTTCACATAAAGATTCAACAACACCTGCTCCACCTGATTCGCATCCGCTTCCACCGACCATATATCTTTTTGAAGATTTCGTTGGATTCTGATTTCCTTTTTTGTTCGACTGAACATCTCTGAACTTTGTCTTACCACATCATTGATGTCAATGGGTTTTACTTCGTATTTACCCCCTTTTGCGAACCCTAAAAGCTGCTTTGTAAGATCTGCACCGCTCTGAACGTATTTCTCGATATTTTTTAATTTTTCATAATGCGGGTGATTGGATTCCAGATCAAAGGTCATGAGAGATGCGTTCCCCAAAATTCCCATAAGCAGGTTATTATAGTCGTGTGCGATGCCACCGGCCAAGGTGCCAATGGCCTCCAGCTTTTGTACCTGCTGGATTTGAGCCTCCAGTTTTTTCTGTTCATAAATATTTCGCAAATTAACCACGCTGCCCACAGGATTTCCATCGCGATCATGATAAATGGCGCCGCTGACGCTTACAGGGATGACATCTCCGGCTTTCGTGTGCCGGAACGTTTCAATGCCCGTAAGATTTTCTCCGGCGAGGACTTTCTCTATCATTTCGATAGTTTCAGGCCAATTTTCTTCAGGAACAAACATGTCCATTTTTTTGCCGAAACATTCCTTTAGGGTCCATCCAAAAACCTTCGTGAATGTCGGGTTCAAATAAGTTACCTTCCCTTCCATGTCATAAACAATAACAGAATCAGGGTTTGCTTCAAGAACGGTACGATATTTATTTTCACTCTCACGAAGGGCCTCTTCAGCCTGTTTGCGGATGGAAATTTCCAGACGTGCTTTTTCGTAGAGACGAGCATTCTCTATTGCAATGGCCGCTGACCCTGCTAAGGTCTCCATTAAGGATAGGTGGTCTTTGTCAAATCGCCCTGTTTCGATATCCACCACTTGGAGCACGCCGATAATATCTCCCTTGACATATAAAGGGACAGTGAGGATGGACTGGGTATGCTTTCCGATGGCCTGATCCACTTCCTTATAATGCCGTTTATCGGAATATGTGTCCGGCGAGATGAAGCTTTCACCATTCTGCACCACCCATCCGGCCAAACCTTCTCCAGGTGCCAATCGCCAACCGCGCAGGGTTTCTCCATAATCGCCGGTAGCCTCTTCGCAGACCAGCTCTCCGGTGTCTTCATCGATCAACCAGATTGAACTGCCGAGGACGCCCATCAATCGACGGACTTCCTCCAAAACACTAACGATAACCTGATCCAATTCCAGGCTTGAATTAAATGCCTGCACGGTCTGGGTGTGCAGCCGCTGCTCGCGGTTGCGCAATCGAATAATCTGTCTGGAACGTTCGTGTTCGGTAGTATCACTTAAAATAACGACACGTGTATCTTCTTCCGTATCTCCCAGTATTTTTATTTTGACCAGATATTCGCCCAGAACAAGGGGAGAATCGACCGTCGATATTTCCGATTTTCCCTCGGGCGCTTTTAAAAGCTCGGCCACTCTTTGAGCCGAATCCTCTGAAAAAATACCGGTTAAAATCGAGCCTAACAGTTTTTGCTTGGGGATATTGCACAAAGAAACCGCCGCGGAATTGGCAAAGACAATTTTTCCTTCAGAAGTTATTTTAAAAATTCCTTCTGATATTGCCTCCAATATTGTATGGGATTCTTTCTTGACGGCCTGCAATTCCTGGGTTGTTTTCTCCATTGGATTTTAACCTTTTGAAGCGTTTCCAGGTATTAAAGTTTAGGATATTGTGTTCCATGAAGAAGAGAGATTGAGAGAATCATAAAATAATAATCTTCATTAAATCAAGTCTCAATTTATTCAATCCCTTCGAGCCCCTCCCAATGACCGGGTTCGCCCTTTAAATCAGGGTATCTCTGGGCAATCAAGTTTGGCAGCCAAAACCCGCGGAGAACCCAGATACGGGCAAAAAAGGCCATTTATGGATGGAAACTAATTCGCTTTTTTTGGAAAAATGCTTGAACAATCTGTTTCGGAGAAATAGGATGAAACCAAAAAATCCGATCAAAAAACCCCTTTATTATCACCAATCTTTAGGTTTTCGGAGAAGTTTGAATATGCGTGCAATAATACAACGGGTTAAATCCAGTTCTGTATCCGTCGAAAATGAAACTGTTGGAAAAATCGGCAAAGGTCTTTTGATACTTTTAGGGATTGCAAAAGCAGATAAAACCGATGATGTCAAATACCTTGCAGACAAGATCGTAAATTTAAGAATTTTTGAAGATGAAAATCGTAAAATGAACCGTTCCTTGATGGATACCGGCGGGGAGATGCTGGTTGTCTCCCAGTTCACCGTGTTGGGAGATTGCAAAAAGGGCCGGCGTCCCTCTTTCGTCAATGCCGCAGGTCCGGACCATGCCACCGGACTGTACCAGTTATTTGTTGAAGAGGTCCGTCAGAAAGGCGTCCCTGTGGAAACCGGTCGATTTCAAGCCATGATGGAGGTATCCTTGATCAACGACGGACCGGTGACCCTAATTGTGGACAGCACGTAGATTCCTTTGGGACCGCCGCCCGGGGTCCCCTGTTCATCTTGGGCAACCGCCCGTTTAAAGTAACCGTCATTAAGAATTTAGTCATGCATTTGTCGTCAAAATCGAAACCATTCCTTTCAGCCGCCACATGCCGGTTTCTACTTCTTTTTTGTCTATTGAATTTCGGGACAACCCAACATCTTTATGCCGAAAGACTTGCCGACTTAAATCCTTTTATTGGAAATCAGGATGCAATTCTATTGGCAGATCTCCAGGGACGGATTGTTTTTTCAAAAAATGCCGAAATGCAGCTGGTCCCGGCATCGACCCTGAAAATATTTACCGCTCTTGTTTCCCTCCATTATCTGGGTCCGGACTACAGATTTGTCACCGAGTTTTATCAAGACCCAAATTCCAACCTCAAAGTAAAAGGATATGGAGACCCCCTTCTCATCTCAGAAACTTTGGCTGAAATTGCACGGGATCTCGCATCCATTCCGGGAATTGGATTAACCCATATTAAGGATATGGTTCTCGACGATTCATACTTTAAAACCCCCATTGAAATCCCCGGGATCAATCGTTCAAATGAACCTTACGACGCCCCCATCGGCGCCCTGTGTGTAAATTTCAACACAATTAAATTCAAACGGAATTCCAAGGGCATTTTTGTCAGTGCCGAGCCCCAAACGCCTCTGCTGCCGTTTGTCCAAAAACGAATCGATGTCTCTCAATTGGATCACGGCAGAATTCTGCTTTCTTCCCAACGGAATGAAAACACACTTTATTCGGGTCATCTTCTTTTATATTTTTTAAAACAAGAAAGGATACCGTTTTACGGCAGAATAAAAAGAGGAAAGGTTCAAAAAGACCATGACAAACTCATATTCAGACATATTTCCAGTTTTTCACTGATACAAGCCCTATCAAAACTTCTCGAATATTCAAATAATTTCATGGCCAATCAGTTGCTCATCACATGCGGCGCAGAAGCATACGGGCCTCCGGGGACCTTGGAAAAGGGCGTTCGAGCAGCATTTGCATATGCGAAAAATATTCTTAAAATCGATAATTTCCGGTTTGTAGAAGGTTCGGGAATATCGAGAAAAAACAGGATGTCTGCAGTAAGTTTCTACAAAATACTCGAAGTTTTTGCGCCCTATCGTTTTCTCATGCGCAGAATGGGGAATGTTTTCTATAAAACGGGAACCCTCAAGGGTATCCATACACGGGCCGGTTATATCGAAAATAAAAAAGGCGGGGTGTACACATTTGTTTTGCTGATAAATACCCCGGGGAAGTCGCCGAAACCCATTATGGATCTACTCTTGCGCAATCTGGATTAAAAACCGGGTTCTTTTCCGCTGGTAATCGAAGCATATGCACTGTGGTTATGGATCGACTCAAAATTTTCCGCACTCACGGAAAACCAGGTTATATTGCTGTCCTGTTTTAGCTTTTCAGCAACGTCTCTAACGATATCTTCAACAAATTTAGGGTTATTATAACCGGTTTCCGTCACATGTTTTTCATCGCTACGTTTGAGGACGGAGTATACTTCGCAGGAAGCCGTCCCCTCTACCAGCTCAATCATATCTTCGATCCAGATAAATTTCTTAAACCGTGTACTGAGCATAACTTGACCCCGTTGATTATGGGCGCCTGCATCACTGATTTCTTTTGAACAAGGACATACGGAAGATATGGGAACAACGACCACGGATACGAGATCGATCTTGCCGCTTGGGTCGCTGGATCCCAAAAAACTGCACACATAGTCCATGAGACCGACGGATTTGCTGAT
>Ga0210084_1000105_pt1 | contig 12705 bp, 8 predicted proteins | sample China_Galinas_Co_3_FD_184863 | JGI IMG/M metagenome (GOLD analysis project Ga0210084, IMG submission 184863) | Wetland microbial communities from San Francisco Bay, California, USA, that impact long-term carbon sequestration -... | ecosystem: Environmental > Aquatic > Marine > Wetlands ... | reverse complement strand
AGGCGCGGCATCATGATCCGGGATTCATAACTGCGCTTACCAATCATCGAACTGACCCACTGACTCACGGACCCACTGACCCACTGATTCAGCCCCCCCTGCAAAAACTTTTGATTATGGGTTGTTTCAACCGTTGTCTGCATCGTCTGTCCTCTGTCCCCTGTCTTCTGTCCTCCGTTATCATGACCGGCTGCTGCAATCATAGGCGATGTAATGAGGAGTACCATTAGAATTAAGATCAACTTACCCATTTTTTGTGTTTGCATTTTCTTCATGTATACCTCCGGGCGTTGTTCTGTAAAGATATTAATGATATTGCAAATGTAAAAAAAAGTCAAAATTTTTTTATTACCTGAGTCGAGTGATTAAAAAACAAATCCCCTTGTTTTGCTTGATTTTTTGCTGGTCCACCATAAAAAATACCTTGATTTTTTTATGGTAGACTGTTAAAATTATCGCATGTTTATTTTAAGAGACCTATTAATCGATATGCGTCAATGGCTGGACAGGGAAAAATTCTTATATTAAAAGGTTCCCGCCAGGTGGGCAAAACCACTCTCCTCAAATTCCTGGAGCAGGAACTAAAAAAAGAATACCCCACTCTCTTCTTTTCCATTGACCTGGAAATGGGTAATTCCCTGTTTAAAGAGCCCAAACTCTTCGTCAAGTTCCTGGAAAGCCATATGGTGAGCGGAAAGCGATTGTATGTGTTCCTGGATGAATTCCAATACCTTGAAAACCCCGGGCTTTTTGTGAAAGTGGTTTTCGATCGCTTAAAAGAACAAATTCAATTGATTATTTCCGGTTCTTCCAGCCTGGATATTTCCAGGAGTAAAGAGTTTTTGACCGGCCGTAAGATCGAATTCCAACTCATGCCTTTTTCTTTCAAAGAATATGCTCGGATTGCCGGGAATATCAAAAATATTGGAGCTAATGATTATCTTCACCTGGACCGGTTGGAGGAAATCCGCGATTTTTATTTAATGAACCGGGATAACCTCATAACAGCGGTTATCGACTATTTGAATTGGGGGGGATACCCGGAACCCTGCTTCGAGTCGGTTGAAATTTAGGGGACAGGCAAAATTTACCCAGGCGGCTTGAGGAAGTAAAGAAGTAAAGGGCACCGGCAAATGGTAAATAAATTACCTGACCACATAATTCTCCTTTTAAGAAATTTTCTCGAAAACGAATCTATAGTGGTCGATAATTTCGCGTTCAAAACATAATTTGTTCGATCTCCCTCTCGACTCGACTATTCGTTTCCGAAAGTTCTTATTGGTGAGGTAACTGGGAATTAAAGAAAGATAGAACAAGTATTTCCTGAAACTAAATGCCCGGAATTTCTTTTCCCATTGCTTTAGTGTTTCAATGTAATCCAACCTGCCGCTGCTGTGTGATATTAATTTAAAAAAGGGTTTCGCGTTTTTAATCACCTGTTCTTTACCGAAAGGCAGCCAGGAACCGGGGAATATCCTTTGCATATGTGCGCATATGAAGGCAGCGGAATCTTTACCTGCATTAATATCTATTTTTTCAGCCTCGATCATATTTTTTCCAAAGGTCATGGTTTGCAGGAAAAACCTCTTCCCTCCCGGTAATAGGTCGGAAACGTTCTTAAAAAAATTAGTATAAATTTCATCTTGTTTCCCGGATTCCCATTCTTCCCTGGAGCAAAAGTGTTCAAATGCGCCTAATGAAACGACTGCATCGAATGTTCCGAATGTTTCCGGTTTAGTGGTTCTACAGTCCATAAAGTGCACATCCAGTCCATTTTTTTTGCAGGCTTTTACCTGTCCGGTGGATAAGGTCAGGCCGATACCTTTTCCCCCCTTCTCTCTAATAAAATTTAAGAAGGGGCCCCAGCCGCAGCCCATGTCAAGGACTTTAGAGCCCTCACTAATGTTTAAATTTTCAGCAATAAATTCATGTTTTCGCCGCTGTGCATCCTCAAGGGAGAGAGAAAAATCCCCATTATACATTGCTCCACTAAAATCCCCTGTTTCGGCGAAACAAAAACGAAAGATTTTGTCAATGAGAGTGTAAGTATAATCAAGGTCTTTTTGATCAGCCATAATATTCCTCCTTTTAAATTGGCCACCCACCCGCTTCCCGTTTCCGGCAGGATAATGATTTCTACTATTTTACCGGGGATGATGATTTGAATGCCATCCTGGCTATGATTCCCCGGACAGGGAATCCGCCCGGTTTATGCCGCGCCTAAGGCAGCGGGAAAAACGGATGTATGGGGGCAACCTTTTAACTCTATAGGAAAATTGTTCTTTTCCCATATGGATACTATAGGATAAAATACTCCAACTGTCAAGTGATAAAAAGTTCGCCCGGTAATTGGTCAAAATAATAAAATAAGGTGCCAGGTCAATTTTTCGGCTTTTCAATGGCTGGACAGGGAAAAAATTCTTATATTCAAAGGTTCCCGCCAGGTGGACAGAACCACTCTCCTCAAATTCCTGGAGCAGGAACTAAAAAAAGAATACCCAACTCTCTTTTTTTCCATTGACCTGGAAATAGATTTTATTTTGCACTGCCGGGGGGCAATGATTCCCCTGGAAGTAAAGTACAGGAAAGGCGAACAGCGAATTCCACTTGAGATTAAGAATTTTACCGGGCGTTACCCCGATAAGGTAAACAAAACACTCATTATAACCAGGAATTATCTTCACCAGGAGGGGAATCATTATTTTATCCCTTACCTGGTATTCCCGTTTATGCAGTTGTGAAACACGTTGAGATTGCCATTCGGAACAATCAAAGTTTTTCTTTCCGTATGGAGCTGAAACTGTTACTTCACCTACGTTTAATTGATTTTTTATTGCACCTGACCCTACTTTTTGTCGTAAAGCTTCACCTGGTTGAATATTACAGTTTTTGGAGAACGGGTGATATTATATTACTGTTGATTGCATTTTTATTAACTTTATAATAAAATTTGATAATACGATTGCAATCAATAAAGAGGCAGTAAAATGTCATGGATGTGACTTAAAATGGAGAAGGTATTACATAATGCAATAAAACAGCAAATCCAGGCGCTGAAAGATATCTCGTTTCAATATTTCATCGATGAATTATACCTGAAGCATTATTTATTAACCCGTGAAATCTTGCCAAAAAATGGCAAGATTTCAAAACTTTAAATCCGAAATTCGAATATCGAAATTCGAAACAAATTCAAATGGCCGAAATTCAAATGACCGAAATAAAAAAAAACCACGTACCGGGTTGCTCTTTTTTTGAATTTTGAACATTTGGATTTTGATATTGTTTTGGATTTCGGATTTCGTGCTTCGGATTTTGCCTTTTTGGTTGCGGCTTGTCCGCGCCAGGTTATTTAAAGATATTTGACGCATTTATTTTACTTCTTAGCAAATGCAGGAATACTCATGGTTTTAGTATCAATTTCAGGGTCGTCATTATATCGCCACAGGTACCCCCCCGCGGTTAGTTTATGGTCCTGGAGCGCCTTCCTGATGGACTTGGCGGATATTCTTTCAGACTTTGCCGCATCCTCAACTGTGGGATAGGGGTGGATGAATCTCCCACTAAGATCGAACTGGAATATATGTGGTTCCAGGGCATTTTTTCTCTTTACTCGAGATTTTTTCGCGATATCGTTTTTAAATTTAGGACAATTTTTGAACCGCCACAGGAACTCCCCAATCTTTTTTTTTTTAGTGCAGCACTGATAAATATGGTCTTTTTCAATGTTGTTTTTTTCAGCCGCTTCTATGATGGATGCGTATTCCCCGACAAATTTTTTTTCATGTGTGTACTGGACAACGGGCTGCAAGTTGAACATCATTTTTTCAACCGAGGGAATATTTACGATTCCATTTTTAAAAAGGGGATCGCTGGCCCAGCGCCACTGGAAGCCGGCAACGGTTTTTTTATTTTTTATACAGCTTTTGATGCAATGTATCGATATTCCCACGTTCCTGACCGCTTCGGACATGGACGGGTATTCCCGGATAAAAGTCCCATCCCGGTCAAACTGGTACAGAATTTTGGCATTCATTTTTTTTCGTGGAGACAGCGGGGGAATATCGATCATCCCATCATCGAAATTCGGGTCAACACGGTATCGCCATTGGTAACCGCCGGCGACTTTTTGTTTTCCCTTGAGACACTTCTCTATATATACCGGTTTTATTCCTATAGCTTTTGCTGCTTCGGCAGCGGATGGATATTGGCAAACAAATTTTCCTTCCCTGGTGAATTTTAAAACACCGGACCGGTTAAGCTTATCGGTCTCTATTTGTTTGATTTTTTTTGAACCGCTGTCTTTGGACGATTCGGACCAATCTGTTACTTTTAAATTTTTATAATAATTATTGCTTCTATTCTTGTCTTTATGAATCACCCGCTGCTTATATTTTATATCCCCTACAAAATGGGAGTATACCAACCGGTGAATATAATGAGTTTTAGAAATCTTGGAATGAGATAGTGAGATTGAGAGAATACCGCTCACCGGCTTGCCGCCTGTCGAATGACCGGACAGATAGGGCCGGTTTCTTTTGAAACTCACCACTTTGCCGTAATTGGAAATAAAGTAGAGCCCCTCATATCCCTGGATTGGCTTAAATTCTTCATCCTCGAATTCTTTAAATTTCGACTCCCAATCCGGGTGCGTTTCCCAGTACAAGTTTTTCAATTTCTTCGGCTTCATTTTGCGTTTTAATCCCAAGTTTAAATTATACACCATTATCGCATTTTTTGTAACCCTAAATCCACCGCCTACTTTTTAGAACCAGGTGGAGACGACTGCGAGTGTTCGCTCGTATTTTGCGATGCCTCGAAATCTCGATCATATCGGCAATTGTCTGTTCGGACTGTTTCGGGCGAATACAAGGTTCGCCCCTACGAAGTCCCTTAAAAACCGATTTCTTGACAACCAGGTGCGAATGATGATATTATAATTACTTACACACCAGGGCATAATGAGGCAATCAAATGAATATGTTATCAAAAAAAAGAATGAGTTACAGGATTGGTTCCCGATTTGCGCCGAGTCTCTTTAGCCTGAAACCGATATTTTTAATTTTATTACTGGTTTCAATGACGGCCAGCGGTGATACTCCCCCGGTAAAAAAAGATTATCCAATTAAACCGGTGCTGGAACAGGATGAAGCGGTTGGACATGCGGTGCGGGCCCTTTATATGTATGCGGGAATGGCAGACATCGCTGCTCTCAGCGGCGATCAATCCTACATTACTGCCATCGATCGCCTGTGGGAAAATGTGGTTTCGAAAAAACTCTATCTCACCGGGGGTATCGGCGCAGCCGGTGCTCATGAAGGATTCGGTCCCAATTACCATTTACCCAATGACAGTGCCTATGCGGAAACCTGTGCCGCCATTGCCAATGTCTATTGGAACCACCGCATGTTTTTGCTGCACGGTGACGGTAAATACATCGATGTGCTGGAACGAACCCTTTACAATGGCCTGCTTTCAGGTATTTCTATTGAAGGCGATCGATTCTTCTATCCCAATCCCCTGGAATCCAATGGGAAACATGAGCGCAAGCCCTGGTTCGGATGCGCCTGCTGCCCTTCCAATATTGCTCGCTTTATACCCTCGATCCCCGGCTATATCTATGCGGTGAAGGGGAACTCACTTTATGTAAACTTGTTTGTGCAAGGACAAGCCGGGATAGAACTGGAAAACCGGGAAATCAAGATTAAACAAAAAACCCTTTACCCCTGGGAAGGACGTATTGAAATAACAGTGAATATGGAAACTGCCAAAGCGTTTGATATGTTGGTGCGTATCCCCGGCTGGGCCGTAAATCAACCGGTACCCAGCCACCTCTATAGATATTTAACCCACAGGGATGAGAAACCCATTATCAAAATCAATGGTCAATCCTATGCCTATACCCGGCAGAAGGGATTCGCCAGGCTTTCAAGAAAGTGGAATCCGGGAGATAAAATTGAGCTTGACTTTCCCATGCCGGTGAGACGGGTGTTGGCCCACTCCCTGGTGGAAGCCGACCGGGACCGGGTTGCCATTGAGCGGGGGCCCATTGTTTACTGCGCCGAAGGGGTGGATAACCGGGGTAGTGTTTTCAACCTCATCATACCGGATAGTGCAGCATTTGAAGTGACAAAACGATCCGGGGTATTAAAAAATTTAAGAATATTATCCGCCGATGTTATCGGTCTTTACCGGGAAAAAGATAAAAAGAAAGTCGAGCAAAGGCCGCACCGTCTGGTAATGATTCCCTATTATGCCTGGGCCCACCGGGGAAAAGGTAAAATGGCCGTTTGGCTTCGACGGCAGCCTCCGGGATTCAGTGCCCGGCCTTTTGAGCTTAATGAAGTAACGCTCCTGGACGGCCCATTTAAACATGCCACTGAATTAAATGTCAAATCTTTGCTTAATTATGAACCGGATCGGTTGTTGGCTAAGTTTCGTATCGAAGCGGGCCTGGAACCCAAAGCGGGGCATTATCACGGCTGGGAGGATGATACCCTGGCCGGGCACAGCCTGGGGCACCATTTAAGCGCCTGTGCCCTGATGGCTCAAACCACCGGCGATCAACGCTTCCTTGATCGTGTCAACTATATAATAGAGCAGTTATATATATGTCAACAAGCTGATGGCCAGGGCTATATCGGTGCTTTCCCCAATGGCAAACGTATTTTTGCAGAAGAAATTGCCAAAGGCGACATCCGTTCCCGGCGTTTCAGTCTTAACGGTATATGGGCCCCCTATTATACCCAGCACAAGGTATTGGCCGGACTGCACCATGCATATCATCTTTGCGGAAATCAAAAAGCCCTGGAAATACAAAAACGCTTTGCCGATTGGCTTAATGGGATTATTAAGAACCTTACCGATGACCAGGTGCAAAAAATGCTGGACTGTGAACACGGGGGAATCAACGAAGCATTGGCCAATCTTTGTGCAGATACCGGCGATAAAAAATACCTGCAAATGTCGAGACTATTCTATCATAAAGCAATACTGGCACCCCTGGCAAACGGGAAAGACATCTTGCCCCGGGAACACGCCAATACCCAGATTCCCAAAATAATCGGACTGGCCGGACTTTACGAGCTTACCGGCAATGAAAAGGACAGGAAAACAGCGGAATTTTTCTGGGACCGCGTTGTCAACCATCATTCTTATGTAACCGGGGGACATGGGAATCATGAATACTTCGGTGACCCGGATAAACTCAGGACCAGGCTGAGCGAAGAAACCACCGAAACCTGCAATGTCTACAACATGCTTAAACTGTCCCGTCATCTTTTTAAATGGGGTGCCGGCCCCGGGGTGGCTGATTTTTATGAACGGGCTTTATTCAATCATATATTGTCCTCTCAACATCCCGGTGACGGCAGGGTAATTTATAACCTGTCACTGGAAATGGGAGGACAAAAAGTATACCAGGACCCCTACGATTTTACCTGCTGTGTGGGTACAGGAATGGAAAATCATTCAAAATACGGCCGTAATATTTTCTTCCATAATGACCGGGAGTTATTTATATTCCAGTATATTGCTTCGGAACTCAGGTGGGAAGAAAAAGGCCTGACACTGCGCCAGGTTACCAAATATCCCGAAGAACAAGGAACCACCCTGGAATTTGAATGTAAATCCCCGGTTTCACTTACCTTACAAATTCGTTACCCCTACTGGGCGGAAAAGGGAATTAAAATTGAAGTAAACGGCAGTGAAACAGAAATAGATAGTGAACCGGGCAGCTTTATTCCAATTGCCGGGAAATGGAAAACCGGTGACAAAGTAGAAGTAAAAATTCCCTTTTCCTTAAGACTTGAGGCAATGCCTGATGATAAGAACCGGGTGGCGGTTATGTACGGACCATTGGTGCTAGCCGGCGATTTGGGACCTGGAAATGATCCCCGGGCCGGAGACCATTTATATGTGCCTGTTTTAATGGCCACTGACAGGAATCCGGCAAATTGGACGGAAACCGTTGACGGGCAAGCCAATACCTTTAAAACCAAAGGCGTTGGCAGACCCCGGGATATTTTGTTAAAACCCTTTTATAAAACACATGAGCGTCGTTATTCCCTATACTGGGATATGTTCACGGAAAAAACCTGGAAAGAAAAACAGTCCTATTACAAAGCCCGGTTAGAGAAGAAGAAAAAACTGGAAGAGATAACGGTTGATTTTGTCCCACCGGGGGAATTGCAAGTGAAGTCCGACCCTCATTTTAAAGGAGAAAAGACCGGGACAGGTTTATTTAGGAACAGGAAATACCGGGAATCACGGGGCGGTTGGTTTTCTTTTGATATGAAAATATTAACGGGACAACCTATGGCTTTGCTGGTGGAATACTGGGGTGGATTCCCCGGCTCCAAAACCTTTGATATCTTCGTAGATGGAGAAAAAATTGCCACGGAGAATATTTCCAACAAAAAAGAAGGGCAATTTATTAATATAAAGTACGATATTCCAGATCGATTGACCTCCGGGAAAAGTAAAGTTACCATAAAATTTAAAGCCCATGAAGGAAATATGGCCGGTCCTGTATTTGGTGTCCGTATTATAAAAAGATAATCGTAAAAAACAAGAATGCGTTAACTGCATAAAAATAAAACTTAGGAGGAAATGCTATGAAAGAAAAACAAGTATCTTTCAGGTATGCCATAGGATTATTTCTTGTGGTAATCATGGTAGTAAGTGTAAATCTCCAGGCAGTTCAGGAGCAGGAGCCGATGGCTTCCCGTATGTTCCAGCCGCCGCCGCCAACACCGAAATATGCCATGGTGGTGGTGGGAGCCAATACCAGTGATGCGGAAAGCATGCATATTGCCTTTAGGAATACAGGCAATCGTGTCTACAATGCGCTTATCACAAAGGGTTATACGGCCGCCAACATTCTCTATTTAAGCTGGGACTTCGGGATCAATCCCAGGGTGGATGCTTTCGCTACGAAAACCAATATTCAATGGGGGCTGCAAACCTGGCTCAAAGGTAACCTGTGCAACGGTATACCTGACGAAAACGTGGTTATTTATTTTATCGATCACGGTGGCACCAACTATTACGGGTATTTTTTCGTTGCTTCTGATTATTTCGTGTATGATTTTGAAATCAGTTCATGGATCAATGCGGCGCTGACGGAATGGGATAATACGTCGATCAACCATAATTTCGCCAACATCGTATTCGAGACCTGTTTCAGTGGCAATTTGCTGGTCCCCCCCCCAACGGGAATCACCGGTCCGCAGCGGATCGTGGTGACGGCCACCAATTCGTGGTTACAAGCCTATTCCTGGTGGGCACCCCCCGTGGAATGGTATGATAACCGCCCCGTTGATTCCAGTGGGGAAGCAATCTTCTCCTATTACTTTGTTAAAAGAATTCTCGCTGGTGACCATGTACAGCAGGCATTTAATACGGCCTATACTCAGACAATTAACGAGGTCGCCCGTTTAGCCGCTATAACCGGCACCAACGAACAACAAATCCCATTGATCAGTAACCAGTACGGCGTGGGTTACTGGTAAAAAAAATACCCAAACGTAATCACCAGGTACCGTAGAAATACAGCCTGCTGTGTTGGCTGTGTTTCTACGGTACTGTACCCGGGAATCCACCGGGTCGCAGCCAACGACACTTTCTAATTTTTTCTTTGCCACAAAGACACAAAGACACGAAGGGCACAAAGGTAATATTTTTTTATCCTTAAAATACAACTCCTTTGTGTTTCTTTGTGCCTTTGTGCCTTGGTGGCTAAAATTAGGTGGTGGATTTTGGGACACATAAGATATTGTCAACAAGTAAAAAATAGTATATAATATGATGTTGTAATAAGTAAATAAAGGTGTGAAAACTTTCCTTCAGGCAAAGTTTTATCTTTGTTAGATATGTAGAAGTTTCAGCCTCTATTTGCGTAAAATTTTTAAAAAGGAGGTCGCCAGCAATGCCTAAAGGAAAAGTAAAGTGGTTCAATTCCCAAAAAGGCTACGGATTCATTGAAATGGAAGATGGCAAAGACATCTTTGTCCATTACAATGCAATTCAAGGTCAAGGCTTTAAATCTTTGGACGAAGGCGAAGAGGTTGAATTTGAAATTCAACGGGGCCCCAAAGGCGAAAAAGCTGAAAACGTAACCAAAATATAAATCCCTTTAAAAATTAAGAAATCAAGGGGTTTGATTTTCCGTTAACCATTAATGTTAACCGCCGTCAAGGAAATTAACCCGCATTTCTAACCGGGAATCGTTACGAAATGCTAAATATGCCCGTGGATGCAAATGCTTCACGAAAGCGACTGAAACCACTGCCGGCGTACGTGACAGTACGCCGAAGCGGGTGAAGGAGCATGACGCGGCAGGCATGGGCATATTTGGCATTGTAGTAGATCGCTGGTGAGAAAGGTGAGTTAATCCCATTTACACTTTCCGTACTCCCTCCGCTTTCAGAATAGGGGAACAATTCTGATTTGAATTTTAAGGGGAAATCTATTAAAATATAAACCAGGAGGTGTACAATGTCAACCGGGATTCTAAGGTTGGGTATTATCTTTGTATTTTTTCTTATCACCCTGCAAGCCGGGGGAAAACAAGCCCCTGTCGAGGTCCCCGGGGTGGGAAAAACCCTATCGCCGGATAAAGTGGAGATCGTTTATACCAGCCAGGGCAGCGCGGAAACGGCTGTGATCTTTATCCACGGGGGATTCGCCGACCGCAGTTTCTGGGTAAACCAAATGAAACCATTTGCGGCTAAATACCATGTCATTGCTCTTGACCTGGCCGGTCACGGCGAATCAGGCAAAAATCGGGAAAAATGGGATATATTCGGCTTTGCCCGAGACGTACGCGCCGTGATGGAAAAAGAAAAGATTGACCGGGCGGTGTTAGTGGGCAATTCTTTGGGTGGGCCCGTAGCCCTGGAAACAGCACGGCTGGTGCCGGACAAAGTCTCAGGTATCGTGGCCGTGGATACCTTCCAGGACCTCGTCGGGCGGGCACCTGAGGGATATTTTAAAGAGCAAGCCCGGGCGTTTCGTTCCGATTTTACCGGGACCATGCGCAAAATGGTCCGCCAGCTTTTTCATAAAGACGTCGATACTACTCTCTACGAACAAGTTGAAAAAAAGATGCTTAAAAATTCCATCCCAACAATGGCAGCGGAACTAACGGGATCCTTTGCAACTTATGACCTGGTTAAATCAGCAAAGCAAGTGCAGCATCCGATTCGCTGCATCAACGGCGATCTCATGCCCACCCGGGTAGAAAAAAACCGTGAGGTCCTTCCTGACTTCAATGCCGTGATTCTACCCCACACCGGCCATTACCCCATGCTGGAAAAACCGGAATTGTTTAACCGCCATCTTGAGAAAATACTATCAGAAATCACGACTGAAAAAAAGCAAGGAGTACAAAAAAACCAGGGTAAAATCCTGGATATGACTTATCCCTTTGGGGATAATTCCATTTACTGGCCCACCGGGAAATCTTTTAAAGCTAAACCCATGTCCTGGGGTATTAACGATAAAGGCTGGTGGTATGCCTCAAATGATTACAGTGCCAATGAACACGGCGGTACGCACGTGGATGCGCCCATTCATTTTTACCAAAAAGGAAGGACCATGGACCAAATCCCCCTCCAGGAATGGATCGCACCTGCCGTTAAAATTGATGTCACTAAACAGTGCGAAGAAAACCGGGACTATTTACTTAAAAAGGAAGATATCACCAACTTTGAAAAGAAACACGGGAAAATCCCCCCGAAAGCCTGGGTGATTATGTATACGGGAATCGGTACTCGCTTCTATCCCGATAGAACAAAGGTTTTAGGTACGGACATGAAAGGGGAAGAAGCAGTGAAAAAATTGAGTTTCCCCGGTTTCTCAGTGGAATCGGTGAAATTTCTTTTGAAAGAAAGAGATATTACCGGCATTGCCATCGATACTCCCAGTATCGATTATGGTAAATCCACGGAATTTTTAGTACACCGGGAACTTTTCAAGGAGAATAAGCTGGCCATCGAGAATATCGCCAACCTGGATAAACTGCCCCCTACAGGCGCAATACTTTATCCGGTTCCTATGCTGATAGAAAAAGGAACCGGAGCCCCCGCCAGGATCTTTGCCATTCTGCCTCCGGCGGCCAGGGGGCCCCATGGCATGGGGAACCTATAAGGCCCTTCGGGCCTCCTGAAGGCTTCTTTAAATGAACCGCATCGGCAGAAAATGCAACAAAATATCGACAGACATATAATGCATTAGAATTAATATGGATAAAGGGTTTCGAAGCCTTCAATCTTCTAAACTTCCTGTCTTCTCATCTTCTCAACTTCTTTCTTTTCCCCTGGACCCCGGCAAAAACTTTTGATTAGTTGTTGACTTTTTATTACCTAATCTATAAAATAAATGCATGATTGAATCGTCGGTACCATTAGTAAAGTTCTTTAAAGATGTTTTGAACATTCGGATTTTGAATTTGTTTCGGATTTCGAATTTCGTGCTTCGAATTTTTAATTTTTAAAGGGGGTCATATGAAAGAAACCATCCGATTTACACTTAACCATAAACCGGTTCGTATAACGGTCGATAAAGATCATATGCTGCTGTGGGTGTTACGCACAGAACTGGGACTGACAGGGACAAAATACGGATGCGGAGAAGGATTATGCGGGGCCTGCACCGTGCTGGTAAATGATTCCGCGGTGCGTTCCTGCCAGTTACCGATAACAG
>Ga0210084_1000104_pt1 | contig 12708 bp, 2 predicted proteins | sample China_Galinas_Co_3_FD_184863 | JGI IMG/M metagenome (GOLD analysis project Ga0210084, IMG submission 184863) | Wetland microbial communities from San Francisco Bay, California, USA, that impact long-term carbon sequestration -... | ecosystem: Environmental > Aquatic > Marine > Wetlands ... | reverse complement strand
GATTCTCCCTTAATAGAACCGCTGTTTCTTTAATTTCATGATGAGTTAATAATTGATTTTCAATTTCACCCAATTCGATGCGGTAACCCCTGATTTTTACCTGGGTATCGATGCGGCCCAGGAATTGGATATTGCCGTCCGGCATCCATCGGGCCAGGTCCCCGGTTCGATAAATATAAGACATATAGGACTTATAGGACCTATGAAAAACATGAAGAAATCTCTCCGCGGTTAATTCCGGGTTATTTAAATATCCGCTGCCTATCCCGGCGCCGGATATACATAATTCCCCGGATACGCTAACCGGTAGTAAATTCAAGTTTTTATCAAAGATATACGCCCCGGTATTAGAGATGGGTTTTCCTATTGTGGGGTTCATTTTATATTCTTCAAAACGATTGAAATCGACAATCCTGGCAACGCAGCCGATGGTGGCTTCCGTTGGGCCGTAATGATTTATGATACGCAGATATTTACAGATCGAATGCGCTCTTTCGATATCTTTCAAATTGATAGGTTCGCCTCCCACTGCGGCCAGTCGCAGGGGTTTGCAATTGGATTCTAAAAAAACGGGGGAATTGACCATTACCGAGAAAAGAGACGGTGTCATTTTGATGTATGTGATCCCCTTCTCTTTAATGTAACTCAATAACCGCTCTGCCGATAAATAGGTTTCACGCTGCAATATGTGAAGCGCCCCTCCCTTTAAAAGCGATGTGTACAATACCGTATACCCCAGGTCAAATGAAAGCGATGAGGTTAATATCGTCTTGTCTTCGCCTGTAATTTCAAACTTTTTTGTAAACCAATTTACATAATTAACCAGGTTTTTTTGGTTAATTGCAACACCTTTCGGTTTCCCGGTTGTTCCCGATGTGTAGATGACGTAAGCCAGGTTCGCAGGGCTCACCTGGCAGGTTGAGGTTGAGGTTAAGGTTGAGGGGGGTGGAGCAGCGGCTGCGGCTTCCAATAAAATCGTTTCACCGTTCCAGCTTTTTACCTTTTCATTTTCTTCGGCAAAAGACCTGGTGGTAAGCAGGGCTTTGGCATTGCTGTCATTTAGCATATATTTGATTCTTTCTCCTGGAAAGTCGGGATCAATAGGCAAATAGGCGCCGCCGGTTTTTAATATTCCCAATATACCGATTATAATCTCAACTGACCGTTCCGCCATAATTCCAACGGCGGTTTCCTGCCTCACGCCTTTATCCAGTAACATATAAGCCAGGTGATAGGATTTTTCATTCAATTCTTTATATGTAAGAGAGCCATCTTCACCATGCATACATGCAGTCATGCATCCATGCAGCGCTATACTGTCCGGTGTCCGTACCGCCTGCTCTTCAAATAATCGATGTATTGTCTTATCTTTTGGATAATCCGCTTCGGTATCGTTAAATTCATATAATAACCGGTTCTTTTCTGCTTCCGATATGATCTCTATATCACTTATTCTTATTCCCGGCTCGTTCGCTGCGATCGAGATAATCTTCTTAAAATAAATAATGTATCGTTCAACGGTTTCTTTTTTAAATAGTTTAGTACAATATTGAATTGAAAAGAAAAGCCCACGGTTCCTTTCCACTGCGGTAAATGTAAGATCGAATTTGGTTGTTTGAAAAATATTTTCATATTCACCAGGGGAATCGTGTTTATTCAACCGGCTATTTTCGATTTCGGTTTCTTCATCCTGGCCCGCCGGAACTATATCCAGGTTTTGTAAGACCAACATAACGTCGAATAAAGGGTTACGTCCTATATCCCTTTTCACCGACAACTTATCCACAAGCTCTTCAAATTGGTACTCCTGGTTTTCAAAGGTCTTGATGGTTTTTTCTTTTACATCCTCCAGGAATTCTCTAAACTTTCTTTCCCCGGAGGGGTAATTTCTCAGCGCAAGGGTATTGACAAACATCCCGATTATTTTCTCTAAATCCGCATGCCTCCTGCCGGCAATGGGAGTTCCTATAACGATGTCTTCCTGGCCGCTGAGTTTAGATAATAAAATATTAAATACCGCCGTCAATACCATGAACAGCGTTGAACTTTCCTTTAAGGCCACTGTTTTTAACCCCCGGGTTTCTTCCCCTGTAATTTCGAAATTTACACGATTTCCTTCAAAACTCTGCTCTTTAGGACGGGGATAGTCAATAGGAAGTTCCAGTACCGGGATTTCTCCTTTAAACTCCTTCAGCCAATAGCTTTCCTGCTGTTTGATTTTCTCCTTTTCTTTCTCTCCATTCTGCCATTGGGAAAAATCTTTATACTGGATTCGCAGTGGCGGTAACTCTTCTCCTTCGTATAACGCCAGGAAATCTTTTATCAGTACTCCGTGGGATACTCCATCCGATATGATATGATGCATGTCTACCATCAGCAAGTATTTTTCTTGCTGCCGCATTGTCACACCTACTCTCAAAAGAGGCGCTTGTGATAGATCGAATGGACGAATGAATTCGGATGACATATTACGATGACGGATGACGGAAGACAGATGAGAATCTTCAGACAAGGGGGCAAGCCCCCTTGTTCCCCCTGTGGCTAAATCAAAATACTTAATTTCAAATTCTACTTCATCATGAACCCTTTGCACCGGTTCATCATTTACTATATAAAAAGAGGTGTGGAAATTCTCATGACGGGCGATCAATTTTTTGAAGGCGCATTCTATTTTAGTGAGATCGGTATCCATCTCCAGGGGAATAAATGCCGGCATATTGTAGGCCGTGCCGTCCAACTGCATTTGTTGCAATATATATAAGCGTTTTTGTGCCGGTGACAATGGATAATATTCTTTTTTCTCCACTGATTTGACGGACATATATATATCCTTGCTTTTTCCTTTTATATACCTGGCCAGCGCTTGAATCTGCGGGGCTTTAAAGATTTCCACCAGGGGTACTCTCACACCAAATTCTTTATGAATCTTCGACACCAGGCTAGTTGCATTTAATGAATGTCCACCCAACGTGAAAAAGCTGCTGTCTATACTGATTACATTTTTTTCTATGTGTAATTCATCTGACCACAGTGCCGCCAATTTACTCTCGATCTCATCTCCCGGGGGTATATAACTTTCTTCGACTTTCAACTTCGGTTTCGGTAAGGCTCTCCGGTCTATCTTACCATTGGGGGTTAAAGGAAGGGAATCCAGGGGCACAAAATAAGAGGGAATCATATAACTCGGTAATTCCAACGACAGGTATTCTTGCAATTCCGTCGTGGGCAGTTCTCCATCACGGACAATATAACCACATAAATATTTATCTTCCGACTCGTCCCCGCGTACCAATGCAATTGCTTCTTTTACCCGGGGATGGTTTAATAACCGGTTTTCGATTTCCCCTAACTCGATCCGGTATCCCCTGATTTTTACCTGGTGATCCAAACGCCCCAGGATCTGGATATTTCCATCTAACAGCCACCGGGCCAAATCCCCGGTTTTGTATATGCGCTCCAACGGTTCCCCGGAAGACCGCCCAAACGAGATATTAATATAGTTTTCCTTTGTTAATTCGGGGTGGTTTAGATATCCCCTGGTTATACCGGCTCCACTAATGCATAACTCCCCTACCGCCCCGATGGGCAGCAGTTGTTGATACTTATCCATGATATAAACCCTGTAACCGGCAATGGGCTTGCCGATGGGAACATTGGAAAGATTTTCCTTCGAACATTTATGATAAGTGGCGCATACCGTCGTTTCCGTGGGGCCATATGTATTATAAACTACACCGATTTTTAGGAGATTGTCTATATATTTGTCTTTTAACCGATCTCCACCACTGATAAAAGTATGAACGTTTTTCAACGGGTTATTTCCAGGGTTCCTGGAGACCAATCGATTAAATTCATTTAATAACAACGGTGTACAATTAATAACATTAACATTATGCCTGGTAATCAGCCGGGGTAAGACATCGAAATCCAGCCGTTCAAATTCATTGGGAATTACTATTTTTCCCCCTTTTAAGAGGAATGAAAACACCTCTTCTACGAATATATCAAAGGTAAAAGAGCTCAATTGAACAGCCGTATCCGCCGGGGTAATATCGAATTGGTGGAAAAAGGCATGCAAATAGGTATTTACATTGCGATGCTGTACGATTACGCCTTTGGGCTTGCCGGTGGTGCCGGAGGTAAAGATGGCATAAGCCAAATTACCCGGTTGATTGATATTTTCCGGGTTATCCTTTGATTCCCGGGAAAGAATTCCATTGGCAGCATCCAATAGAAAGATGTTCTGATCTTGCAGTGCGGTAATGGAATGATTGGTGAGAGATTGACTGTCGGTTAATAAAATTGGCGCATCACTGTCTTTAAGTATGGCGAGTACCCGGGCAGTAGGTGTTTTGGGATTTATGGGCAAATAGGCTGCGCTGGCTTTGAGGACCCCCAACACGCCGACCAGCATATCAATTGAAGACTCTACCATGATTCCCACCAGGGTATCCGGTTGAATACCTTTTCCTCTTAACAGGTGTGCCAATCGATTGGCTTTTTCATTCAGCTTTTGATAAGAAAGATGCCCCACGTCGAAAACGTATAAATCCTTTCCGAGGGATTGCTCCTTATCGGATTCCCTCGCAGCGGGATTAGGAATTTCTCTCACCAGGGCTGTCCCGTCCGGGTTTCTTTCTACTTGTTGTTCAAATAATGCGTGAATCGTTTTCTCCTTCGGATATTCGGTTTCCGTATCATTGAAATCATACAATATTTTCTTCTTTTCTTCATCTGATATTATTTTTATATCTAATATCATTTTTTCAGGGTATTCGATTACAGAGGAGATAATCTTTTTGAAATATTGAACAAAACGTAGGACTGTTTCTTCTCTAAACAGGCCGGTGCAGTATTCAAATGAAAAAGCCAATCTATCTCTTTGTTCAATTGCAGTCAAAGATAAATCAAATTTCGATGTTTTGCTTTTATACGTATAGGGATTTATTTTCAAACCGTTTGTTACTTGTTCCGCTGTTACCGTTACGTTTGAAGCATTCATCATATTATGATAGTCAAACATCACGTCGAACAACGGATTACGACTTATATCTCTTGCCAGCGATGCTTTTTCAACAAGGTCTTCGAATTGATAATCTTGATTTTCGAAGGCCTCTAATGTTCTTTTTTTCACTTCATTTAGAAAGATTGTATATGGTTTCTTTCCTGAGGGATAGCTGCGTAGTGCAAGGGTATTGACAAACATTCCAATGATCTTCTCTAAATCGGCATGGTTTCGACCTGCGATTGGGGTGCCCACTACAATATCTTCCTGGCGGCTTATTTTTGATAGGAATATATTATAGAGGGAAAGTAGAACCATGTATAATGTGGCCATTTGAGCGCCCGCCATTTGATTTAACGCCCTCGTTTCTTCTTCATTTAACTCAAAGCGCAGGGAATCTCCTTTAAAATTCTGAATCGAGGGCCTTGAATAATCATAGGGCATGTTTAATACGGGAATTGCTCCGCCCAACTCTTTTAACCAGTATTTTTCCTGTAATTTGAGTACCCCTTCCCTCCTCCGGGTATGCAGCCATTGGGAATAGTCTTTATACCGGAGCCGGAATGCGGGCAATCTTTCGCCTGCATACAATGTCATAAAATCTCGTACCAAAATCCGTTGAGAAACACCATCCGATATAATATGATGCATATCCACAATCAAAATGTGCCTTTCATTGGATTTTATTATCCCAACCCTGAACAATGGTACTTGATTTAAATCAAAGGGTCGAACAAATGAGACTTGAACGATGAAATCCGAATGACGAATTTTATATCTGTGCTTTGTTCTTTTATGATACACGGCTAAATCATAATATTCGATTTTAAATGCCACATCACTATGGACCCATTGTACTGGCCTGTCGGCCACCATCTCAAAGGATGTTCTCAGGGCTTCATGCCTTTTGATTAACTTCATGAAGGTCTTTTCCAATCTTTTTATATCGGGCGGTTCATTTAACTCAAAGGCCTCCGGGTTGTTGTAAACTGTGCGCTCCAAAGACATTTGCTGGAAAAAATATAATCTTTTTTGCGCTGAGGACAGTTCATAGTACTCTTTCTTTTCCGCTGGCTCTATAGAACTATATTTCACTTTTTTACTATCTTTTTTTTGTAAAAACTCAATGATCTCTCTTTTTTTATTTTTTAATTCATTTACTAAGGCAGAATTTAATATACCTTTAGGGGCATTTATCTTCAATTGACTATTCTCCAACTTGATGTTAATATCCAGTTCTTCAAGTGTGGATAATAAAGATAATACGCTCATAATATTATTTCCTCCCTGTCTTGATTAATAGGCACCTTTTCGTTTTCGTCCCCATTAATGGTTTTAATCAGAGAAGCTAATTCTTCTATGGTAGGCGCTTTAAAAATATCTACCAAAGAAATTTTTATATCAAGTTTTTTATGTATTTTGGCTGACATTACGGTTGCATTTAGTGAATGACCGCCCAACTCAAAAAAGTTGGAATCGATGACAATTATATTCGTTTCTATTCCAAGAACTTCCGACCAAATCTCTGCCAGTTGTTCTTCCACCTCATTTCTTGGTGCGGTGGAGTGCTTTCCTGATTTTATTTCAGGTTCCGGCAAAAGCTTTCGATCTATTTTCCCATTGGGGGTTAAAGGTATTTGGTCCAGGAAAATAAAATGCGAGGGGATCATATATTCCGGTAAACCTTTTAGCAAATATTTTCTCAATTTATAGGGATTGAGGGAGTGTGGTGCCTGGGGGACGATGTATGCGCAGAGACATTTATCTCCTTTTTCATCTTCTTTTGCTAACACCAGGGTCTTTTTAATTTCTTCATGCGTTAACAATTGCTCTTCTATTTCCTCCACTTCTATTCTGAAACCTCTTATTTTTACCTGGTGATCGATCCTGTCCAAAAACTCGATATTTCCGTTTGGCAGCCATCGAGCCAAATCACCGGTGCGGTAAATATAAGACATATAGGACTTATAGGACCTATGAAAAACATGAAGAAATCTCTCCGCGGTTAATTCCGGTCGGTTTAAATATCCCCTGGCAATCCCGGTACCGGATATGCATAATTCACCGGGCACGCCTAATGGCGCCAGGTTTCTACCTTCTTTCAGGATAAACACGGAAGTATTGAAGACAGGTGTGCCTATTACAGATACATTTTCCGGGGTCACTCCCCGGTGTGCGGTGGCTCCCACTGTGGCTTCCGTGGGGCCGTATTCATTTACCAGTGCAATCTGCGGATGTTGGTTTTGACTCGATGCAATTAATTCTTTCCCGGCTCTTTCCCCGGCCAGCACCACAAAGCGTAATGTTTCCAGGCTCCCCGGTTCAACTACTTCCAGGAGGGCCCGATACATATAGGGTACAACACTGAAATTGGTTACCTTTTCTTTCCGGATGAGATTTCCGACATAATCATGTTCCATCCCTTTTACCCGGTCCGCCAGCACAACCTTACCGCCGGTTAAAACAGCGTGATATAAATTGGCCCCGAATCCGTCAAAAGCCGGTGACAGCAGTTGTAAAGTAACATCTGCGGAAGTATAGTTATAGGTCTTTATTCTCCAGCAGACATAATTGACCAGGTTTTTATGCTGTATCAATATCCCTTTGGGAATACCGGTGGTGCCGGAGGTGTAGATGATGTAAGCCAGGCTTGCCGCAGGTTGTTTTTTTGCCACAGGGGACACAGGGAACACAGGGGCCACCGGCGGGGGCACCCTGTTATCGGTTGCTAACGGTTCCTCTACAAGTACAACTTCTCCTTCCCATCTTCCTCTATTCTTACCTTCCCAACTTCTTAATTTCTCCACTTCTTTAGCCAACTTGCCGGTGGTAACCAGCACTTTGGCATTACTGTCCGCCAACATCATTTTTATCCTATCTCCAGGATAATACGGCTCTATCGGTAAATAGGCTCCTCCTGCTTTGAGGATTGCCAGCAAGCCCTTTATCATTTCGATTGATGATTCCACCATAATGCCGACGATGGTATCGGGTTTGACGCCTTTTTCTTTTAACAAATGCGCACATCGATTGGATTTTTTATTTAATTCTTTGTATGTGATTGAAATATCCTCGCCCAGGGTGTTTGGGTTTTGGGATTTGGGATTTGGAATTTGCCCTATAAGGGCCACATGGTCCGGAGTCTTCTCCACCTGCTTTTCAAATAACTCATGGATTGTTTTACCCGTTTTATTTCCCGGGTAGTCTGCTTTTGTATTATTAAAATCAAATAATAATTGATTTTTCTCTTCATGTGACAGTATGTCAATTTCTATTATCTTTACGTCTACGTTAAAAAGAATTTCCTCCAGCAGATTTGAGAAATGCGAGGTGATTCGCTCTATGGTTGTTTTGTGGTACAATATGGAATTGTACTCCACTACTCCTTCGACTGCCTCATCTGTTCTAAAGAAAGAAAAAATTATATTTGTATGAATATGTTGAACATATGCTTTCTCTTGAATATTTTCCAGCATTATAACAATGTCGAATAATGGGAAATCACCATCCTGGGAAACAGTCATACCTATTCGATGGGGTAATTGTTCAATGGGATAATTTTGATTTTCATTTGCCTCGGTAATGGTTTGCCTCATTTGCAGCAGCAGCTCTTTAAAAGTCATATCCTCTTTATCGATTCGATTTCTTAAGGCCAATGCGGTATTTATAAATTCAGCTTCAAAATCCTGTTTTAAAGTAGGCGTTCCGATGATGATATCCTTGTTGTCTGTATATTTATTGAGTAAAACCAGCAAAGCTGCCGCCAGTATCATATGCAGCCTGTAATCCGAGCCATTACTCAACTTCATTAACTTTGAAAAGATATCCCCTGTAAGTCTGAATTTAACCGATTCCGGTTCGGAACTATAACTATTTTGAGTCTTTTTCCGATCATAAGGAAAAACACTTCTTATTAATTCACCTGCTAATTTATTCGTCCAATAGTCTTCTTCCCTGCTCAATTGAGTGGAAACAACTGCTTGTTTGTACAAGCTTTTTGGTGTTTTGTCCATAATTTGCAGCTCCTTTTATAAATTGTATTTTATTTTAAAAACCGAAATCTCCATCATCCTGTAATGTAGGTTTCAAAAAAGATTTTTTTCTTAACCGCTTACATTCATCGATATAGCTTTCCCTGGTTTTAAAATCGACTAAGGAGGGAACTGCATTTTCATGCAGTTTTTTCCAGCGATTATCTGCTTGATAGATTTCATTCAATGAATAAGGGTTGGGAATTCCCAGGGTTTTACAATGTTGGACAAATCGATTCATTCTTTTATAGGTTTCTTCCCTGGAGGGTAAACCCTTCTTGTTCCATGACTGGATAATCAACATATCTTTTGCTTTTTCAGGATACAATAAAACGCGTTTATCTTTCCATCGGTGGGTTTTTCCCTGGCCGCTGTAGCCAAAAGTAAAGGGATTGCACTCAGCCTCGTAAATATTATTTTTTGTTTCTTCCAGGAGCTCCAGGGTCTGCAAAAAATCTTTTTCCGTTTCCCCGGGATGCCCGATTACCCAGTATGTGGTGGTTTTTATCCCGGCATTGGCCAGGTTGGATAATGCTTCTTTGGTTTGTTGGGGAGTTATTTTTTTATTTATCAAATCCAATACATGCTGGGAACCGCTCTCTACCCCTAACCTGATCCTGTACATTCCACCGCGTCTCCACAACATTGTGTTCTCAAAATCACAAACAGATTTATCGACAATCATATATCCATCCCAGTATAAAGCCAGGTCCGATTTTATAAATTCCTCCGCTATACCGGTTGCCACAAAATTCAGTAAAGAATCATTCATGAAAAATAACTGTGCCCCATATGTTTTATGCAACCTGGTCATTTCCGCAGCGGTCTGCCGGGGATTCTTTTCCCGGTATTGCCCATAAAAGGCGCCTACATTGCAAAAACTGCACTGAAACGGACAACTGCTTGATCCTTGTGCAGACAGGTAAGGATAATCCCGCTCTACATTAAAATCCGTCATATCGGGAAAATTTAAAGAAGAATAGCCCAGGGTCTTCCCATCGATATCTTTCAAAGTAAAGACTCTTTGGGTTTCAGGCAATTCCCCCTGTAATAATTTCAAAAATAAATTTTGACCTTCCCCAACTATGATTTTATCGATATAAGGCGTTTTTTCTAAAAAATGCTCAAAATTAGGACTATCTATGCGAAGGAGATCGGAGAATACACATCCACCCATTACTGTCTTAATATGAGGATATTTCTCCCTGGTAAGCCGAAAAGCAAATAAAGAAGGTGCGATTGTATCTCTTTGTACAGATATACCCAGGACTCCCGGCTTCTCGCTCTCCAGTAAACAAAGGATATATTTTTCCAACCTGGTATAAAACAGGTTTAATACATCTTGTAGTTCATTTAGTTGTTGATGATTGAAAACAGTAAAAAAAGTTTTATAAATTACTATTTTTACCAATTCTAAATATGCCTTTTCATTTTCATAATTAATATGAGCCATCATGTGATTTCGTAAAACATCATGTCCTATATTATAAAAATTCCCTTGCTTGTTTTCGGGGACATATTTTCTTAAAGTATCAAAATATTTGTTATATATTTCTTTAAATTCCCCTCCTGTATTGGCATCTTTTGTTTTCACACTAAAGCCGTGGTGTTGTAGAAAATTTTTAAGATGCGAGATGCCTTGCGGTGGGACCAGCGGTGTCCAGAAGGGCAGCATGATTAAAAGAATCTTTTGTTTATTCGTCATGGTTTCTCCTCGTTAAAATCCAAAGTCTTGATTGTCATCAATATTTTTCGACTTCATTGTAACTAAATCATGGGTTATCCTGGTGTCCTTGATTTTAATACCCGGGTTTTCCAGTACCTGGTTTAAAATCTCAATAAAATGTTTTGACATATCTTGAGCAGTAGACCTTTTAAACAAACAAGTCGAATATTCAATGGCCATACCTATTCTTTCATTGCCCTCGGAAGCGATAAGATGCAAATCAAATGTAGAGGTTTGTTTCTTATATTCATCCGGGGCAATTTTAAAGTGATTACCGTCTTTTAACCCGTTCATATCTATTTTTGCGGTGTTGATATGTTGTAATGTAAACACAGTATCAAGTAATGGATTCCTGTTAGTATTTCCCTGTAAATTCAACTTTTTTACCAGTTCCGGATATTGATAGTCTTGATTTTCATATGCATTGAGGGCATTCTCTTTTACTTCTTCCAGGAATTCTCTAAAGGTTTTATCCCCTCCGGGTTGATTTCTAATGGCCAGCATATTAACAAACATTCCAATTATATTTTGTAAATCATTATGTCTTCTTCCGGATACGGGGGACCCCACCACAATATCTTCCTGACCGCTGCATTTGGACAACAATATATTATATACCGTTAACAAAAACATGAACATGGTTGTTCCTGTTTCTTTTAAAGTATCATATAAACGGGCGGTTAATTCCCTGTCTATCGAGAAATCAATTAAGTCCCCTTCATGGGAAAGTCGAACCGAAGGTACCGGGTAATCGGTTGGGAAGTTGAGAACCGGAATTTCTCCCTCAAATTGTTTTAACCAATATTTTTCTTGTTTTTTTAAGGCTTCTTTCACTAATTGGCGCTGCTGCCATTCCGAGTATTCTTTGTACTGGATTTTCAAGTCCGGTAATCGGTTACCGTTATACAGGTATAAAAAATCTTTTATTAATATACGCTGCGACATACCATCTGTAATGATGTGATGCATATCCACCATCAATAAATATTTTGCTTCCCCTGTTTTTATCAACCCTACTCGAAGAAAAGGAGGATGCGCCAGATCAAAGGGGCGTATGAAACTTTTTATGATATTATTTTCTTCCCGGGGGGGTAATCCGGCATGTTTATCTTTTCCCGCGTCAAAATATTCGATATTGAATTGCATTTTTTTATGTATTCGTTGTACCGGTTCAACATCCATCATCTCAAAAGAAGTTCGTAAATTCTCATGCCGTTCTATTAAATTTTTAAAGGTTGTTTGCAGTCTAATGGTTTCAATTTTTCCTTCCAGGGGCATTATATTTGTAAAATTATAGCTTGTATTATCGACTCTCATTTGCTGCACGATATACATTCTTTTTTGAGCAGATGATAGCTCATAATATTCTTTTTCTTCTACGGGTTCTATAGACATATATGTATTTTTTTCTAAATGAGAGCGTGCCGAGATATATTGGGCGGAGCCTTCTATAGTGGGTTTATTAAAAAATTCGATCACCGGTATATTAACGCCTAATTCCCGGTGAATTCTCGATAAGAGGGTAATGGCTTTTAAAGAATCGCCTCCCAATTCCAGGAAATTATCGTTTGCACCTATACCATCAATTCCAAGTATACTTTCCCAAATAACGGTGAGTTCTCTTTCTTCAAAGTTTTGCGGAGGCACATACTTGTTGGTTAAATATGGTCGAGGGTGTCCTTTGGGTTTATCCTCTCTTTCACCTGGAGTAGGAACCTGCTTTTTTACCTGTTCCATTTTTATCCACCGGTCAAACCGTTTTTGAAGGTTGCCTCCTACCGAAAAAATAATTTGATCTACTTTTTCCAGGGAGAGCAATCGTTCGAAAATTTCAATGCTTTTTTCAGCCTCCATCCCGTCCCAATTCAAACTGAGCCAGTGATGCCGTTTTTTTCCCAACCGATTATGACACCTTACAAGTGTATCCATAAATATATTCGCCGCTG
>Ga0210084_1000103_pt1 | contig 12767 bp, 10 predicted proteins | sample China_Galinas_Co_3_FD_184863 | JGI IMG/M metagenome (GOLD analysis project Ga0210084, IMG submission 184863) | Wetland microbial communities from San Francisco Bay, California, USA, that impact long-term carbon sequestration -... | ecosystem: Environmental > Aquatic > Marine > Wetlands ... | reverse complement strand
AGGATCGATGAATGGATGCGGTCTGGAGTGGCACGTGTTCAGGGGGTGCGCTTTTCCGTGTAACAATACCTGCCCGCTCGTGCCTCGCATGGCAGGCGGGTTGGCGGAGTGGCTTCGTTATTTCAATGACTTAGCTGTGGGGGAGACCGCGGCTCCCGCATGCTTTTTGCGGGAGAACGCGGAGGGGGCAGGGATGCCCCCGCTGCTAAGTCATTGAAATGACCAGACACGTAGACACCGGAGTGAAGCGGGGGAGCGCACCCCCTGAACACGTCCTTGGAGTTCACTCCAGGGAAGGTTCTGCCTTGGGACAGTGCTTTCCGGCGGCCATAGGGTGTTGTATCCGTTTGAACATGGGGTCGCTGTTGCAGTACCCCCGGGTGTATGAAAGCATTCAAATTTTTAAACGATAAGGAGCTGTTTATAATGCCGATTTACGAATTTCATTGTGATGCATGTGAAAAAGATTTTGAATATCTGGTCTTTGGAAACGAGAAGGCTGCTTGCCCTTCATGCAACAACAAAAAAGTCAAAAAAATCATGTCCGCATGCACATTCTATAGTAAGGGCAGCCATGGTCATACGGTTAAGGGGGCTGCGTCGGCATCATCGTGTGGTGGATGTTCGGCTACCAGTTGTTCGAGCTGTAGTCACTGATGGGGAAAACATTCAAAATAGGCACCCGGGGCAGTAAACTCGCACTCTGGCAGGCAAACTGGGTTAAATCTGCGCTGAAGGCCCGACACCCTTCCCTTTCAGTCCAACTTGTCATCATCAAAACCAAAGGTGACAAAATTCTCGATGTTCCCCTTGCCAAGGTCGGCGGCAAAGGCCTTTTTGTAAAAGAAATCGAAGAAGCGCTTTTAGACGGCCGCATAGACCTTGCGGTACACAGCATGAAGGATATGCCGTCGGAAATACCGAATGGACTCTGCATCGGCGCAATCCCCGAACGCGAAAATCCCCAAGATGTTCTGATTTCAAAAAAAGGACGGCCCCTTTCCCAACTTGAACCCGGCGCCAGGATCGGAACCAGCAGTCTTCGTCGCGCCGCTCAGCTTCTCCATGTCAGACCGGATCTGCGGGTATTCCCTTTAAGGGGAAACCTGGACACGCGCCTAAAAAAGCTCGAAACCGAAAATATGGATGCCATCGTTCTGGCGGCGGCCGGTGTAAAGCGCCTGGGTCTTGAAAACAAAATAACCGAATTCCTTGACGAAAATATTATGCTTCCCGCCGTTGGCCAGGGAGCCCTTTGTATCGAGGTCCGGGAAAATGATCCCGAGGTGGCGCCCATTGTCGCTGAACTCGAACACCGTCAAACCAGAACGATCGTCATGGGTGAACGCGCCTTTTTAAACCGCCTTGAAGGCGGATGCCAAATCCCCATTGCAGCCCACGGAACCATCGACAACGCCCGATTTACCCTTTGCGGTCTTGTGGCCACTATCGATGGAGAAACCCTCATCAAGGAGACCTTATCCGGGCCTGAAGGTTCGGCCGAAACCATCGGTTTAGAACTTGCCGATCATCTGGTTTCCCTGGGGGCAAAAACCATAATGGAAAACCTCAAATCTGATCTGGATCTAAACCATGAGCGGTAAAGTCTTTCTGGTAGGTGCCGGACCCGGTGATCCGGAGTTGATCACCTTAAAGGGGCTGGAGTGCATCAAGAACGCCGATGTTATTATCTACGATTATCTTGCATCCCCGCGCCTGTTAAAACATGCCCGGGAGCATGCTGAAATCATCTATGTGGGGAAAAAAGGAGGCGATCACACCCTTTCCCAGGATAGAATCAACGCCCTGATCACGGAAAAAGCCAAAAAAGGTTTTACGGTCACCCGCCTGAAGGGGGGCGATCCATTTATATTCGGACGTGGCGGCGAAGAAGCAGAGGTGCTCATCGATGCCCGAATTCCTTTTGAAATTATCCCCGGTGTCACGTCGGCCATCGCCGCTCCGGCCTATGCCGGCATCCCGCTGACACACCGTAAATTTACCGCCACCGTCGCTTTTGTCACCGGACATGAAGACCCCACAAAAGCGGAATCGAATATCGACTGGGGAGCACTTGCCAAGGGAATTGGAACCATTGTTTTTCTCATGGGCGTCAAAAATCTTCCCCATATAACAGATCGCCTCATGCACCACGGTATGTCCCCGGACACCCCGGTTGCCCTGGTCCGCTGGGGAACGACCCCCAAACAGACCACGGTTTCAGGAACACTCGATACCATTGTCCAACGCACAAAAGCCGCCGGTCTCAAACCGCCGGCCATTATTGTTGTGGGTCATGTTGTAAAACTAAGAGAAAAAATGCAATGGTTTGAAACCCGGCCGTTGATGGGACAATGCATCGTGATAACCCGGGCCAGGGAACAGGCCAGTGACCTGGTCAAACGTCTTTCCGATCTTGGCGCCGAATGTCTCGAATGCCCCACCATAAAAGTTTCCCCGCCGGAGGATGTAAAACCCCTGGACCGGGCCATGGAAAATCTTTCATCTTATGACTGGCTGATTTTTACCAGCGTCAACGGCGTTAACTTCTTTTTTGAGCGGCTTTTCCAAAACAACAAAGATGTCCGTGCACTTAAAAATATCCATACGGCGGTTATCGGTCCGGCAACCGAAAAAAGACTGCTCGATTTTGGGCTCAAAAGCGATATTGTCCCCGAAAGCTACCGGGCCGAGTCTGTGGTCAAGGCATTTTCCGGAAAGGATGTCTTCGGGAAAAAGATACTCCTGCCACGGGCAGAAGAAGCAAGACCGGTGCTGCCGTTGGAATTGAAAAAGATGGGGGCCGTTGTTGATGAAGTCACCGCATACCGTACCCATCCGGTCAAGGACAATGCCGAGGTCCTATGGGCACGTCTTAAAGAACGATCCATAGATATGATCACATTTACCAGCTCTTCCACCGTTAAAAACTTTTGCGCCCTTTTCCCCAACGAAGATCTTAAGGATCTCATGCAAGGGGTCACCATCGCCAGCATCGGCCCCGTAACCGCCGATACCGCCCGGGACCTGGGATTTGACGTCCATATCGTCGCAGAATCCTACACCATACCGGGACTGTGCCAGGCAATTCTTAAACATTTCAGCTAAAAGAACCCTAGTGCGTGTTCAGTCGGTTGGAAAGAGATATTGACCCGCTCCCATATTTTAGTGTATCCTTATTTTCCCCCAACCACTCAACCTAATTAAAAGGGATCGTCATGGACGACCATCTCGATAAACTCCATGGATTTGTCGACACGATAACATCCATGAAAGAGACCATCATTACCAACATCGTATTGATCGGACAGGTCCCCGCGCCCACCTTCAAGGAAAAAAAACGCCTCGGTGTCTTCATGGAAAGACTGGCCGAATTCCAAGTGGATGAATGCACCACCGATGGCTACCGAAACCCCATCGGCATCATCAAGGGGACCTCCGAAGAGAAGCCCCCCATTTTTGTCGTCGCACACCTGGACACCATTTTTGGCCAAGATGTCGATCATTATTATACCATCAAAGAGAATTCCATCACCGGTGCAGGTATCATGGACAATTCCGTGGGCGTCGGGGTCCTGCTCTCTTTACCGGAAATTTTTCGAAAATTAAATCTGTGCTTTGAATCGGACATCGTCCTGGCCGGCGTTATACAGTCTTTGGGCAAAGGCAACCTGAGGGGCATCCGCCACCTTTTAAAAACCTGGGCCACGCCCATCAGAGGGGCGGTCTGTATCGAGGCCACCGAACTCGGAAGGCTCAGCTACTACACGGATGGAATGATTCGATGTGAAGTCGAATGCAATATCTCCTCGCGCAACACCTGGGAGCATAAATTCAAGCCCAATGCAATTCTGATTTTAAACGAGGTGATCAACCAGATACTTAAGCTCCGGTTGCCCCAAAGACCTCGATCCCAGGTCATCATCGGAAAAATCTCGGGTGGTTTCAAGCACGGCGTGATTGCATCTAAAGCAACCTTCGGTTTTGAGATCCAAAGCAACTCCGACAAAATGGTTAAATCGATTTTCAACAACATTAAGGATGTTGTCGAGGGGATCGGTCATGAACATGAAGTCGATCTGAAACTAAAAACATTGAGCAATCTCCATGCAGCACGGTTAAATTTCGCTCATCCTCTGGTAAAAAGCACGGTTGCCGTGATGAAAAAACTCGATTTGGCACCGATCAGTGAGCCCAGCGAATCTGAACTTTCAATCTTCCTTGCACGTAAAATTCCAGCGGTTACGCTCGGAATTACCCAAGGTGAAAACTATCACCAGAGAAATGCCACCGTGGAAATAGCGCCCATCTTTAAAGGGATCGCCCAGATTATCGGTGTGTTGATGGCCATTGACAGCGGAGGATGCGATGAAGCGCAGTTGGCTTGAAAAAAATACCTTCCATTATTCAGAATTCAACAACCTCAGTCGGCTGGTGGAGGAAAAACAACGGAAAAATCTGAAAATTTCCCTGTGCCTACCCACCCTGAATGAAGAAAAAACCATCGCAAAAGAAATTCTGATAATGAAATCAGAGCTGATGATGCGCTATCCCCTTCTCGATGAAATCGTTGTAATCGACTCCGGATCCACAGATAAAACCAGGGAGATTGCAAGTGCCTTTGGGGCGGATGTTTATGAAGCAACAGAAATTCTTCCCCACCTGGAAACGTTCAAAGGCAAAGGGGAAAATCTCTGGAAAGCCCTTTATATTACCCAGGGTGATATCATTGTCTACTTGGACGCAGACATAAAAAATATTCATCACAGATTTGCCTATGGTCTCCTGGGTCCGCTGCTTCTTTTCGATGATATCAAATACGTAAAAGCCTTCTATGACAGACCCATTGCCATCGGAAAAAGTAAAATCAGACCCACCGGCGGCGGCCGGGTCACCGAGCTTGTCATCCGGCCGCTGTTCTCTCTTTTCTTCCCGGAACTCACACAGATTTTACAACCGTTATCCGGTGAATATGCCGGGGTTCGGGAACTATTTGAAAACGTTCCATTCCCCATCGGGTATGGCGTCGAAACCGGCATCATCCTCGATATCTATGAGAAATGGGGACTTAATGTCATGGCCCAGGTGGACCTTGACAAGCGGATTCACAGAAACCAGGACACACGGGCGTTGGGAAAAATGGCGTTTGCGATTCTTCAGACGTTCATCAGACGTAAAAAAAAATTGGGACTGGTGGATTTTACAGAGGACCTTTTTGATGAAATGATACAATATAACCTTGTAAAAAACCAATATATGCCGGATATATATAAAATTGAAAGCCACGAAAGGCCCCCCATGATCGAAGTTCCGGAGTATCGTAAAAAGTTCAAGAAACAGATGATTTGATCACGGCATCAAAAAAACACGAAATTTTCCATGTTTCGTGTTTTCCTTTTTCCCAATTCTTGTGATATGATTTGTTTTCCAAAAACCGGTTGTTTTGCACCCGGCAACAAATGAAACGATTAAAGCCACCCTTTTTACGGGGAAAATCCAAATGGAGAGGAAACAAAAACATTGCCGGACTCAAAACTGATCGACCGATTCAATCGAAATCTGAACTACCTTCGCATATCCATTACCGACCGGTGCAACCTGAAATGTCTATACTGCGTCTCCCAGGATCTGATTCCTAAGCTTCCGAGCCATGAGATATTGAGCTATGAAGAGATACTCCGTATTGTCAGGGTTAGCACACGCCTTGGAATCTCCAAGGTCAGAGTCACCGGCGGAGAGCCGCTGATTAGAAAAAATGTTTTTCATTTTTTAGAGGAACTGGCCGGAATAGAAGGACTTATGGATATATCTCTCACCACCAATGGGGTTCTCCTCAAGGATAACATACACAAGATCAAATCCGCCGGTATAAAAAGAATAAATATCAGTCTCGACACGTTAAACAGAGACAAGTTTAAACAAATTACAGGCTTCGATTTTTTCCATCAAGTATGGGAAGGGATAGAATTGGCGCAACGAATGGGATTTTATCCCATCAAAATTAATGTGGTGCCCGTAAAAGGCATCAACGATGATGAATTGGTAGACATTGCCAGGTTGTCCATGGACCATCCGTTTCACATACGCTTTATCGAATACATGCCCATGGGTTCAAATCATATGGAAATTGACCGTCATTTACTGGCCCCTGAGATTAAAAAGCACATCGAAGAATTGGGTGAACTTTTTCCGGTCCATCGAAGTAGTACCAATGACGGTCCTGCAGAACGTTTCAAGTTTGAATCGGGCCAAGGAGAAATCGGCTTTATTCGACCCATAAGCCGTCATTTCTGTGAAACGTGCAATCGGTTAAGACTAACCGCAAGCGGCCAATTACGCCCCTGTCTGATGCATGACAAACAGGATGATTTAAAATCGATCCTACGGAAAGGCTGCTCTGACGAGGAGCTGGCGGAGGTTTTTCTCGAAGCGGTTCGTCACAAGCCCTTGGAACATAAGCTTAAAACAGATCACAATGCCGGAAGCGCCGTTCAGATGTGCGCCATAGGGGGCTGAAAAAGGGGCACAAAAAAAGCCTGGGCCGTATCAGTGGGAGGCTACATTTTCTCGCACAAATCAACGGTTTACGACCCAGGCCGACCATAAAACTTAACCCGAAGGTTCTTTAGCGTGTTTCGAGTTTTGCTAACAGAATTAAAACAATTAATCAAGGTTTTTTTACCGCGAATATCTTTTTTACGAACCTATCCCGGTCTTCCCACGATCTCGACTCCTTCAATTTATAACCTTCCGCGTCTTTCTCTTTAAAAAGAAATTGTAAATACCCACCATGATCCCTTCGGGCAAAAAGACAAGGACCAGACATAGAAAAATGCCGTGTGCGATGATGTGATATTGTTTGGCCACATGGAGTGCTTCGGACATAAAGGTGAGAATACCGGCGCCGAACAGAGACCCCCACAGACTTCCCATCCCGCCAACGATAACCATGGTCACGACCTGGATGGAATAATAAAAATCGTAGGAGCTGGGACTGATAAACGTAATGTAATGGGCATAAAGACTGCCGGATATGGATGCGAACATGGCGCTCAAGACAAAAACCTTTACTTTATAATCCGCCGTATTGACGCCCAAGGAATTGGCTGCCACTTCACTGCCGTTAATGGCGCGCAATGCTCTGCCGACCCTTGAGTTAAGTAAATTTCTGGCCGCCAGCATAAAGAAAAAAACAAAACTCCAAATCAGGTAAAAATTTTTAAGGTCATTATCAAAGGCCAGACCGCCGATGGTCAGTGGCGGTATTCCCATCAAACCGTCATGTCCCCCGGTAAATTGCTCCAGCTCGCCCATGAGGATATTGATAATTATACCGAATCCCAATGTCGCCATTACCAGATAATGCCCCCGAAGCTTTAAAGACGGGTATCCGATCAGATATGCCACAGCTCCCGTTGCCAGCATCCCCACAAGCATCGCCGGCCATAAAGGAAATCCGTAGTTCACGGTAAGTATCCCTGAAAAGTAGGATCCGAGACCGTAAAACGCAGCATGGCCCAGTGAAATTTGTCCGGCAAAACCGATCAACAGGTTCAACCCCACCACCACTAGGGTGTTGAGACCAATCACGTTCAGAACAATAAAATAGTACTTGCTCTCGACGAAAAGGGGAATGGCAACAATGACAAGGGCCAGTATCCCGAAACAAAGGTAATCTTTATGCTTTAACAAATAAAACTCCCTACCCCTGATGAATTCAGACTATACCCTTTCCGATTCTCCATACCCCATAATCCCTGTGGGTTTCAGAAAGAGAACCAAAAGGAGAACGAAAAATGCGATGGCGTCTTTATATTGAGAGGAAATCAGACCTGCGCCGAGTGATTCCAGAATACCCAGGATGATGCCACCTAAAATTGCACCCGCAAAATTACCGTACCCACCGAGAATCGCTGCGGCAAATCCTTTCAGTCCCAGCATGATGCCGGTATCATAGGACGTGGAAGAAATCGGTGCGATAATCATTCCGGCCACCGCCCCCAACGCACCACTGAAGGCAAAGGAGAATAGGACCATACGATTAACGGAGATTCCCGCTAATGCCGCCGCCCTTCGATTCACCGCCGTTGCCCGCATGGCTTTCCCCATTAATGTTTTTTTAAAAAAATAACGGAGCATCAGCATGACCACCACGGTAATGGCAAACACCCAGATGTGTTGGGGCACGATGGCAGCTCCCCCCGGAAGATGTATGGGGGTTTCGCCTGAAAAGGCGGGGACGCCGACATTGTCGGTCCCCCACACCTCCTGGGCCGCTCCCCGGAGAACTTCCGACAACCCGATGGTCAGAAAAATAAGAATGATGATCTCCTTTGAGCGGGCATGCCGTATGGGTCCTATCTCTATCAGGGCGCCAATAAGCGAGACCCCGGCCATGGACATGAAAAAGGCGATGATCAAGTTGACTTTGAAAAGAACCACCAAAGAGTACATAAACATCCCGCCAAGGGATATGAATTCACACTGGGCAAAATTGACAATTCCGGTGGCATTATGGATGATATTAAATCCCATGGCCACAATGGCGTAAATAGCGCCAATGGTTAAACCGGTGATGATATATTGGAAGATTTGTTGGTAAAAATCCATAAGGGTCGTCTTTTACCCTTCCCTCCCTTGACCTTGACGATCAAGGGAGGGAAGGGCGGCATGGTTGGGTTAACCTTCTAATCGAGCAGTTTCCAGCCCCCTTTGGTGGCTTGGATCATGACGATGTCGTCCATGGACAGCCCGTTATGATCCTGTGGGCTGATATTGTAGATGCCGCTGATACCCACATAATTCCTGGTATTTTCAATGGCATCCCGGATTTTGGCTCTGTCGGGTCCAACTTTTTTGATGGCAGCCACAACAATGAACGCCGCATCCGCGCCATAGGCAACCATGGTGCCGGGGTCTCGATTGAATTTTGTTTGATACGCCTTTACATAGTCTAGAATCATCTTTTTCTGGATGTCGCTGTCGGGAAGTTGATCGCCCACGACAATTTTGGTTGAAGGCATCATCACCCCCTCACCGGCCTCTCCGGCAACCTTCCAAAAAATGGGATCTCCGGCGCCGTGGCATTCAAACAGGGGCGCCTTAATACCCAACTGTTTGACATTTTTGGCGATGATTCCCATGGCAGGACCCACTGTCCAGGCAATGATCCCATCGACGCCCTTGGCGTTGATACGGGTCAATTGCGCAGTCATATCAACATCTTTGGGCTGAAAAGCCTCTTGGGCGACAATCTCTACACCGTACTTCGGCGCCTGGACCTTTACGTTTCTGAGCCCGTCTTTTCCGAATCCTTCGTTGGAATAGATAAATCCTATCTTTTTGATGCCGTGCTTGTTCATATACTGGCAGATCTTGCCCATTGCATCCGCCGCCTTATACGGTGATTTAAACGTCCATTTGGGCATGGAGTTTGGATCTTTTTTGTCCAGCGGGGCCATTAAAATGACGTCCCCCCCCGAATGCATGAAGGTGGGAATCTTTTCCTTTTCGATGAACCCCCTCATGGCCATGGCCGTTCCGGTGAGTGTGGGTCCGATAATCGCCACCACGTTTTCGGATTCCAGAATTTTTTTCAAGGCCATAACCGCCTTGGTGGGATTGCTTTCCGTGTCCGCCATCACCATTTCCAGCATGCGGCCGTTGATGCCGCCCTGTTTATTGGTTTCATCAATGGCCAGCAATACGGCATCCTTCTGTGCTGTACCAATATGGGCAGCACGGCCGGTCAGCGCAAAAATTCCTGCAATTTTAATGGGTTCAGCACTATAGCAGACGGACGATCCTATCATAAAACTAACGGTGATAGCCATTACAACGAGTGTCAATAATCTTCTGTTCATTTTTTCCTCCTCATTCATTTTCAACTGCACTTTTCCGGTATTGACAGATATTTCTTTTCACCCCCCCTCTTTTTTACGACCCTTTTCCCAGATATGCCTTTTTTAATTCCACATTCTCGATAAGATCCGTTGCACTTCCCTCGAGCCGTATTTTTCCGGCTTCCAATACATACGCACGATCAGCGATCTTGAGCGCCGCTCTTGCATTTTGCTCGACCAAGAGAATGGTGGTCCCCTCTTGTCTAAGTCTTCCAATAACAGAGATAATTTCTTGCATCACCAGCGGAGCAAGGCCTAAGGACGGTTCATCTAGGAGCAAAAGAAGCGGTTTTCCCATCAACCCCCTGCCGATGGCCAACATCTGCTGCTCTCCACCGCTGAGGGTTTCCGCCCGCTGTTTAAGCCGTTTTCCGAGAACGGGAAAAAGCTGTAATATATACTCAAAATCGTCTGATATCTTTTTCTTGTTTTGCCGCCCTCGCCGCCGATACGCCCCTATCTCAAGATTCTCCTGGACCGTTAAGGGCCCGAAAAGATGTCTCCCTTCCGGAACTTGGATAATGCCCAGCTCAACGATCCTTTCTGGGGAAAAAGATCCGATATCTTCTCCTTGAAACCGTATGGTTCCATGGGATGCCTTGATAACACCGGAGATAAGATTTAAAAGTGTCGTCTTGCCGGCACCGTTTCCACCGATCAGCGCCAAAATTTCTCCTTCCTTCTGTGTCAGAGAAATCTTATCGAGGGCTCGCACACCGCCGTAGTAGGCACTTATGCCGTCTATTACCAGCACGGTTCCTTACAATTCCTTTCCCAAATAGGCGTCGATGACTTTGGGGTTATTCTGTATCTCTTTGGCACTTCCTTCGGCGATTTTTTGCCCATAATTCAAAACGGTAATCCTATTGGAAATACCCATAATCAAATTCATATCGTGCTCCACCAGAATTATGGTTATCCCCTTGTCCCTGATTTTGAGAATTGTGCGCGCCATTTCTTCGGTTTCCTGAAAATTAAGGCCGGCCACCGGTTCGTCCAGAAGAAGAAGTTTGGGTTTCATGGCCAGTGCCCGGGCAATCTCCACCCGTTTTTGATCGCCATAGGGAAGACCGCCGACAAGTATTTCCGCCTTGGAATCGAGGTCAAAAAATTTTAAAACGACATCTGTCTTTTGCCGAATAGTTTTCTCTTCTTTCCACACTGCGGGCGTATGCATAATACACTTTAAAAATCCGGAATCGCTCTGGGTATGAAGTCCCATCATGACATTTTCTCGAACGGACATATTCGCAAAGACTTGTATATTCTGGAAAGTTCTACCGATTCCCATATGGGCCACCTGATACGGTTTTTTTCTAAACAGTGTCCGGCCCTCAAACAAGATTTCGCCGGATGTCGGCGGATATATGCCCGTAATCATATTAATGGCGGTGGTTTTTCCAGCACCGTTTGGCCCAATGATAGAAAAAATCAAGCCTTCCTCGACCTTTAGGGATAAACGGGTGACCGCCTGAAGTCCCCCAAAATTCTTAGAAATGCTATTTATTTCAAGGATGTAATTGGGACGACTCACAACAAACATTGCTCTCCATTCCGTGAACGGATCATTAAAAATTTAACGTTCTACTCCGGATTATTCGAAAAAAATCGGGTTAAACAGCGGCGGTACCGTTATTTCTCTGATCAAAAACCCGCCGGCTTTTTCGCTCTGTCCTCGGCAGAGATCCATAATCGAGGATCTCCACCTGGCACCTTACCAGGACTTTCCGGCGGATCTCTGTTATCACTTGCTCGGCCAATTGATCATTATCTGCATTTTTCGCCCCTGGGTCTCGCTCCACTTTAATGAGCATCATGTCCCGTCCGCTTTCACGCTGTTTGAGATATATCTGGAATTCGCTGCCAATTCCGTCAAGGCGGCTCAAAACATGATCGATCTGGCTCGGATAGATATTGACGGCCCGGTAGATGAACATATCATCGGTGCGGCCGAGGATCCGGTCATGCCTGGGAAACGGGGAACCGCAAGGACACGCGCCGTCCATAATGCGGGTAACGTCACAAGTGCGGTAGCGAATCAACGGGCTGCCCTCTTTGCGTAATGTCGTTACGACAAGCTCGCCCTGTTGGCCGTCGGAAACCGGCTTTAATGAAACCGGATCGAGAATTTCAAAAATAAAATGGTCGGTCCAGTAATGGATGCCATTGTGCAGATGGCAATCGAGCCCCGTTCCCGGACCGTAAAGTTCCGTCAATCCATAAATATCAAACACATGGTCCACCCCCATCAGTTCTTTTATGCGCGCTCTCATTGCATCACTGTGGCGTTCCGCCCCCAGGATAATCTTTTTGACCTTTATTTTGGACAAGAGGTCGCGTTTATGAATCTCTTCTGCCATGAGCAATGCCATGGATGCAGTGGAACAGAAAACCGTCGTCTCCATATCCACCAACATTTCACAGTGCATATCCGCATTGGCCGGACCCAGGGGCACCGCCATGGCACCGAATCTTTCACAGCCGGCCTGAAACCCGACGCCGGCGGTCCACAGGCCGTATCCCACGGCGATTTGAACCCGGTCTTTGCGGGTTAAACCCGCTGTTTCATAACACCGGGCAAAAATATCAGCCCACACATCAACATCTTTTTGGGTGTAGCAGAGCACCTTTCGCTTCCCCGTCGTCCCTGAAGAGGCATGAATCCGAACGATGTCTTCAAATGGAACGGAACGCAAAGGAAAAGGGTAGTCTTTCTGCAAATCATCTTTATCGGTAAGGGGCAGGCGTTGGATATCATCGAGAGAGCGGATATCTTCGGGTCTAATGCCTGCGCTGTCCAGTTTTTTACGGTAAAAAGGTGAATGGTTATACACGTGGCCCACGGTCCATTTAAGGCCTTCGAGC
>Ga0210084_1000102_pt1 | contig 12787 bp, 12 predicted proteins | sample China_Galinas_Co_3_FD_184863 | JGI IMG/M metagenome (GOLD analysis project Ga0210084, IMG submission 184863) | Wetland microbial communities from San Francisco Bay, California, USA, that impact long-term carbon sequestration -... | ecosystem: Environmental > Aquatic > Marine > Wetlands ... | reverse complement strand
GCGGACCGCGAGCTGGCAGCGACCGACCAGCGTGGTGACGTTGCCGAACGCAGGCGCATCTGGGCCGCGGAGAAGGACCAGCGAGTCGGCGACGACCGCGGCAACGGCGTCAACTCCGCCTCGATCTTCGAGTCGATGACCCGGCTCGTTCCCGAGGACGCGGTGATCGCCGTCGACGTCGGCAACAACACCTATTCCTTCGGCCGCTACTTCGACTCGAAGCAGGGCCAACGAGTGCTGATGAGCGGCTACCTCGGCTCGATCGGCTTCGGCTACCCGGCCGCGATCGGAGCCTGGGCGGCAACCGAGGGTCAGCGTCCGATCGTCGCGGTGACCGGCGACGGGGGCTTCGGCCAGTACATGGGAGAGATCCTGACCGCCGTCAAATACGGGATGAACATCACCCATGTGCTGCTCAACAACAGCCAGCTCGGCAAGATCACCAAGGAGCAGCGGGCGGGCGAGTGGGACGTCTGGGCGACCGACCTGCACAACCCGAACTTCGCTGAGTACGCGGAGTTGTGCGGCGCCCTCGGTCTCCGGGTCACGGATCGGGCGGATCTCGACCAGGCGATCACCCGGGCCCTCGCACACGATGGGCCCGCTATGGTCGAGGTCGTGACCGACCCGGAGCTGGTCTGATGGCTGACATCAACGAGCATGCAGAGGCCCTGGCCGACGCTGGCGAACACCTCGAGGCGCTCGGCCGCCCGCCACTCGAGCCGCTGCCCCCGGGCTACACGGAGGGGCGGGAGGCCCTGCACCGGATCGCCGAGGACGTGCTGAAGCCGAAGCGCCTGCTCGAGACCGGCAACGAGATCGCACTCCGCTTCACCCCGGGCGGTTTCGGGACGCCGCGCTGGGAGCAGGGCGTCGAGAGCGGGCTTCCGGGCTCGGCCCGGGTCGAGGGGACGGAGATCGTGATCGACGCCGCATCCAACGAGGTGCGGACCCCGACCGGGATCGATCCGGCCGTCGCGGCCGCCGTCGCCGACTGGTTCGCGCTTGGAACGGTCGCCCTCGCCGGCCTGATCGAGGCCGGCCCCGGCCTCGATCCCGAGCCGATCAGACTGTGGCCCGAGCACTTCGACGTCGCCACCGTGCTCGGCGACGAGGCCGCCGGCTCACGGGCGAACTTCGGCGCCTCCCCGGGGGACGAGCAGCATCCCGAGCCCTATCTGTACGTCGGCCCCTGGGTCGAGCAGCCGGAGAGCAAGATCTGGAACGCCACCGGCTTCCACGGCGCCGAGCTGCGATACGCGGAGCTGCTCGGGGCCGAGGATCAGCTCGAAGCGGCGACGAGCTTCTTCGTCTCGCACCTAGAGGCTCTCGGGCCGGACGGCTGACGGAGCCCGGGCCGCGGCGGCCGCCGCCCCGCGCCGGTAGCCTGAGACCGCAAACGAAGGGACCGCGGAGGAGGAACGCATGGATCGGGTCGAGGGATCGCTACAGGGCTTCAGCGAGGTCGAGACCGGCGAGGCCTTCACGATCCAGAACCCGCGGCTGCTCAAGGTCGAGCTCTCCGCCACCACCGTGATGGCCCGTAGCGGGGCGATGGTCGCCTACCAGGGCGAGGTCAACTTCGAGCACCAGGGCGGCGGCATGGGGCGGCTGCTGAAGAAGGCCGCGACCGGCGAGAGCCTGCGCCTGATGAAGGCGAGCGGCAGCGGCGAGGTCTTCCTGGCCGAGCGGGCGATGCTCGTCCACGTGATCAAGCTGCGGGACGAGGCGGTCACCGCCAATGGGCGCAACGTGCTCGCGTTCGAGACCGGGATCGACTGGGACGTGAAGAAGGTCAAGGGGGGCGCCGCCGGGATGCTCGCCGGCGGCCTCTTCAACATCCACCTCGAGGGGACCGGGACGGTCGCCCTGCTCTCCGAGGGCGAGCCGGTGATGCTCGACGTCGCGAGCGCGCCGACCTTCGCCGACCCGCAGGCGGCGATCGCCTGGTCGGGCGGCGTCCAGACGGCGCTGAAGACCGACATGCAGGCGAAGAGCCTGATCGGGATGGGCTCCGGCGAGAGCATCCAGATCGGATACTCGGGCCAGGGCTGGGTGCTGGTCCAGCCCTCGGAGGGCCCTCCTACGGCCGCGCCCTGAGCCGCGCGCCGGCCGCCGCAACGAGACCCTCGACGTCCTCGGGGGTCGTGTCCCAGGAGCACATCCAGCGGACCACGCTCCGCTCTCCACCCTCCGCGTCCCAGACGTAGAAGGGATGCTCCCCGGGCAGGTCCTCGAGCAGTCCGTCGATCACCGGCTTCGGCAGCCGCACGAAGACGCCGTTGGCCTCGACCGGGTGGACGATCTCGGCGCCCTCGAGCGAGGAGACGCCGTCGGCCAGCAACGCCGCCATCGCGTTCGCGTGCCGAGCGCTGCGCAGCCAGAGATCTTCGCCTCCGAGCAGCGCCTCGAACTGGGCGCTGATGAAGCGCATCTTCGAGGCAAGCTGCATCAGTTGCTTGCGGGCGAACGGGACCAGCCCCGCGTCGGCGGCATCGGTTAGGAAGACGGCGACCTCGCCGAACAGGAGCCCGTTCTTGGTGCCTCCGAAGGAGATCGCATCGACGCCGACGTCGGTGGTGAAGGCGGCGAACGGGAGCCCGAGCGCCGCGGCCGCATTGGCTATCCGCGCGCCGTCGAGGTGCAGGTACATGTCCCGCTCGTGGGCCGCTGCGGCGATCGCCGCGACCTCCTCGGGCGTGTAGAGGGTGCCGAGCTCAGTGCTCTGGGTAATCGAGACGATCCGCGGCTGGACGTGATGCTCGTCGCCCCGGCGCGACTCCCAGCGGCCGACGTCGTCGGCCGTCAGCTTGCCGTGCTCGCCGTCGACCGTAAGCAGCTTCATCCCGGCAATCCGCTCCGGGGCGCCGCACTCATCGACTTGGATGTGCGCGTCCTTGGTGCAGATCACGGCCTCGTGACGGCGGCCGAGGACCTCGAGGCAGAGCACGTTGGCGGCGGTGCCGTTGAAGACGGCGTAGGCGCGCGCGCGGTCGCCGAAGTGGCGCTCGAAGGTGGCCTGCAGCCGAGCGGTCCAGGGGTCGGCGCCGTAGGAGTCGGCATGGCCGCCGTTCGCCGCGACGATCGCCTCGAGCACCGCTGGATGGGCTCCGGCGTGGTTATCGGAGGCGAACCCCCGCTCGCTCACGGGTACAGCGGCAGTCGCTTGCCGTTCATGCGCGCCGCGGAATCCGAGCAGAGGAAGGCGCATGCATCGGCGATCTGCCCGGCGGAGGTGAAGCTCGGGTAGCCCTTGTCGGGATTCTTCTCCTGCATCGCCGGCGTCAGGATCGCGTTGACGACGATGATGTTCGCGGTTGCGCCCCCTCCCTCGCCGGCGAACGCGTCGGCCAGCGCCAGTGTCCAGCTCTCGGCCGCCGCCTTCGCGGCAGCGTAGGCGGCGTTGGTCCCCTCGGGCGCCTGGGCCTGCGAGGAGCTGACCAGGACGAAGCGGCCGCCGCTCGCTGTGAGCGGGCCGTAGAACGCGCGGCTCGAGCGCTGCACGCTGCGGACGAGCAGGTCGTGAAGCCACTCGTAGTCCTCCAGCGAGGCGGTCTCGATCGGCTCGCCGCCGCGCCAGCCGCCGACCAGGTGGAGCAGGCCGTCGACGTGGCCGAAGCGCTCCACCAGTCCGTCGGCCCAGGCAGCGGTCGCCTCCTCGTCGAGCAGGTCGACGACTCTTGCGTCGACCCGCTCATCGGGAAGCCCGAGCTCGGAGACCAACTCGTCCAGCGCCTCCTGTCGCACGTCGGTCAGCGCCAGCGAGGCGCCCCCGGCCGCGAGCCGCTCGGCGACCGTCGGTCCGAGGCCGCCGCCGGCGCCGGCGATCGCGATGACTCTGCCCTCGAGACCTGCCATGCCGGCAACCTATCGGGCCGCGGTCGCCGCCGGGCGACCGGCCAGCGCCGGTTCGAGCTTCGGCTGCAGCTGCGTGTAGAAGAGGCTCAAGGGGAACTCGTCGTCGCGAACCAGGTCGACTAGCTGCTTCGGCTCGTCGACCTCGGGCAGATCGCGACCCTCCCTGGCCCAGACCGAGCTCTCCGCCGGCGGCACGTAGGTCGCCACCAGGTCGTGCGCCGCGATCCACTGCCCGAGCTTCGAGCGGTCGATGCCGGAGCGGTAGAGGTCGGCGACCGCGACGCGCAGGCGCTCGACACCCTCAGCGACCCTGTCCCACTCGATTCTCAGCTCGTTGTCCGTCCAGTGGATGTAGCCCTCGCCGTGCAGGAAGGCGAACAGCAGCTGGCCGCCGAGACCGTCGTAGTTGCGGACGCGCGAGCCCGTAACCGGGAACCGGAACAGGCGGTCGAAGAGGATCGCGTACTGAACGTGGCGCGCGAGCCCGAAGCCCTCGGCCTCGAGCTTCACCGCTTCGCCGAACGTGGTCAGGTCGCAGCGCAGCTCCTCCAGCGAGTACATCCAGTAGGGGCTCCGCTGGCGAATCATGAACGGATCGAAGGGCAGATCACCACGCATGTGGGTGCGGTCATGGATCAGGTCCCAGCACATGTAGGCATCCTGGGAGAGCCGCGGGGAGCGCAGCACAGCCTCGGCGTCGGGCGGCAGGTTGAGGCGCAGGACCTCCGCGGCCGCGCCGCAGACCCGCCGGAAGCGTTCCGCCTCGCGATCGCAGAAGATGCCCCCGAAGTAGCTCGGCGGCCGCTCCGCAGTCGCGAACGTCTCCGGGAACAGCACCGCGCACTCCGAGTCGTATCCGTCGGTGTAGTCGACCAGCTCGACCGGGACGAACTTGGCGTTGTCGTAGCGCTCCGCCTCGAGCTCGGCGATCCACTCGGGCCAGGGAACGCGGACGATCAGCGCCTCGAGGCAGGTGTCAGGCGACGCGTTCTGCTTGTACATCGGGAACACGGCCAGGTGCTCGATCCCGTCGCGGCGGTCACGCTCCGGCCGGAACGTCTCGACCGAGCGGATGAAGTCGGGCCTGCCGAAGCCGGCGGACGCCCACTCGCGGAGATCGCGCCGCAGCGCCTCGAGGTACTCGGCCTGGTGTGGGAAGTGGGCTGCCAGCCGCCCGACGCACGTAGCGGTCGTCGCGACGAGCGCGGCGAGCCGGTCGCCGTCACGGCCCTCGAGCTCGATCGAGCCGTCCGCCTCCTGCTCGAGCCGCAGCTCGGCGACGGCGGACCGCAGCTCCAGCCAGGCAGGGTCCGACGCTGCAGTCGACACCGGCCTCTCGGGCGAACGGGCGAACGCAGTCCCGGCCGCCCAGTAGATCAGGTTCAGCCACAGCGACCGGTGATCGAGAGCGTCGATGCAGTCGTCGCCGAACAGGTCGGAGTCCGCGAGCGCGACGACCCGGCCCCGACCGTGCTCGGCGACGGCGGCGAGCGGCGCCGACGGCGGCGATGCCGTCGCGCTCGTCCGGGCGATCACGACGGGCCCGTTGTGCGCTGCGATCGTCCCGGCGCGATAAAAGCACGCGCGCTCGACGCGGGCGAGAAGGTCGACGCCGCCGCCACGGCCGCGGATCAGATCGGCGAGCACCCAGGACGGGGCACCGTCGAGGTGGTGCGCGTAGTCCTGGACCGTCGTGTTCTCGATCGCGAGATCGAAGCGGGCCAGGAGCTCGTTGAGGTTGTTGCCGTACTTGTCGTGCTCGGTCTCGCCGAGCACGACAAGGCCGCCGCCCTCGCGTACAAACGCTTCGATCGCATCGAGCTCTTGCGGCGAGAAGCGAGGCCGGCCCTCGCCGGTGGTCGCCTCCCACTTCGGATCGGAGGGGTGAGCGATGACCAGGACGGCCGCTCCCGCCAGCCGCTCGATGAGCGGCTCGGTCGCTACGGCCTCGACCGAGAAGTCCCGGGCGCGCAGCAACTCGGCCGCACGCGCCATCGAGGAGTCGGCCGGATGAGCGGGCTGCATCCGGGCCGCCCGGTCGCGGTCGATCGTCCAGGCCTCGGAGTGACCCTCGTCAAAGAGGACGCGGGCTGTCTTCCTGGTCGCGATCACCGGTCAAAGGTAGCGCGAGATCCGGTTCCCAGTGGAGCTTCCCGCCGCAATCTTCCCCGGAGTCGGAGCGAGCCGGTGATCGTACGCCGTGCCGTACAGCCGGCGCCCGCTACGGTGGTCGCCGATGAGTACCTCTCAACGCCTGCTGGCGGCGTTCTGGATCGGCGCCGGGATCAACCACTTCGTCAATCCCCGCTTCTATCGGGCGATCATGCCCGACTACGTCCCGGCCCACGCGGAGATGGTCCTCTGGAGCGGTGTCGCCGAGGTCGTCGCGGGGCTGCTCGTGATCCCCCGGAGAACGCGCAACCCGATCGCGCGCTGGTGGATCCTCGGCGTGCTCGCCGCCGTCTTCCCAGCCAACGTCCACATGGCGCTGCACCCCGAGCGCTACCCGAAGATCCCCGAGCCGGCGCTCTGGGCGAGGCTGCCGCTGCAGTTCGTCGCCGCCTGGTGGGCCTGGAGGGCAACAGCCGCTCCGGCGACCGAGCGCCTCACCGGCGAGTCGGTCCCGGGCTAGAGCCCGAGCTCGCGCTCATAGCCCTCGGCGTACTCCTCGCGCTTTTCCAGGACCTGCTCGACGTAGGCGCGCGTCTCCGCGAACGCGATGTCGGACGTCTCAATCGACGCCCCACCCCAGGCGTCGGCGTTGCCCATACCGGCGTTGTATCCGGCCAGCGCCGCTGCCTCGTTGCCCTCGTAGCGGTCAAGCAGATAGCGGAGGAAGAAGGTCCCGTAGCGGATGTTGAGGTCCGGGTCCGCGAGGTCGTCGTAGACGAAGGTCTCGCCACCGGAGAGCTTCTCGATCGTGTCAGCCGTGTCCGGCGTGATCTGCATCAGACCGCGGGCACCGGCGTCGGAGGTCTGGTCGCGGAAGCGCGACTCGCTGTAGATCACGGCCGCGATCAGGTCCGCGTCGACCGATTTCTCGCGGGCCTGCTGGCGGATGATGTTCTCGTACTCGAGCGGCAACGTCAGCTCTCGGATGGCGCCGCCGAAGTCGATCCGCGAAACCCCGTAAGCGACGAGCAGCGCGACCAGGGCGAGGAGCCCGGTGGTCGCCCAGCCGTTCCCGGACCGTCCTCCGGCGAGCAGCGAGCGACGCCCTCTGGCGGGCCGCTTGCTGCCGCGAGCACGCGCTCGCGCCGGTGTCCCTACGGAAGCGGGCACCGGCCCAAGATAGCGATGGCCTCAGACCGCGTCGAGCCGGTGGATGACCATGTCGCAGTGCCGACCTGGGTTCACCCGGCTCCCCCCTCTGGGCCGGCTGCTGCTGCGGCCAGCCGCGGCAGCAGCCGGCGGAGCTCGGCCTCGAGGTCCGCCAGCGTGCCGTCGTTGTGGACGACGAAGGTGGCGCGATCGGCCTTCTCGTCCTGGCTCAGCTGGCGGGCCGAACGACCCTCCAGCTCGCCGGTCCCGCGCGCCGACGCCCGCCGTCGACGGGTGCCGTCCTCGGCGACCACGGCGATCGTCGCGTCGAACGTCTCCGCCATCGTGCCCTCGAACAGCAGCGGCACCTCGACCACCGCCAGGTCGAGATCATCGGGGAGCCCCTGCCGCCACTCGAGCACCCGCCTACCGACCCGGGGGTGCAACAGCGACTCGAGCCAGGCGAGCTCCACCGGCTCCTCGAAGACGATGCCGGCGATCAGGCCGCGATCGAGCTCGCCGCCGGGCGCCACTCGCTCACCCCAACGATCGATCAGCAGCTCGCGAACCTCCCCGGTCCCGAGCAGATCGTGGACGACGGCATCGGTCGAGAGCGTCTCGGCCCCGAGCTCCTCCAGCACGCGGAGGACCTCGGACTTGCCGGCCGCGATCCCCCCGGTCAGCCCGATCAGCGCGGGGCCGGGCAACGCCCTAGGCGTCGGTGGCCTCGGGCGCCGGCTCGTCTACGGTCGAGTCCTCGGCCGGCGCCGCGGGCGCCTCCTCGGTGAAGACCTCCTCGGAGAGCCCGAGCTCGGGGGCCTCCGGCGCCGCCTCGGGAGCCTCGGGCTCGACCGATTCCTCGGTGGCCTCGGGCTCCACGACCTCCGCTGCCTCGGTCTCGACAGCCTCGGGCTCGGCCTGGGCGGGAACCTCCTCGACGGCCTCCTCGGTCTCGACCGCGGCGGGCCCCTCGGAGTCGGCGGCAGGCTCAGCGGCAGCCTGGGCCTGCTCGAACGCGTCGCGGAGCGGCATTCCGCCCTCGCCGACGCGCTTGATCGAGAGGCTGATCCGGCGGCGCTCCTCGTCGATCTCGAGGATCTTTACGCGAACCTCCTCGTCCGGGCTGACGATCTCACCTGGGGTCTCGACGTGATGGTCGGCGAGCTCAGAGATGTGGACGAGGCCCTCGACGCCTGGAACGATCTCGACGAACGCGCCGAAGGCGACCACCTTGGTGACCTTGCCGGAGAGCGACGACCCGGGACCGTAGGAGTTGACCACCGTCTGCCACGGGTCCTCCTGGGTCTGCTTGAGACCGAGCGAGATTCGCTGCCGGTCGCGATCGATGTCGAGCACCTTGACGTTGACCGTCTCGCCAATCGAGAGCACTTCCGAGGGATGATTGACATGGCTCCAGCTGATCTCCGAGATGTGGATCAGTCCGTCGATGCCCTCGAGGTCGACGAACGCGCCGAAGTCGACGATGTTCGAGATCTGCCCCTCGACGATCTGGCCCGGCTGCAGGCGCTCGAGGATCTGCTCGCGCTGCTCCTTGCGCTCGTCCTCGAGAATCGCGCGACGGGAGAGGACGACGTTGTTGCGGCTGCGATTCAGCTCAATCACCTTGCACTCGAGCGTCTCGCCGGTGAACTCGTCGAGGTTGTGGACCCGCCGGATGTCGACCAGCGAGGCGGGCAGGAAGCCGCGTACGCCGAGGTCGAGGATCAAGCCGCCCTTGACGACCTCGATCACGCTGCCCTCGACCGGCTCACCTGACTCGGCCGCGGCCTCGATCCGGCGCCAGGCCTTCTCGAAGCGGGCGCGCTTTTTGGAGAGGATCAAGCGCCCCTCCTGATCCTCCTTGGTCAGCACCAGGGCGTCGACCTGCTCGCCGAGCGAGACCTCGTCGGCGGGGTCCACGGAACGGCGGATCGAGAGCTCGTGAGAGGGGATCACGCCCTCTGACTTCCAGCCGATGTCGACCAGGACCTCGTCCTTGTCGATGCGGACGACCTCGCCGTTGACTACCTCACCCTCATCGAAGTGGGTGATCGTCGCGTCGTAGTTGGGAATGATCTCGCCGTTCAGCTGCAACAGCAGGCCGTCGGACCCCTCGACCGGGGTCGCACCTTCGGGCGCCAGCACGGCGCCGCCTGCTGTCTCGGCGGCAGACAAGGGGCGGAATCATAGGCAATGCACCTGCCTGCCGTTTCCCAGGGCCTCGTGTCCGGGGATCGGCGGTCAATTCGCGTCGCGTATCGTTGCCCGATCGCACCCGAGCCGCCTCCCCTGCTCTCGTCGCTACCGACTCCCACCCGGCTGACGATCGTCGTCTTAGTGCCGCTCCTGTTCGGCGCCGTCTGCGGCTTCCTGGCTTCCGAAAGCGCCGCCGGCTGGTGGATCGCGAACGTGATCGCTGCGCTTGGCGGGGTCGCCGGCGGCTACGAGCACGAGACCGCCGGCTCCGGGGCGAAGCGCGGCCTGCTCGCCGGGCTCATGTTCGGGACCGGGATCGTCGCTGCCGACGCGGTCAGCGCCGCGGCGCCCACCGTCAGCACGCCCTCCCCGATCGCGATCTTTCCGCTGATCGCCGCGATCGGCGGCCTGCTGCTGGGGGCGCTCGGCGGGCGCCTCCGGGGGCGCCTCGAAGCCGGCGGCTGAGCCCGGCTAACCTCTCGGGCGATGCCCGTCCGCAAGACGAAGCGAGGCGATCAGCGCACACCCCTCGACGGCTCGTGGGACGTCCTCGTCTGCGGCGCCAGCTTCGCCGGCCTCAGCGTCGCCCGGGAGCTGGCCGGCTCGGGGGCGCGGGTGCTGGTCGTCGATCGCTACGAGATCGGCGAACGGCAGACATCGGCCTGCGGGGCACCGACCGAGTGGCTGGCCAATATGGGTGTCGCCGACTCGATCCTCCAGACGTTCCAGGAGATCGACTTCCACACCCAACACGGCGACAGCGTGATGAGGCTGCCGTGGTCGTTCTCAATCTTCGACTATCCGCAGCTCTGTGGCCTGCTCTGGGAGCAGTGTGGCGAGGCTGAGTTCGAGACGGCGAAGATCGAGCGGCTGGCTGGGCCGTCGCCCGCGCCCGGGACGTCGATCGACCCCTCGCACACCTTCGAGGTCGAGACCGACCGCGGCGTCCTCAGCGCTCCGCTCGTCGTCGACTGCCTCGGCTGGAGGCGCGTCCTCGGTGCCGACGGGTACCAGCCTCCCGACGGCCCCCTCTCGCGCGGTCTCGAGGTCCACCCCCGGGGCCGGGGCGACCGCATGGAGATCTGGATCGAGCGGAACGTCGTACCCGCCGGCTACGGCTGGAGCTTCCCCGCCGGCGACGAGCTCCGCGTCGGCGTCGGCAGCTTCGATCCCAGGTTTCACGTCAAGCAGCCGACGGTCGAGCTCGCGGCGCGCCTCGACCTGCCCCCGGACGGCTACCAGGGCAACTGGATCCCGCACCGGCTGCGCGAGGCGACCGAAGGCGGGGTCTTCTTCTGCGGTGACTCCGCCGGCCACTGCCTGCCGCTGACGGCCGAGGGGATTCGCACCGCCTTCTACTTCGGGATCGCCGCCGGGCGAGAGCTGCGCGGCGTGGTCGAGGGCAGGATCGACCGGGCCGAGGCCCTCCGGCGCTACGCGGTCTTCAACGCCGCCCACCGTTGGAAGTTCGAGTGGATGCTCCGCGTCCAGAGACTGATTCCTCGGGTGCCGCCGCGCCTGCTTGCACCGGCGCTCCGGACGATGAGCAGCGAGGCGTTCGTGCGCTGGTCGTTCAACCACTACCTGGACATCGCCCCCCCTTCGTTCGCCACGGCGACCAGCGCCAGGGCTGCCGGTCGCGACCCGGTGCCTGCCTGAGCCTCGGGATCGCCCCCTAGCGGACGATCAGCCAGGTTCCCGCGAGCAGCAGCAGCACCCCGAGCACGCGGTCGATCGTCAGCGGCGTCTCCTCGAGGCCGAGCACGCCGAGCCGATCGAGGGTCACGCCGAAGGCGAGCTGCCCGGTGATCGTCGCCGCCGCAACACCGCCGGCACCGATCTCGCGGACCGCGATCAGCGCCATCGTCACGTACAGGGCGCCGAGCAGTCCGCCGAGCAGGTAGACGGGGGCGACGTCCACCGCGGAGCGGACGTTGCCGATCTGGCCCGAGAGTCCGACGATCAGGGCAAGCGCCAGGGTTCCGACCATGAAGCTGACAAGCGCCGCCGGCAGGCTGCCGGTCGCGCGGCCGAGACCGGCGTTGATCGCCGGTTGCATGGCGATCAAGCCACCCACCGCGGCCGTGAGGATTACGGCGACGCCCCGGTCCATACCCGGATCGTAGTCGCCGGTGGCCGTGATCTTCGCCCGCCAGGGGGGTTGCTTGTCCGCACCCGTTTCTCTCAAGCCCTCGATCCCGACAGCCGATGGACCGAGAAGGACCGCATGCCCCCTCCAGCCCGCACGCGACCGATCGCCCGCCGAGCGCTCTCGAAGCAGAGTGACGCGCGGCTCGTGAGGCTCCTGCGCGAGGGCCACGAGGCGGCCTTCGAGGAGATCGTCGGCCGCTACCAACATCCGCTCACGGCCTTCGCGGTGGCCTTCGTGCCCTTCCACCGCGCCGAGGACGTGGTCCAGGCCTCGCTGATCAAGGCGCACCAGGCGCTGCTCGCCGACGACCGCGAGGTCTCGCTGCGTGCCTGGCTGTTCACGATCGTCCGCAATGGGGCGCTGAACGCGATCCGGAACGACCCGGAGTGGCTCGAGCTCGACCCCGACCACGACGGCGTTCCGCAGCCGCCCGCGATCGCCGAGCAAAACGAGGAGCTCCGTCGACTCGTCGCGGCGATCTGTGCGCTGCCCGCAGCGCAGCGCAGGGCACTGATCGGACGCGAGATGGACGGCGAGGGCCACGCCGAGCTGGCCGCTGAGCTCGGAACCACGGCGACCGCCGTGCGCGGCCTGATCTTCCGCGCGCGGACGACGCTGCGCAACGCGTTGGGCGCCGCGATCCCGCTGCCGCTGCTGAGGTTGCTGATGACCGAGGGATCCGCGCTCGGGGCCGGCGCCGGCGCGGCGGCGTTCGGAGGAGGCGCCAAGGTGGCGGCCGCGATATCCGCGACCGCGGTTGCGCTTGCCGGCGGCATCGCCCTCGAGGGATCTCAGCTCGGTGAGCGCTCGAACCAGGCCAGCGCGGCAGGCAAACGGGCGGAGAGCGAGGCGCGGTCGGTAGGGGAGAGATCGGCCGGAACCCAGGTCGATCGTGTCCTGTCCGCATCGGATGCGTCGGCGCGGTCAGCCGCCGTGGACTCCGACGGCGGCGACGCCGGACGCAGGGAATCCTCCGAGAAGCCAGGTCGGGACGACTCCGGTGGGCCGGGCAGCGGCAGTGACGACCGCGGGGGCTCCTCGGGGAAGAGCCACGAGCAGGGCGAGGAGGGTGGCAGCGGAAGCAGCGGGCCGGGTGGCGGCGGCTCCGGCCCGGACGGCGACGGTGGCGGCGGCAACAGCGGATCGGGCGGCGGCAACAGCGGATCGGGCGGCGGCAACAGCGGATCGGGCGGCGGCAACTCCGGTTCCGGCGGCGGCCCGGAGACTGACGGCGGCGACAGCTCAGGACCGGGCGGCGGGGATGACGGCGGCGGGGATAGCTCAGGCCCAGGAGACGGACGCGAAGGCGAGGAGCCCGAG
>Ga0210084_1000101_pt1 | contig 12801 bp, 5 predicted proteins | sample China_Galinas_Co_3_FD_184863 | JGI IMG/M metagenome (GOLD analysis project Ga0210084, IMG submission 184863) | Wetland microbial communities from San Francisco Bay, California, USA, that impact long-term carbon sequestration -... | ecosystem: Environmental > Aquatic > Marine > Wetlands ... | reverse complement strand
ACGCAGTCCTGCCCACCTGCAAGGTATAAGCCACATCGGTAAGCTGGAAATCGTTTCGAAGGTTTCGCAAAAAATTTGTTAATTGCTCCTGTTGTTTCATCAGTGCGGTTTTGGTTTTTGCCGAGAGCAAGATCAGTTCGTACGGTCTCGGATTTACCGACAGGGCTTGTGCAGGCGGTGCTTCTTCCAGGACGACATGTACATTGGTTCCGCCGATACCAAAGGAATTGACACCGGCCCTAAGGGGGCATTTTTTCCCCTGCAATGTTTTAAGTTCGGTATTGACCCGGAAGGGGGAGTTTTCAAAATGAATGCGGGGATTCGGTCTGTGAAAATGTAAAGAAGGGGGAATTAAACGATGTTTCAGAACCAGGGCTGTTTTAATCAAACCAGCGATGCCGGCACCTTCATCCAGGTGACCGATATTGGTTTTAACGGAACCCAAAAGGCAGTAGCCTTTTTTATTTGTATTAAATGCAAGTCGCAGTGCCTCGATTTCCACTGGGTCTCCCAGATAGGTACCGGTACCGTGGGCTTCTACATAGTAAACACTTTCGGGTTCCACGCCAGCCCGCTGCATGGCAGCAGTCACTACTTCGGTTTGCCCTTCTATACTGGGAGCTGTGAAACCTACCTTTCGATTACCGTCGTTATTTGTGGCTGTACCTTTAATGACTGCATAGATAGTGTCGCCGTCTTGTTGGGATTGTTCCAGGGATTTCAACAAAACGATCCCCCCTCCATTTCCCCCTACCGTGCCCCTGGAATTGGCATCAAAGGCGCGGCAATGACCATCGGGAGAATGCACCATGCCTTCCTGGTAAAAATAACCGGCTTTTAGAGTGTAGGTAATGGAAATTCCCCCGGCCAATGCCATTAGGCACTTGCCCTCGTTTAACTCACGACAAGCCAGGTCCACTGCCGCAAGGGAAGTAGAACAAGCGGTATTGATCGAAAGGCTGGGTCCCTTTAACTTCAATTTATAAGAAACCTGGGTAGTAAAGGAGTTATAGTTTAAATTCATGGCTTCAAATTGTTCTCCGGGATCCAGGTCCCGCGTCCGAGCATAGATGCGGTTCAACCAGTGAAAATTATTGGCAGCCCCGGCATAAACACCGATTGCACCGGGATAATTTCCCGGGCTATAGCCCCCATTCTCAAGGGCCTCCCAGGCACACTGCAAGAAAATACGTACCTGGGGGTCGAGAAGCTCGCCCTGCCGGGGCGAGTAATTGAAAAAGGAAGCATCGAAATACTCCGCCCCTTCAAGGTATCCTTTGGCTTTTACATAGTTGGGATTCTCCAACCATGCGGGAGCAATACCGGCATGCACCAGTTCAAAGTGGGAAAAAAAGGATATTGAGGTGACGCCGTTTTTTAAATTTTCCCAGAATTGTTCAACGGTAGCTGCTCCCGGGAACCTCAGCGCCATACCGATAATGGCAATTGCAGCATCCTTTTGCTTTTGGCGATGCACAACCGCACCGATTGTTGTTTCTTTGTGCGGCTCTCCCATCTGGTTCAAGTACTGTTTCATGGCTTCGATGGTGGGGTATTTAAACATGTTCACCATGGGAATCTCTTTGCCCAACACTTGCTGCAATTTACTGTTCAACCGGATCAAGTGCAGCGAATTGCCTCCGATATCGAAAAAATTATCATGTATGCCGACGGTATCCTGGTGAAGCACTTCCTGCCATGCCGCGGCAATCTTTTTCTCGATATCGTCTCGTGGTGCTTTATATTCTACGCCTGTTTCCAGTCTTGCGCCTTTGGTTTGCAGCGTCCTCCGGTCTATTTTTCCGTTGGCGGTCAGGGGAATCGCTTCTACCCGGACGAAATCCGCGGGTATCATATAGAAGGGTAATTTCTGAAGCAGGAATTGGCGTAATTGAGCTGCCGGCAATTCGTTTTCATCTCTCCGCACTACCAAATGTGCACAGAGGTATCTTTCCCCTTTTTCATCTTTTTTATCCAGAACCACTGCTTCATTTATTTTATCATGTTCCAGCAGCCGTTTTTCAATTTCACCGGGTTCAATGCGGAACCCCCTAATCTTGACCTGGTGATCGAAGCGGCCCAGGAATTCGATGTTGCCGTTCGGCAGCCATCGGGCCAGGTCGCCACTCATGTAGGTCCTACCATCCGGTGAAGAGTGATAGTCCGTTAAGAAGGGGGGAGCATCAAGGAATTTCTCGGCGGTTAAGTGGGGATTATTTAAATACCCCCTGGCCAGACCGACACCCCCTATGAACAATTGACCGGGAACACCCACCGGTGATAGATAGTACCGGCTGTCCAGGATATATAAACATATATTATCTATGGGTTTCCCAATAGGAATGGAATGGTTGTGGGCGGGGGACAGCGGGTAACAGTCGAAATAAGAGACATCCACAGTGGCTTCGGTGGGTCCATAAAGATTGATCAATTTAGTACCTGGAGGTTTATATAAAAGTTTGAAAAATTTATCTACATGGTAAGTACCCAGGGCCTCGCCGCTGGCGAATACCTGTTTTAATGTTTTCAAACGAAAAGATGTCTCGCTGTGTGCAATATACTCCAACATGACTTTCAGCATGGAGGGAACAAAATGTAAAGTAGTTACGTGATGTTGTTCCACAGCCGCTGCAATTTCTGCGGGATATTTTTCTCCCCCTGGATTTAATAGGCACAGGGATGCCCCCTCCAGTGCCCACCAGAACAACTCCCATACCGATACATCAAAAGTAATGGGAGTTTTTTGTAAAATCACATCTGATGGCCCGATGGGATAGCGTTTTTGCATCCATTTCAGGCGGTTCACCACAGAGTGATGTTCTACTATAGAGCCTTTGGGTTTTCCGGTGGAACCGGAAGTATATATAATGTAGGCGGGATCGGTAGACAGGGTCGGGATATTGGGGGACTGCCCGGCATCCCTGCCGCTTTGGCCCTGGTTTTCCAATGTGATCACGTCACATGCTTCCTCATTTGCGATATCAACGGCAAAGGCGTGTTGGGTCAGCATCCAACCTGCATTGCTGTCACGGAGTAATAAACGGACCCTGTCAGCGGGATAATGGAGGTCGATGGGTAGATAGGCGGCTCCGGCTTTCAGCACGGCCATGATACCGATAATCATCTCCGGTGAACGTTTTGCAGCCAAGACTACAAGGCAGTGACGGCCTACGCCTTTATATGACAGCACTTCGGCCAGGGCATCGCTCTTTTTATTCAATTCCCCGAAGCTGAGGAAAAAGTTATCGATATCGTTATCTTTTCTCCTTTCTTTATTGGTACTCCATACCAGTGCGATAAGGTCGGGATTCTTTTCCGCCTCCTCTTCAAACAAACCGTGAATGGTCTTATCCGACGGGAAAGCGGCACGTGTATCGTTAAAATCATATTGGATTTGCTTCTTTTCCTCTTCCGACATGTAGTCCGCTGCGGCAGCTTCGCCGCAGGGGTTGTCCAAAATATACTCCATTACACGTCTGAAATAACCGGCCAATCTTACGATTGCCTCTGGTTCGTAACGGTTTGTACCGTATGTAAATTCCACGTAGGGCTCATCGAACAGCATAATGCCAACGGTTAAATCATAGTGAGTGCTGTCCCGAATGGTGTAGGTCTGGACGTATAACTGGCTTTCCGTCGTCATTCTCTTCTTTTCCAGTGGGTAATTTTCTATCACCAGGATGGTATCGAAAAGTTCTTCTTGCCGATCTACCCGGCTGGACTCCTTAATCTGCGTCAAGGGCGTGAACTGGTATTCTTTCATGGTTTGAAGGGTTTTATCAACTTGAGCCAGCACCTCTCGCACTGTGTCGCCGGGACGGGTACTGAACCTTAAGGGCAGTATGTGAATGAACAAGCCGACCATTTTTTCTATGTCTTTTATCCTGGCGGTTCTCCCGGAAACGGTGGTCCCAAAAAGAACATCCGTCGAATAGGTTAACCGTTCAAGCAGTATTCCCCAGGCAGTGTACATAAAGCAAGCGGGCGTGCTCTTTTCAGTTTTTGACCAGCAATTGATTTTTTCCAATTGGCTGGGAACCAGTTTCATGCGATAGCTCCCCCCCTTTTTAGTATTCGTAGACTCCCCGTTTGTTCTTTTCATGGGCAGGGGCGTTACGATTTCAAAATTCTTCAAGTAGGATTGCCAGAATTTTTTTTGCGCGGTAATATCCTGCTGCTGCAGCCATAGAACAAATTCTTTATATTTGGTTTTAACAGGCGGGTGCAAGGAGAGGCCATCTTTTAAACTGTGGTAAGCATGGAAAAACTCTTCCAGTATAATGCCAGTACTCCAACCGTCATACAGAATATGGTGGTTACAGATAATGAGCCAGTGTTCATCTTCTCGAAGTTTACACAGGGTCACCCTGAAAGGAACGTCGTTTTGCACCCGGAATTTTTTACCCCTCTCTCGACTTATAATCTCTTCCAACCATGCATGCTTTTTTGGGGGGTCTGTTTCTGCGTCAACAAACTCATGGAAGCCAGGTACGAAGAGGTGGCTTTTTAGAACAATTTGTACGGGGTGTTTAACGTTCTCCCAGCGGAAAACAACGCGCAGCATTTCGTTTGTTTCCACTACCGATTGCCAGGCCCGGGTGAAATGCTGGAAATCGATCTTACCCTTCATAACCAGACACAATTGCACAACATAATTTTCGCTTTCCGGTTCGTTCAAATAATGGAAAAGCAAGCCTTCCTGCATGGGAGATAATCCCATCATAGCTTCGACATTTTTTTTATCCATTTTCTCCATCACATATATTATATTTTTTCATATCCGATGCAGCAATATATTGTAAAATTTGTGTTTTTCTTGAGTGCTTAAATGCATATTTGATGAATTGGTTCACATTCAGATGTTGTTTTTTCCCTTTTTTCAGGTTATATTTAAGAAGGGAGTCAAGACAACGCATACATAGAACATAGTGAGATTTGTTGTCTATTCGGTGGTCAGGAAATCGAGGGGAATGTTACTAAATTATTTGATTTATAACCTACCCTTTTCTCCTTAGTGGGCACGCAGTCTAAAAAAATTAACACCTAATTTTTACATAACATACATTTACAGTGACTTCAAAATTTCACCCGGTGGAGTTCCCAATCTTCCGTCTCCTGGTTCTCGATCAATTGAAAAAACCTACCGTCATCTATGGTATAGGGATAATAATCCGCCACACTGATTTTCTTCAGGGGTAAAAAAACTTTTTGCAGTAATTTCCCTTTCAAACCAAGGATGAGGAATTCAGCCTTGTCATCCTTTTCTTTAAAAGTCAAAATAAAGATTTTATCATCCACCACATGGTAATTCCTAATCAGGGGGAAATGAGAAGGCCATTTCGCCATGCTTTTTATGCGCGGCCAATACTCTCTCCAGTATGGATCTTCCTTTTCATAATATCTCGTGTATCTCGCTTTATCGTCCCCGGTGACCGGTAACAGTTCTTCGTCAATAACTATATCGTACAATTTCTTCCCATCCTGGTCAAAAACGAAAATCTTTTTTTCTCTTCCATCGATGAGAATTTTATCTTTATAAGTGCGATAAGAAATAGGAAACCATGAAATAGGATTAAATTCTTTTCTCCTCATCTGTATCCCGTCTCGCTCCCGGTAAACCTCTTTTATCTTCTCGCATTTTTCATTATATAGATTGAAGATGCGAAACCTGGTATTTGTCTTATCGTACAGGCGCTGCATACCCACGTAGCGTTTTCCCACTGGCTGGAACCAGTCGCCCCCTACATTCATCATCACACGTATAAATCTCCCGTCCTTGGTGAAAAATGAAATTCGTCCCAGACTATTTACCTGGAGATAATCGGGTAGAATATGAAGCCCCACCACGTCAGTTCCCTGATTAAGTTTGAATTCCTTCGGACCTTCTCCTCTTTTCCCGAACTTTTTTATTAATTTAAAATCTTTCGCAGAGAAGATAAAGATAGTTGGCCCTTCCGTGATATAGAGCATATCTTTCTCGACCTGGATTTCATATGGATTTTTAATCGGGGAAAGAGTGGCTACTTTTTCGGCAAAAACAACGCTGGCTAAAACCAGCATTAAAACTACTTTACTTAATTGTCTCATCGTTTTTTTCTCCAAATTTTATTTCTAAAAATTTATAAAATCTATCAAGCATTTTTTAACTTTTACCCTATGATATCAAATATTTTTGAATTAATCTTACCACAGCACTTCTTAAATGTCACTTTTTAAAATTCCTTCATTTTTCATCAAGGCAAAAAATAGAATTTTGTTTAATATTAATTTTAATGCTAACTTTGATCGGGGTAAGCTTCCGCCACTGCGAGTAGCTGGGAAAACATTCATTATAACAAAGACTCTCTATTGGAGAATGGTGCCATTCTGAGAGGGTTTCTTATACTGAACTAGCTTCTCGCTTTTCCAAAACATTTTTCTAATAAGTTTTAAATTTTTCCCTACTTGCATTCCTGCAATCGGAATCCTTTTTAATAAAACGTACCATTTTATACAGGAATTGAGATATTGTCAAGAGTTGTGTATGAAAAAAAGTATTTTTTTGAGTGCCACATGCTGAAACCATTGGTTAACTTCTTTTAACCGTTATTTTTAAATCAGGTGGTTCATGATCAGGTGGTAGAAGAGAAACTTTCATCCTCTACCTCATGCCGATTCTAATCGACGCTTTCGCCTTGCCTGTCCCGAAATCTGCTGATTAGGAATCTCGGTATCGAGGTTTTTTATCTCAATCACGGAGTTCTGAACCGCAGTGCCGGAATTTTTACCACTTTGCCGGGGTCCCAAACCCCATTACCGGGGGGTGGTTGTACTCCTCCTCCCTTTCGTCCGGTGGTTCCAGCGTAATGGCTTTTAGCCAGGCAAAATATAGCAACCAAAATTTCATCTGCTTCTGCCGGGAAATCGCCATAATTATAAACAAATATTGCCTGATAAGGTGTTAATTCTCCTCGACTCGACAGGCGGGCAATCTCTTGCATTTCTTTTTTTGACAGCGGTCTGTCAAGGGCTTGAAATTCATAAAATTGATATTCACCCATATTTACCTCATTCACCGGACATTTTTTTATGGAAGGTTGTATTTTAATTGAAATATGTGAAAATCGCAAGAGGGAAAGAGAAAGAGGTGGGGAAATGGAAAGGTGGAAAGGGTGGAAAGGTTACCTAATAATAGTATATTTTGGCAATTTTTGGTTAAAATTTATAAATCTTTACGTTTTTTGTGTTTGAAATGCAATCTACCTATCCAAATCACTTTAGTATTTTTTCATTTTACTTTCTCTTCATTCAAAGGTAGTGAATTTTTGAAAACTTTTTTCCTTGCCAATACGTATAAATAGTTGTATAATAAGGTGAATCCAAACTTAAAATGGAAAGTTCCAAAAAGGAGATACCAATGAAAAAGAAGGTTATTTGCTTAATTTTCATTTTTATCATGGCTGTTTCTCCTCTATTGTGGGGAGAAGAAACCATTGACCAAAAAATCGCGGACCTGGAAAAAAAGCTGCCAACGGTTACGGGAAAAGAAAAAGTTGACACGTTGAATAAACTTGCAGGTGGTTATATCCATAAATCCGCTGACCAATGTATCCAATACGCAGCCCGGGCATTAAACCTGGCCCGACAACTCCGATACCCGATAGGAGAAGCCAATGCGTACAATTGCACTGCCATTGGAAATGCCATATTGGGAAACCTTGAAAAAGCCCGGGAATGCTTTGAAAAGGCACTGGAGATATTTGAAAAAAGCGATTACAAGAAAGGAATTGCCCAAACCTTAAATAACCTGGGAAGCTTTTATAAACGCTTAAGCAATTATGAAAAGGCCCTGGAATTCTATCTCAAATCCCATGAAATCGAAAAAAGTACCGGTAGAGAGTTGGGAATAGCCATTACCCTGGATAACATTGGGAATACTTACGGCGGTCTAAATAACTATGAGAAATCATTGGAATATCATCTAAAGGCATTGAATTTAAAAGAAAAACTAGGAAACCAAAATAGCATAGCAGATTCCATGTATTCGATTGGACTTTTATATCTTAATTTGGGCAAGACCGACAAAGCTTTGGAATATTTTAAAAAAGCAAAAAAAATCTACCATGAGCAGGGAAACAAACAGGGGTACAGCGACTCAACCATGGTTATCGGAATCACCTATTTTGATCTAAAAAAATACGATTCAGCATTGGAGTATTATCAGAAGTCATTGGAAATGGCTGAAGAATTACGTGATAAAAGGGGAATTGGGTATGCCCTGGGTAATATCGCATCGGTTCACCAGGAATTGAAAGAATATAAAAAGGCCCTGGACTACTATTATAAATCTTTGATAATAGTAGAGGAAATCAATGACAAGCAGCAAGTGGCTCTAACATTGATCGGCATCGGATTTTCCCACATTCGGCTCCGGGACTATAATACAGCGTTGGAAAATCTTCAACAGGCGTTAAAAATAGGAAAAGAAATAAAAGTAAAAGCCCTATTAAAAATGAGTTATGAAGGTTTTTCCCAATTGTATGCCGCCCGGGGAGACCATAAAAAAGCCCTGGAATACTATCAACTCTTTCATCAAACCGATGAAGAAATCTTAAACGAAAAAAGCAGTCGGCAAATCAATGAATTGCAAGAAAAATATGAAGCGGAAAAAAAGGCCAAAGAAATCGAATCGTTGAAAAAGAATAATGAAATCCAGCAATTAAAATTAACCAAAGAGAGAATCACCCGGTATGCGTTGATTATGGGGTTCATCCTGGTATTGATTATTTTTGCCCTGTTGTTTAAAAAATATGTGTACTTGTTTGCTTTCTGGAAAAAGGAGAAATATGTGGGGCAGTTCAGGCTAATGGAAAAATTGGGTTCAGGTGCCATGGGCAGCATTTATAAAGCTCACAACCTGATGGACAAATCCGATATTGCCGCCGTGAAAATTTTACGGGACGAATTGTTCACCGATGATAACAGTAAAAAAAGATTTAAACGGGAAGCAGCTATTATCGATAAATTAAGGCATCCCAATATCATCAGGATATTTGAGGTGGGGGCCTCCAAAGAAAAACTTTTCCTTGCCATGGAATACCTGGAGGGGAAAACATTAGAGGATAAGATCAAGGAGGAAGGTCAATTAAGGCTCCGGGAAAGTCTGCATATCATGGTGCAAATTTCCGATGCTATTACCTATATACACAGTAAAACTATCATTCACCGGGATTTAAAACCCGCCAATATCATGTTAATTGAAAAGAACGGCGACCCTAATTTTGTTAAACTTTTGGATTTTGGCCTGGCCAAAATGGAACTTGAAACCCGGTTAACCGAATCGGGTAATTTTTTAGGTACACTTCAATATTTAGCGCCGGAGCAGGTATTGGATGCATATTCCGTGCCGGCCAACGATGTTTTTTCCATGGGGGTGATTTTCTATCATATGTTGTGCGGAAAAAGGCCTTTTACAGGGGAAACAGCTATTGATATTATGCGTCAAGTTATTATAAAAGAGCCACCCCGGGTTTCGGAATCTAGCCCGGATATTCCAGGGGAATTGGATACATTGGTGATGAAGATGCTGGATAAAGAGCCCGGGCAGCGACCCTCAGCAGAATCCATTCGAGATACGCTCCAAGGCATAAATCAGAACGTAGGATAATAAAAAAATGCCCACAGAGGGGATGGCATCCCCAACCTATTATTGCTGCAGGAATACGCAAATGCCGAAGGAAAAATCCTGGAATAAAAACAAGGTTTTGCAACAGAGTAATACAGATTACGCAGATTACACAGATTTTTTTTGTGCGTTTCGTGTGTTTCGTGGATCATTTTCATCGCAGCCCCTCATGATGTTGCGCCATCACCCGGAAACGAATAAAAACCGACACCACCGGTTTGCGCAGCATATAGGTCCCCCATGCCATGGGGCTAATAAGGGAAATTAGGTTTGCGGCCCGGGGGGAGGGGGCGGGCGCGAGTGGTTTTGTCGATAAAGATAACTGCATCGAATAAGCGGGGGAGTTGGAAAAGATACTTGATGTCTTTTTCGTTATCATAGATAAAATTGACCCATTTGCACACCCGGGGAACAGAGAACCAATCGTGTACCGGCCCGCTTGCCGGGACCCGGTGCAGGTCCAGGAAAAAAAACGGGAGCCCGGTGCGGGACATAGCCATACCGTAACTGCCCGGGTACGGACCTACTGTAAACGATTTCAATGCAATATGTTCCCGGCTAGCTGATGTAAAATCAAGTCCTTGAAAAGACCCCCGGTTAAACACAAAGCCAATGGCTAAATAGTCGTTTCCCAGCATGCGCCGTAAGAGCATCCCCATGAAAATAAACGGGTATCCCGGGTATTGGGACAGTGAAATATGAAAGCTGTGAGCCCAGAGCATTATTTTAGTGCCGGGGGGTTCGGTATCCAATATCCACCTGGTGTTCTCCGCCATAAACCGGGCCCGGAGATCAAGAAAACAATAATCATTATCGCCCGGGACGAAACTATACTCGGCATCCTGTTGAAGGTGGCGGACGTATTGCCGGGCCCTTGCCCACTCCGGCGGCGAAGACCGGGCCGTATAAGCGGTTTTTTCCCGATCAAAACAGGATAAAAACCTCTTAAGAATCTCTTGAAGTGCCTTGTATTCTTTATCGGAATATTTCATCACTATTTCATATGCGTTGGTTTTTTTGAACAGGGAAAGTATTTTCTCAAACTTTTTGACAGTGCCCGGGTCTACCTTTTCCAGGTACTTTTCCAGGTAATTGACGGCATCCCTGCTCTCTCCTACTTCTATACCATAGAATTTTACTTTTTTCTTGTGGGTGGGATCGGCATTGTAGGTCTTCATCCATTGGATCATGGTGATTATTTCTTCTGTGCACCAGACTCCAAGCCTGGCCATGACTTTTTCCAGGTCACCGTTTCCATGGAGGACATAGTCGTTAAGTGCCAATGCTTGCGTTTCCACCCCTTCCATGGCAAACACAGTGAATCCCATTTCTTCCACCAGGAATTCCAGGAACCGGTGTTTCATCTGGAAAATTTCCCGGGTGCCGTGTGTGGTTTCTCCCATGGCCACGACACGGGCGCTGCCGATGATTTTTTTCAAAGGCAGGAGGTCTGAAAACCCCTGTCCCGGCTCCGGGGTGCGAATATTTATCGCATTCTGTTTTATCCAGGCCACCACCTGGTCCGGGGCCGGTTGAGGCACCACCGCTTCCAGGAGACAACGAAGTTTTTCACCGGGAGTGTTTACCTTTTCGATCATCACAGGCACAGCCTTTAAAAGGGGGGAATCCAGGTCGATCCTGTACGCCTCCCCGGTGGAAACCGTGACCTGGAAGCTTCCGTCAGGGTTTAAGGGCACGTAAAAAATAGTACTGTTAACCGACACCAATTGGTTCACCACCACGTAGGAATCGGTTGTAATTTTACCCGGTGGGGCTTTAACTTTGCCGTTAATAGTAAAACCATGACCTTCTCCCAATTTCAGAGCCAGGTCTTGCACATCTTTTTTAAAATTCCGGAACGTTAATATCCCGGGGGTTAGTCCCGGGGCTGTGGCAGTCAGCATATAGGTCCCGGCTGGAAGGTGAAACTCAAATTTCCCGTCTTTATCGCTGGAAACACAGATTAGAGCGGTTTCGTGGTAAGGGATTTTAGCTGCAATAAGGGCGTTGGGAACAGGGTTCTTGTTTTTATCTTGCACCGTACCTCCAATCACCAGCGGATTCAAACCCAGGGCGGGAAGGACCTCGATAGAAAGGTCATCCACCCATGCCGTCCCTTCACCATTAAAAACCGCGCCGAAATAAAGTGTTGTGGTCACTATGGGGATGTCTAATTCTACGGAATATTGTTTCCAATTGGTGGTGCCTTCAGGGCTTTTCCTGTACAATTCATTGTAAGCCGCCGGGTCTTCCCCGGCATCGGCCCGGAGCCAGAGAGTAAAAGAAGCAGTGGCATTTGAGGTTTTCAGTGCACCGGACAACCGGATACGTTTTCCCCGGAACGGTGGCACAGGCAGCCGGGCCGCGGCAAAACCAGGCAGGACTGCATTTGCTTCATTTATCGAAGTAAAACGCAGGCTTTGCCTGCCGTGGTAAACTTCGGTGTTATCCGGTTCTATTTTATACTCGCCCCCGACAAACCAACAGTCGAGGGTATTGTTTTCAAAATCAAGGTCCAGGGTTTTTCGCCATTGATCCGGTCCCGAACCGGTATCAGAGGTAACACCCGTAAAACCCCAAGACAACAGAAAAATCCATAATAAGCTTTTTGCTCTCATTGTTGTCTCCTTCTGACTTCTGCAATAATTCTGAGATATTATAATATATTAAATACGGAAAGAAATAGAAAACCCGGAATAGAATGGGCGGAGATTTTATGTTTAAAAAATTTCGCCTGGCACCCAATCACCCATTTTAATTGTGCGGAAATCATAGCTGGTTTATTTTCCTTTTTTTCTTTCTACAACTTTCAATACAAATCCGGTTTCTTTCCCATCTTTAGTAATAAAGGTCAATTCTTTATCTCCCACTTCTTTTGTCAACTCATTCGGGATAAAAACTTTGCCGGATTTTCCATCGCTTGCCGGTTTAAAACTCAATAATATTTTGTCGTGTTTTACCGATGCGACGGTTTGAAGGTTTTCGCCGGTGACTTTAACTGATTTTGAGTCATTTTTATAGATTGGCTCAATTGAAGTAATTTTTAAAGGCTTTGGTTTTGGTTTGGTTGTGGTTTTGGTGGGTGGTTTGAGGGATATTATTTTACATACTTCGCCATTATACCTGACAACGATTTG
>Ga0210084_1000099_pt1 | contig 12898 bp, 9 predicted proteins | sample China_Galinas_Co_3_FD_184863 | JGI IMG/M metagenome (GOLD analysis project Ga0210084, IMG submission 184863) | Wetland microbial communities from San Francisco Bay, California, USA, that impact long-term carbon sequestration -... | ecosystem: Environmental > Aquatic > Marine > Wetlands ... | reverse complement strand
AATATTCCATCACTCCATTATTCCGGCTACAAGATTCTCAGGCAGAGCCGGAGAACGCTGACCTGGCCCAAAGGACCAGGTTTTTCAGGGCAAAATAAAGAAAATTCCTTCAATTTAGGGTGTCATCACTGCCCGGCCACATCGTGTCCGCAATGTTTGCATATTTTTGCCCGTTTCTTTATGATCTCCGCGCAAAAAGGACATTCCCGGGTAAAATATCGTTCATGAATCTTCTGAACAGATTCATTGACTTTTTTCTGGATGATTTCATTACCGAACCTTACATTCTTGATGGGTTCTATGGCTTCCAGTTCCCCGATGTCTCCCACCATTTCCGCCGCTTTTAATCGGACGCGCTGGGGCTCGGTCCCATCAAGAAGCATCCTGACCACCGTGACGGCGTCTTTGGACATATAGGCATCCGTAAGAATAGAAAATCCTCGTTTGATTTTTTCTTTCAAAATTTCTTGCTCGACCAGAACCTGATCGTCGATGATCTGCCCCGTACCCCCTATGGGGCTGAATACAGGGATGCATTCAAACTGCTGTGTGCCTGGGTAGTTCATGCACCGGTATGACGCACGATGCGCATAATTTTCTTCCAGGTTTTCCCATCCGCTGACATACAGCGAACACTCATCATTAAAACATACAAACAGATAAGGGGTTCCCCATCCGAGACCATCGCTGAAGCTAAACGGCGGGACCTCCCATATATTCATTTCTACCCCGCAGTGGGGGCACAGGGTTTTTTCCTGGGAAAGGATCTTTTCTAAAACTTGTTCTTTGGTTTCAAAAGCCATGGATTTTCCTCCAAAATTTTATAAACGATCGCCAAAATACGTTGTTATTCTTATGAATTCATCAATATTGCTTTCAAAAAATTTGCGCTGAATTAAAAAATAAGCACTGGAGATGCTTTTGCAACATATAAAAGAAAAATCCATCACAGGGGATTTTGCCATATCCCTTCAAAATCAGGGATGTCCGGTCCCTTTTCAGGACGACCCCTTTCATCCCAATCTCTATGATGATAGTATTCCTTCAACATCACCTGGAACTCCGTTTCGGTAAGGACATGCCCGGTTTTGAGGATATCTTCGTGAAACCGTTTTGGAAGCGAATCATCTTCGGGTTTAAGCCCTTCCCGTATGTTAAAGCAGCGAATCAGCGTAGATATCTCAGAAGCTTTTTTCTGTAATTGGACTTTATTCTGCCTCAAGCCGGTGGTCATTTGAATGATCTGTCCCAACCGTTCCCAAGGGTAGATATCTCTGTAAAATCGGCATAGAATAAAGGTGTCCATCAGCGTCAGGCGATCTTCGAAATCCACCAGAAGCTCGGCTTTTCCCTGGATGATTTCAGGATCAATCATCCCTTTCAATTCAGGATTATGAAACGTAGCCCTCAAATGACATGCGCCCCGGTCTGCAACGGCAAACGCTAGTCCGCTCCCTTTGAGTACTCTGGGATCATAACCCGGCGGCTCGAGGCCTTTAACGTGCACTGCCATGTCTTCAAGATTCCAGGCTCTTGCTGCATATCCAATCCCCCGGGCCAGGATGTCTCCGATGCCCTGCCTTGCTGCAATTTGTTCGAGGAGGGCGGCGATGGCATCGACATCTCCATAATCGATACGAAGATCTATTTTCTTTTGTTTGGCAGCCTCAATGACAAATCCACACAGATTCCCCGCGGATATTGTATCCATGCCGAGACGATCACAAATATCGTTCAAATAAGCGATTTCTTCGATACTGTCGATCATGCAAAGACCGCCAAAAGCAAATATGGTCTCGTATTCCGGTCCTTCAATCATAAGACCGGCATGCCGCCCGCCAAGCAGCGTGGTCATCCGTCCACATGCGATAAAGCATTTCGAGCAGGCCCTCGGCTGAACACGGCACTGGTTGTGTAAGGCTTCTGAACCGATATTTTCCCATCGATCAAAAAAGCTTTCAGACCAATATTTTGTGGGAAACGCCCTGGCTTGATTGATGGTTTTCACCATCATGGGTGTCCCCATGGCCTTGTAAGCCTGAACAATCGGGTTGTTTTTCGATTCTTCGGCAATCGTTTTTGAAAACTGCCGCACATGTTCCTGCTGGAAAAGGGAACGCTTTTGATCTCCGTTGAATACGACGGCCTTGAGATTCTTTGATCCCATGACGGTACCGACCCCGGTCCTTCCGGCCGATCGCCAGTAATCGTTTTCGATAACGGCAAATCGAACCAGGTTCTCCCCTGCCGGACCGATGACAACGGCACCGGATTTTGTTGTCCCGGCGCCGACATTGCCGAATTTTTGTGTCACGGTATCTTGGGTTTGATACGTATCCATCCCCCAAATATCTGAAGCATCATTGAATTCGACACCATCAGGCTGTATGACAACCACCGTCGGCCGCTGACTTTTTCCGACAATTACAATGGCATCATACCCTGTTGAATCGACGGCTTCCGGTACTTTCCCGCCGGCATAAGATTCAGAAAAAAAACCGGTCTGGGGGGATTTGGCAAAGACACCATACCGGCTTGAACCCCAAATCCGACTGTTGGTGATGGGCCCGGTTGCAAAAATCAGGCAATTATCCGGTGATAGAGGATCGACGCCTGGGGGATTTATGGAATAAAGGAGGTAAGAAGCCAGCCCCTTCCCGCCAAGATATTTCAAAAGAATCTCTTCAGGCAGGGTCACCACATCGAAGTGATTGTCCGTGAGATGGATTTTCAAAAACCTTCCGTAAAAACCATCCATAAAGATGTCTCCAGTTAAAGAAGAGGGTCCAAGGATCCAAGAAAAGATCTTTGTTGTTAAGGGCTGTATCGATAATTCGGGACGGAATTATGGCATAACACTCGATGGTTGTAAAGCCTTGCCATTCAAACCGATAACGATCCGTTAAAATTGACATAACCCTGTTTTTTCTCTATGATCCTAAATAGAAAGCAAAACAGAAAAGCCGATTTCAACCCCAAAAGCCAAACATTTTCAAAGAAAAGTTGAACCAATTTCCGGAGGAAAACCAATGATCTGTGACCGATGTTCAGAAACAATGAAGTCCGGGGAAGCACACAAGCACTTTGGCCAGAATTTATGTGAAGACTGTTATATGGATGCACTGTCACCGGCCCGAACCTGCGATCCATGGGCTGTTCACAGTGCCCAGTCTTTGGCAAAATCCAAAGGAGGCGCCCTCCAGCTCAATAAAATTCAGAAGAACATATTGATGATATTAAAAGAAACCGGTGGGGCTGAACCGGCGACCATAAGCGATAAACTCGACATAAAGCCTGCAGATTTGGAAAGGGAGGTTGCAGCACTCCGACATATGGAGAAGATCAGGGGGGAATTGAGGAGCGGCAGGAAATTTTTAATCCTCTGGTGACCCACCCGGATGCCCCAGGAAACGGACCCATTTGGGTCTTGATAAATTCGGATTATGTCCATCGCCCGGGAATAACGGTCCGGCAATATTTGCATCGGTTTTCGTTCAGGTCATAAGTTCCAATGAAATATCCGATCCGTTCAATGAGCAGTTTCTTGCAATTGTGGCAATACGTGTTGTTTCCCTCGGGATATGCGGCGTTGCCCACATAGACATAACGGATTCCTTCGGCCATGGCCAGCTTGCGAAACCGAATGAGGGTCGAAAGGGGCGTGGCCGGCAGGCGGTCGAGTTTGTATTGGGGAAAGAACCTTAAAAAGTGCAACGGATAATCGGGCCCGAGGGTCGTAAGAATCCATTGGCACATCTGTTTGACCATCTCGGCATCATCGGTATATCCTGGCACCACCAGATTCGTCATCTCAAAATGAATCTTTTGTTCGTGCAGTGTCTTGAAAGTATTTAGAACCGGCTGCAGACGGCCGCCGTTCAATTTCCGGTAGACGGCGTCGCTGAATGTCTTGAGGTTGATATTGGCGGCGTCCAGAACGCTGCACAATTCCACCAGGGGTTTTGGATTGATATAACCGTTGGATATCCACAAATTGGCAATTCCCTCTTCCCTGGCCAGACGCGCGGTATCGATCATATATTCAAAAAAAGTGACGGCTTCGGAATATGTATAGGCAATGGACGCGCATCCGGTCCGCTGTGCCCCTTGAATCACATCGGCCGGGAAAAGTTCGTGATGCCGGACTTCATGGGGTTTGGCCTGGGAGATTTCCCAGTTCTGGCAATTCAAACAGCGGAAATTGCAGCCGGTGGTGGCGATGGAAAAGGCTTTTGATCGGGGGTTGAAATGAAACAGCGGTTTTTTTTCAATGGGATCCACATTCACGCTGCAAGGATTGCCGTAGGTCAGACTGTAAAGGACGCCGTCCATATTGACCTTGGAACGGCAGACGCTGCGATCACCCGGCGATAGAAGACATCTGTTGGGACAGATACCGCACATGACCAGTTTGTTGTCCAGTTTCGTGTAAAGAAATCCTTCACGGGACCACTTCCACAATTCTTGGGGAGCATCTCCTTTATATACATGACCCCGAATATCGGCAGGGCCGGCTGCCACACCTGTTTTTACTGAAAAAGGCCAAAAGGCATCGGCGTCCAGGACGCTGCAAAAGAGTCCGGCACTGCAATACAGAAAATGACGTCGGCTAACTTTCTTCATAACTTTTTGAAATGACGATTAAACTGCAAATTTTTAACCCGATCAATCCGACTGCAGCCCAGATGACCCCACAATAGGGGATCAATACGACATTGGTGACCAGGGTTCCACAGGCGGCCCCGATCAAATCGGCGGAAAAGGTCCGCGTCGCCGCCGGGGCGTCTCCTCCCCGCAACCAAAGGGCCACCGGGAATTGAAACCCGCAGATCAGGGAAATCACAAAACCGAAAACAAGAAAAAAAGTCACCGGCAAATCATCGCTGACCTGTTTCAAAACAACGATGAGTGTGCCCATGAGGACAATGATCAGCCCATCGGCGAACGCCAAGGTCATTTTGCTCCTTGAACGCATTCTCTCGCCGAGCCAGGCCCCCGGCAAAAGACCGGCCAAGAAAACCGTTACGATCAGGCCGATCTGCAAATAAATATAACCGAAAAAAATTTGGAAGGCAAATATTACGAGAATCTCACCGCCCATAATCGTCCATCCCGTGGAAAAGAGGACGAACTCTTCGGCACTGATGCGAATCAGGTAGATCAGACACAATACGCTCAAGACGGCCATGAAACCTTTGGGTGAAGCGGAAAACTTGGCAAACCACTGCTGAAACATCAGCCGTATCAATTGGGGGGAATAATCTGAATTTTTAGGCGTCTTTGGATCCATGAGTCGGTTCAGGCGATCGATTCTTTCACGGGTCAGGTTGCCATAATAATACCCGCTGATGTATCGCGTCCGGATCTTTTTTTGATCCAACAGGCGCGGGATGTCCATGTTAAAGGGTTGCGCGCTGCACAGAAAAAATATTTTCTGTCCGGGGAGCAACAGGACACGATGGAAATAATCGCCAACGGTATTGTAAAGTGAAGATAGTTTCTGCCGCTGGGGTTCCGCCAGATAATTGTCAAACCCCTTCATGGAAAAACTCAATACACCTTCCGGGGTCAGATGACGTTTCGCCAGCTCAAAAAATCTATCTGTGAAAAATCGGTTGATTTGAAAGGTGTCCGGCTCGCCCAGGCTGACAATGATCGCATCGTAGGCCTTATTCGAATCCGAAAGATAGGCCCGGCCGTCTTGATGGATAACCTTCAGGCCGGGAATCCTTTTTAACAGGCCGAACCTGAATTGGACCTCTGCCAACCGTGGATCGAGTTCCACATAATCCACCGATTCCGGCCGGTATTTTTCGAGTTCGGCCAACATACCGCCTTCAGCAGAAATTAAAAGAATATTCCCTGTTTGGGCCAATTGTGCCATAGGATAATGAATGGCTTCTTCAGCCATGCTCAGATTCTGATTGCCATACAGCGGGTTGCCGTTCACAAAGAGCGTAACCTGCTCCTGGTCTTTGTGGACCTCGATCCGGCCGTAACGGGACTCGCTGTAATACACCAGTTTCCCTTCAGGCGGCGCCAGGGATGGGAATTCCAGTAAAAGGCCCGCAACCAGTAGGGCAAACGTCAGAGCGGTCCCGATTAAAACAGCAGGACGATGTCGAGTGGAAGGGGTAAAAAGGAGGTAGGTTGCCGCCATTAGCGGAAGATTTGCCAGAAATGCGGCCTTTAACGGGGTCACCAGAAAAACAAGGACAAAGGAAAATAGGGCGCCCCCGGACACATCCCCCAGATTGTCAATAATATAGATCCGTGTCCCGGGATAATCCGGATCCTCCGTCCGGATGGCAAAAAGGCTGTAAGGGAGGACAAAACCGAGGACAAGGCAATAGGGTGCAACGGTCAAAAAGGTATAGGCCAGCGTGGGATAGAATCCCACCGAACTGCCGTGAATAAAAAGGACATCCCGAAGACCTCGAACGGCGAGAATCTGTACGACGGAGAGTCCTGCCAAGATCAGAGAGAGGCCGCCCAGCCGGTCAACAGTGGCCGCCCAGAACCGCTGGGTGATCCAGCGGGCCAACAGGGTGCCGATGCCCCCCAGGATCAGCCAATTGAAGAGAATCAGGGCAATGACGAACTCGTTCCCTTGAAATTGGGCCAAGAATTCACGAATGGTCAACAGCTGGGTCACCACGGAAGAAATACCCGTGGCGATGACCACCCGTGTTATGGACCGTTCATTTCGCCTCTTCAAAATATTGAACCTGATAGATCAAGATTTCAAGATGGCGCTTTCTCCAGGTATCGGCACCCAGACCGGCTTTCATGCAAAGATGGGAAAGAAACTCTTCAGGCCGGGGCAATTGCGCCCAGACCTGTGGCAAAAAAGTGGCACTGGCCGATCCCTTCCGAAGTATAACCCCATCCACATGAACCCGAAGCTTGGCAAGTAAATCATCGCTGTCCCGGTATTCCAGGGGATACGGCTCGGTAAGGATGCTGACCTCGATGTCCACCCGGTCGAGTTCAGCGGGTTTTAAAGGCGGAAAACGGGGATCATGGAAAGCGGCATTAATGGCATTTCGTTTGACCCCGGCCAGGATCGATTCTCTGGATTCTAGATTTCCGATACAACCGCGCAGCTGTTTGTCAATGGTCAGTGTTACAAAGGTGCCCCTGGATGTCTGAAAAGCGGCGTCCTCAAGATCTCCAGGATCCGCTTTGATGGAAAATTTACCAAGCTTTTCTGCGATGGTCTGTCGGGCCAGCCGCACCAGTGCTTGCCCCTGGTGCTTATCTAAAGATTGAGGGAAATCGATACGGTGTTGCATAGATAAACCTCCATAAAAGGCTATGGCCGCATAGCCGACAACCCTTGCACGATCCCCGGCGGTGTCACCGCTGTTGGAATAATGGAGGAGAACCGGTTTCCAGCCGTATCGGCGGGCCATGTTTATTAAAATTAGAATTGGTATTTTGCCGCATGCTGCATTCTCACGATATATCAGTTTGTCGGCTTCCAGATTTAATATGATCTCGATGGTTTCCCGATCTCTGACAACCGCATCTTTATACGGCAGATAGTGGGACAAATCGGAACTGGCCACCAGGAGGGTGTTTCGGTCGAGCAAAGGGTCGAGGGCGGCTGACACCCGTTTGTCAAGATTCCGGCCCTGACCGGTCACAATCGGTATGAGCTCGAATTCTTTGAGAAAATATTGAAGATATGGAAGGACCACTTCTACGGAGTGCTCGAGCCGGTCGGAAAGGGGAACTGATCGAAACAAGTTTTTATCCCGACGCAACCGGACGGCATCGCCATGGATCCGGACCGATCCGAGGGGTGTTTCATAGGCGCTCACATCGCTGATGGCACAGCCCTGAAAGCCGATGCGATGATCCGGGCCCATAACGATAGCCCGGCGGAATCTATTTTGTTTCAACACCCGTGAAACATGGGCCGCTGTCAATCCGGCGTAGATATAACCGGCATGGGGGATAATAATCGCCTTGAGCGATGTATGGGGGGGGCGATCCACACGGACCGGTTTAACCTGGCTCACAAGCTGTTCAATGGAGGCTTTCAACCCAGAACGCGTGGCAGGATAAAAACTTCCGGCATATACCGCTTCCCGTGTAATATCGGCATTCACAGTTTCAACCGAGATGACACATGCCAGACAGAACATGAGAGGAATCATCAAAAACGGATGGATATTTTGCTTCATGGCGGAACCCGTTATTGGTTCGTGCGTGACCGAAAAATCTGTTTTCCCGGTCAAAAATCGAAGCCCCCTGCAGTTCCCGTCCTTTGGACGAGAATTTCTCCTGCGCGCCAACCCCGCTTAAGGAGATCTTCGATACCCTTGCGGAAAAGCGAAGGCTGTTGTAGTTTAAACCCCGCACGAAGCATCCCCAAGGAATAATCAAAAAATACAATGGGCAGGGTATCCTGTCAAACAAAAATAGGTGTCGATGTTACATGGATGTGCACTAACTGGCTGTTGTTACTATTTCAGAAGCTTTAACCAAAATCGCCTTTTTTTTCAACTCAGGGAGTACCTCACGAAGCACCTTATAGGTCACGGTATGGGGATGTGCGATGCCCACGGCCATGCCGTGGCTGTGGGCTATCTCTACCAGGAGAAATAATTTTCTGCGAATAAAATCACGGGTCTGAATATGATCGATAAACACATCTTTTTCCGCAAACGGTATCTGAAACAAATGCGCTGAGGGTTTGCACAGTGTATCGGCGGTGGTGCGACTGTCGATAAAAAAGAGGTTTCTTTTTTTTAACACGGAAAAAATTTGATTCAGCTGGCTTGAGACCGTGGTCATTTTTGACCCCATGTGATTGTTTACGCCCTGAACAAAAGGAACGACGTCCAAATCCTTTTCGAGCTGGCGGATGAGTTGATCCGGCGACATTGAAGTTAAAAGAGCGCCGGGCCCGGGGTTGATCAAGGGATATTCGTGGGGTTCCATGGGCAAATGCAGCATCACATCGAACCCCTTGGAACGGGCGGCCCTGGCAATGCTCTTCTGATACGGGCTGTAAGGGAGAATGGAAAAGGTTAAAACCGTGTCAAGCCCGAGGAATTTCTCCGCCATATGTTTATCATAGCCGATGTCGTCAACAATAATGGCGATCTTAGGCAATTTTTTCGGTATGGGAATTATGGGTCTCGGCAGAGGTTTGCGAGGCGGCATTTCGTGTTCTGGATAGACTTCGAACCTGGGCGTTTTTGTTACATGGGGTTTTGTCACCGGCGCGATGGGATATTTACGCGATATCAAATGATGCGCCAAAACGCCGGCAACCACAACAAGAAGTATCAGAACGCCAAGCCCGGAAAACGCCTTGATCAGATTCGTTTTTCGGATGCTGTCCTTACCCCTTTTCTTTCCCAGTTTCCTTGCCCCTCGTATTTTCTTCTTGGCCATGCTTTATTTATTGACATCCTTAAAAATTTCATAGCTTAAAAGAATATCGAGGGCACGCATCACCTGGTTATCTTTCTGGAGTTGTTCGGGGGTAAGCTTTTCGTACATAAATTTGGTTTTTTCGATTTCCCGTTTCTGACGCGGTTCTTTTTCCTCATCGGCTTCTGGTTGTTCCTCTTTGCTTTTTTCGGGTACGGCTTCGAGATGATTTTGAAGATCTTTTTCCTTTATGAGTCCCTCATCCATGTCATCCAATTCTTCTTTATCCATAAACCTTCTTTTTACAATGACGTCCGGTTCAATACCTTTTGCCTGAATCGAGCGCCCGCTGGGGGTGTAATACCTGGCAATGGTCAATTTAAGGCCGTAGCCGTCCCTCAGGGTTTCCACCGACTGGACCGAACCTTTCCCAAAGGAGGTGGTTCCCAATATCAGGGCCCGTTTTTGATCCTGGAGTGCACCGGCGACAATTTCCGATGCACTGGCACTTCCGCCGTTGATCAAAGCAACCATGGGATAATTCCGTTTAACCTGGTTTGGGGTTGCTTCGAATTCCTGGTCATTTTTTTGCTGACGCCCTTTGATGGAAAGTATTTTCCCTTTTTCGAGGAAAAGGTCTGAAACCTCAATTGCCTGGTTGAGGAGCCCGCCCGGATCGTCACGAAGATCGAGTATCAGGCCTTTTAACGGGACTTTTGATGATTCGTATATTTTTAACGCCGCAACAAGATCTTCGGTGGTATTATCCCTGAAATTGGTGACCCATATATATCCATATCCGGGTTTTAAAAGTACCGATTTAACACTTTCAACGGGGATGACATCTCGAATCAAATCGAAATCCATCGGTTCCTTGCTCCCTTTTCGAACGATGGTAACCACCACTTTAGTCCCTTTGGGACCCCGTATCATTTTAACCGCCTGCCGCAAGTCCGTTGTCGGTTTGTCGTCGACCTTAACGATTCTATCGCCGGCCATGATTCCGGATTTATAGGCCGGTGTGCCCACAATGGGCGAAATCACGGTGACAAAGCCCTTTCGCATGGTGATGCTTACGCCGATTCCCGTAAACTCGCCCTGGGTTTCGACTTTGAGCTCTTTAAAGTCGTCAGGGGTCAGTAAAGCGGAATGCGGATCGAGGCTGTGGACCATCCCCTGAATCGCCTTGTCGATCAATTCTTTTGAATCCACCGGATCCACATAGTTTTTCTCGACCAGTTCGATCACGTCGGAAAATAATTTTAGACCTTTATATGTCTCGGCTCCTTTGGCAGAAAGATTCCGGTAAAACCCGGATCCCACAATCCAAAAGACCACAGCGATGAACACCACCAGGCACAGTTTAACAGATTGCTTTTTTTTAACAGTCATGTAGTTTCTCCTTTTAACCTGAATGGCTCATAACGCTGTTCGTTCAGACGTTTAAATACTCCAGGCTAACTTTTTTTAATCCATTCCAGGGGATCTAAGGGTTTCCCGTGATGGCGAACTTCAAAATGAAGACTCGAACCGATCATCGATCCCGAGTCTCCAACCGTTGCAACCACTTCTCCCTTTTTCACCGCATCTCCTTTTGATGCAAAAAGGTCTTGGGCATGGGCATAGACCGTATAGTAGTTGTTCTTATGGTCGATGATAATCATATTTCCGTATCCCTTAAACCAGCTGGCATACAAAATCTGACCATCATAAACGGCTCGGATGGGTTCACCGACATCCGCTTTTATCTCGATACCGCTTTGGAAATTGACCGTTTTGAACTCTTTGTTTTGATGCGGGCCGAAAAACGCGATTATTTTACCTTTTACCGGCATATTTAGCAATCCTTTTAAAGAAGAAAAGCTTTTTGGCGAAATATCTGTTCCGGCGCCGGTGGGGCCGGATTTTGAATTCAAAGATTTTATGGCCTGATCTAGATCGGCCGCCGCTTCTTTTAAGGATTCAAGGGCCGCCAGTTTTAGAGATCTTTTTTTGCGTATATCATCAAGGAGTTTTGAACGTTTCGATCGTTCATGAGACCGCATGGAGATTTGTTTTTTCAAAGCTGTTTGAACCGAGAGCTTCTCCGTTTTTTGAGTTTCCAGCCGATTGAGCAGTTTTTGCAGTCTGGTCTTGCTGTCCAGGAGGCCATGCCAGATATTTTCGTCATATGCCAGAATCTGTTCCATGGCCTTTTTCCGTTGAAAAAGATCATACATGGATTGCGCCGAGGCCAAAACATATATTCTTCCCAGCCAGTTCAGCTTATACAGCGCCACCAAGCGTTCGGATGCATAGTCTTCACTGGTTTCAATTCTTTTTTTAAGGTCTTTTAACGTCGTCTGGATCTTGACGGTTTCTTCTTCTATGGCAGACAGTTCATCCTTTAGGGACGAGACTTTTTTTCTGGCTTTGTCGATGGCCAGATCGATATCGTTTAAACTGTTGACAATGGAGGCTTCCTTTCGGGTAGCCACAAGCACTTCAGCCTTTTCTTTTTTTATCTTGCGATGGATACGCTCCGCTTCGTTCTCATAACTTTCAAAGTCGCCCGGATAATTGCCCTGGGTTCTCTTTTCCCCGCTGTTCCCCGGAGATATGATTCGTACATAATTGTCTAAATTTCGAATGTAACCCACCTGATTTTTATACTCGATTTTAAGCCATCCATCGTGATGTTCTATAATTTTGACTTTTGTTCCTTTTTTAATGGATGTTAACGGCGGTGTCTTTATCCCCGGCTCGGATCTAAAAGGGTGCGCATCTTCCGTCTGCTCAAAACCGGTCTCCCGCAGCACAGACTCCAGGCTCTCTGTAATCTCGTGAGATTCACGCGGAATCTCACGAATGCCGCCGCCAACCCTGATTATTATACTGTCTGCAATTTTTTTCTTATTCATAACAGTCCCCTTTTGATATCTCACGCAAATATCCCTCTGCATTGGACCAACAGAGAGAGTGTGTTCTGCCCTGTTCTGCCCCTAGAACTTTTTTCTGTGGGAGTGAGCCCATCAAGAAATTTCTGGCAGGCTCAAACTGAGGCAAAAGCCCGTTCCGACTTTCTCCAACAGTAAACAGAAACCTGCATGGAAATCAGGCTGCTTTTCATCACTGCAGGAGCTGCAAAGTGCCTTAATTATAAAAGGCTCGGGATTTCAGCTGGGGTTTTGCCAAAACCAATTTCAAAGCACAACAAACAGATAATGCTTTTTTAATATTATCTATACTGAAGACAGCACTTGATTATTTTAGTTTGTGATTGCCAATATGTCAAGTCAGTGGGAGGCACATTAGGGTGCTAAACAGTCACAAACACCCTGTCAGTCAACGGCCTCCATCACTCTACCGCAGCAGAGGGGTACTTCCTGGCCCTTCTTGACATTCATGTACTTGTTGCAGATCTCGCAGAGATAGGTGCAGTCTTCCTCTGAAACCTGTTCCGACATAACGGTCTTACCACCCGGCACACCCTCGATGGTGAAGCGGGCAAGATTTTGTTTTATCGGCA
>Ga0210084_1000098_pt1 | contig 12925 bp, 8 predicted proteins | sample China_Galinas_Co_3_FD_184863 | JGI IMG/M metagenome (GOLD analysis project Ga0210084, IMG submission 184863) | Wetland microbial communities from San Francisco Bay, California, USA, that impact long-term carbon sequestration -... | ecosystem: Environmental > Aquatic > Marine > Wetlands ... | reverse complement strand
GGCTCTTATACCGGTACAGTCACTATAAGCGATGCCAATGCCACCAACAATCCACAAACAATTGCACTAGAGTTAACAGTGTATAAACCAGGAAAAACATCCGCTCCTTTCGGATATTTTGAAACACCGCCGGACTCAGCTACTATAATGAGCAGCGTCCCTGTGACCGGATGGGTGCTGCATGAAATCGGTGTCGACAGCGTGCAAATATATAGGAAAAAAATCCCGGGAGAAGGGAAAGGCCGTGTTTATATCGGCGATGCCATTTTTGTCGAAGGAGCAAGACCGGACGTAGAAGCGGCTTACCCGGGGTATCCCCTGAATTCCAGGGCCGGATGGGGTTATATGCTGTTAACCAATTTCTTACCCAATGGAGGAAACGGGACTTTTATCCTTTATGCGGAAGTAACCACCATGGACGGTCAACAGTTCACTTTAGGAACCAAGACCATTATTTGTGATAATGCCAATGCCGTAAAACCCTTTGGCGCTCTTGACACGCCTACTCAAGGCGGCTCGGCATCGGGCAAATATTTTGTAAATTGGGGTTGGGTGCTTACCCCGCAGCCCAACAGCATTCACACAGATGGTTCTTCCATCACTGTCTATGTAGATGGTTTAATTCTGGGCCATCCTACTTATAACATTTACCGGCCGGATATTGCGGCTCTTTTCCCGGGTTATGCCAACAGTGACGGGGCGGCAGGCTATTTTTACCTGGATACCACCCCCTACGCCAATGGGATACATACCATCCAATGGACGGCCTATGACAGTGCCTGGAATACAGACGGCATTGGCAGCCGCTATTTTATGATTAATAACACCGGAAGCAGCACCACATGCAAAGATGGAACCGCTCATTTTCAAGTCCCCACCTTCGATACCGGCCATATTGATTTTTCCGGTACTCCGGAATATAACTCCGAACCAATCGAGTTTACCAAAGGATATCAACGGAACGCCGCACCCCAACTGGCTTATCCCGATCAAAACGGGACAATTACCATTGAGATCAAAGAATTGGAACGGCTGGAGATTCATTTAGAGGGAACCGGGGTGCTTGCCCCCTTGTCTGATTACACCGGTTACCTGGTGGTAGGAGATCAGCTAAAGGCACTGCCTGTGGGTTCACATCTGGATACTGAAAAAGGCGTTCTCTCCTGGGGAGCAGGACCTGGTTTTGTAGGGAATTACCGATTGGTGTTTGTTAATGCCAATGGGCAACTGCTGCGAAGGGTAAATATAAAAATCCGGCCCAAATATCAATAATACCGCCGCTTTAATAAAAAATAGGAATATGGTATACTGTTAACCTATATAACAGCCTGTTAATTAAAAGTAAAGGAGTTATCATGAAGGCTCAAACGCTGGGTGAAGTGATTAAATATTTTAACCACCAGAGGCCCTTAACACCGGAGCGAAAAGAAGAATGGAAGAGTTTTTATATCGACACTTTAAGGAAAGAGATCGATCGAATTAAATCCGAATTTCTCAAAGCCGCCTGCGGACACAAAATGCTCTTTGGTGGTCATGCCGGCAACGGAAAATCCACGGAATTGAACAAATTTATCCATGACACCCAGATTAAAAGGAAATATGAGATAATAAAATTAGAAATCCAGGAAATACTGAATCCCTTTGATATTGAAATCGTGGAATTACTGTTAGTCATATGTTTTCAGATTTTGACTTTTGCAGAAGAAAAAAATATTAAGATTTCTAAATACCTCGATGATCGATTCCGGAATATGGAAGGTTTTTTTCATGACACATTGAAAATCGAGACCACCCATTTAAAAACAAAGGGAGCAGAAGTTGCGGTTAAGACAGAAGCAGGTGGCGGGTTTAAACTGCCGTTTCTTAAATTTAAGGCTGATTTTTTGGCTAAAATGAGGGGAGAAGCAGAATCCAGGAAATTAGTTAGAAAAGAGTACAGACCCCGTATGAATGAGTTGATTGAGTTGGTAAAAGACCTGATGGCAGATGTAAAAGCGAAGTTTAAAAAAAAAGAAATCCTTATTATTATTGACGGTCTCGACCGGACATCCGTTCAAGCTGCTGAAAAACTCTTTGCTGAAGATGGTCAAATTATTGCCCTGATAGATAATGTCACGATGCTGCTCACCGTTCCTATTTCCATTATCCATTCCGTTAAGTCCCCCATCGTAGAAAATGCCATTGGTAAAATGCATGTATTGAAAAACATTCGTTTGCTGAACCGGGAAAAAAAGAAAGACGAAAAAACCGAAAAAAATTGGGAATTGATGAAAGACGCAGTATTACGGCGGTTGGAACCGCAATTGATTACCGATAAAGCCCTGGAAATTGCTGTGCATTATTCCGGTGGTGTGTTCCGAACCCTTATAGAATTGATTGTTTCCGCCGCCGTAGAAGCTGATGTCCTGGGGAGTAACAGTATTAGTGAAAAAGACATGGAGGGCGCAGTAAAAGAGCACCGGATAAAAAAAGCCCGGCCACTGAATCGAATCCATTGGGAAATCCTCCTGGAAATCGACCAACATAAAAAATTTACCGGTAAAATGGATGAAAAACGCCTGGAATTGCTGCTGGGCCTTTTTGCCCTGGAATACATCAATGGTGACGAATGGTACAGTGTAAACCCTTTGTTGGAAAGCAGGTTGGAAGAATGGAGAAAATTGATCGAAGCCAAAGAGAAAAAAGAGAAATAAAAACACATGCTGCGGAAACGTGACGAGCTGCAATTCCCCAAACTCTTTGCCCACATCCGGCTGCGGCGCGAACAAGGCTTGTTAATATTCCTTTCCTGCAAAACACCGGAGGTGGAAAAATACCTGAAAGATAAAATAAAAACAGAGTTCTCAGGGCAATTTCCCATCAAAGAAATTTCTATTAGTGCAAGAGGTTATATTCCCCTTCAATATATTGCCGGTTCAGGGGAATTTTCACCGGAAATCCTTTATATTATCGGGGAGTTTCCTTACGAGGAATATTATAAAGACCCCGAAGCCATGGAAGACCAATTGTACCGTCTCACCACAGCTTTAAATATAGGCCGTGAACTCTTTTCTTCCCGGGATTTAAAGTGCGTGTTCATATGTCCCCCGGAAATAGAGGACCGCATTGCCCTCAAAGCCGCTGATTTTTACCATTTTACCCATTACTCTGCGTCTTTTACAGATGACGCAAAGTTCCACCGGGATATCGAAGGTTTTGCCAGGGGTGGACAGGAAAAACAGAAACGAATCGACTTTCTCCTGGAAATACTAAAGGAAACCAAGGAAAAAGAAGATAAAGCTGGCATTTATCTCGACCTGGGGCAATTATATTATGAATTGTCCGAAAACAACACCGCCCTCCTCTACTGGCAAAAGGCATTAAACATATACAAAAAATCTAAAGATAAAAAAAAGCACGCTGCGGCTTCAGGTAACATTGGCATGGTGTACTTCATCCTGGGTCAACCGCAAGAGGCTTTGAAATATCTCCAACAGGCTCTAAAGATTTTTAGAAAAGTGGGTTATTTCCTGGGGGAGGCAAATCAACTGGGCAACATCGGTCCTGTGTATAGAGCGCTTGGAAAACCGGAAGAGGCATTGAAATATCACAAACATTCATTAGAGATTCATAAAAAAGTGGGATATCACCAGGGAGAAGCAGCTAACCTGGACAATATCGGCCTGGTGTATAGGGAGATTGGTCAACTGGAAGAGGCATTGAAATATCACTGGCAAGCCTTAGAGATTTACAAGAAATTTGGTTATCTTAAGGGGAAGGCTATTGTTCTGGGCAACATCGGGGCGATGTATAGAGAGCTTGGTCAACCGGAAGAGGCATTGAAGTATTTAAAACAATCATTAGAGACTAATAGAAAAGTGGGTTATCTCCAGGGAGAAGCTTTTGCCCTGGGCAACATCGGCCTGGTGTATAGAAATTTGGATCAACCGGAAGAGGCATTGAAATATCTTAAGCAGGCATTAGAGGTTGATCAAAAGATCGGGTATTTGCACGGAGAGGCTCTATCTTTGGGCAACATCGGGCTGGTGTATTCCGAGCTTGGTCAACCGCAAGAGGCATTAAAATACCTCAAAGAAGCCCAACAGATTTACCGTCAAATCAATATCCCTATACCCGAATCTTTTACAAACGCAATAAAAAGGTTAAGCAGCGATGAAGAAAAGAAAGAAAAAAAGGAACCACTGTGAACGCTTTTATGGACAGACGGCAATGAAAGGTAATGCCAGAAAGGTTGGTCAACTCAGCAATATGGTGTTTCGGTAGGGCAGCCTAACCTGGTGGGGCAATCCCAATAGGTAGGTATGCACTTGATTTCCGTAGGACACGTCATTTCCGTAGGAAGTGTTCCACCATGAAGCTCATTCATCTGCTCTTGCTCCAGGGTGACGATAGTTTTTTTGTTGAGAATCAGCTTTTTGTCAAAGTTTTTGGTTTTCATTTTTATTTATCCTCCGAATTGAAATTTAATAATAACGTCGCATCTCTTCCAGGGACTTTCTTATCCTTTTTTTAGCCGGGAGGTCTTCCGCCGGGTATCCTAAAGAGATCATTACATCTACTTTCGTGGATTTGGACAGCCCCAGAACTTTTTTCGCTGCTTTTTCATCAAACCAGCCCAACCAGCACGTCCCCAGTCCCAATTCCTCTGCTTGCAGCACCAGGTGCTCGCAGGCAATGCCAATATCGATGAGGTTGTATTTGATATGTCTCAGCATGCCCCCCATCCGGGCAATGTAAGTGGAATGTTCGGTAATGGCTGCAATAATAACCGGCGCGGTCATGACAAATTTGTTGGACATATATATACCGGACATGGATTTTTTTACAATTTCATTTTTTGTTTTTTCATCATCGACTACGATAAACGACCAGGGCTGGGAATTGCAAGCGGAAGGCGCCAACCGCGCCGCTTCCAGGCATCGATCGATTAATTCCCTGGGTACGGGCTTCGATGAATATTTCCGAACACTATCTCGCTTCTTTACTAAATCCATAAACTTCATCGCATTGTCTCCTACTTTGAAAATGATCCACGAAACACACGAAAAACACGAAGAAAAAACAAAAAATCTGTGTAATCTGTGTAATCTGTGGGCATCTTTTTTTCATTGTCTTTGGGTGAGGTTCATCATAATTGGACTGCTGTGGGAGTATCCCTTCACCGCATGCGCCTTACTCCTTGTACTTCCTCAACTGGTTTTTGAAGTGCGGGGAAGTCAGGTAACCCCAGGCGATTCCCACCGCTAAACCCCCTGCATGTACCCAATTGGCAATATTGGGTAATAAAAAACATAAAAAAAACCAGCCGATCATCATAATAACAGTCGTCTTGTGGAGACCGAGCCTGGAGCCGGGATCATATTTCCCTTTCATCCAGATATAACCCAGGAGACCGTATACCACACCGGACATACCTCCAAATGCGGGACCTGCGAATAGGAATTGGATTAAATTACTGGCACCTGATACAATAAAAATAAATATTGCTAAGAATAAAGTGCCTTTGCGGTCTTCTATCATATTGCCCAGGTCCCACAGCCACAGCATGTTAAACCCCAGGTGCATGATGCCAAAATGGATGAAAATGGGTGTAAAAAGTCGCCAAATTTGTCCCCTCCAAATCTCAGGTAGTGAATCAACCAGGGAAAAGGGTGGAATGATGAGTTCAGAAATGAATAATGCTCGAATAGGCGTGATGTCTCTTCCCAATTTGGACAGAACCGCCACTATAATACAAGCAGCGATTAATATAACTGTAAGCGTACCCTTACGCGGCGCACCTCGATAAAAAATAGTGGTACGCGCATCCATATATTGCGGCTTTTCTTTCGCTTCTTTCTCCGCCTGTTTTTTTATCTTCCTGGCTTTTTCGGAAACCCCTTGATATTCTTCACCATCAGGGTTCTCCAGGAATTTTTTTAACAGCGATTCCGATTCCTCTACCCTGTCTTCCTCATGTACCCATATTTCATATGCGATTTTATCATCACCGGGCTCTTCTGTGACCTGATTCTTTATCCCCAACTGGGTCAGATAATCACTGAAAATATTGGCATAAGCCAACTCCTCTAATTCTCCAACTAAACGCATCCCTGGCTCCTATAAAAAATATCCCTGGCAACAAATGCAGCAGTTCCTTTAAATCGTTTTCTTTTTTTCATTACAATATCATATAAGAATTTTACGTTTATTGCAAGCCCAATTTTGGCTCCGCCAGCCAGGGGACTCTTTTTGAAAAAACCGTCCCCTGGACCCCTGCAAAAACTTTTATTTAATTTACTTTAAACGAACAAAGGCAGTTATGGTTTGCACAAAGGTTCTTTTAAGCTGCAAACCATAACTGCCTTAATCAAAAGCTTTTACAGGGGGTCCAGGGGGACGGGGGGCTGGCAGCCCCGACCTATTAAAGGTGGTTTTTGGATGTTGTTTTTTTCACCAATGACGAATGACCAATGACAAATGACAGTTCTTTCTCGTATTCCCAAAAGAGTCCTCCTGGTCGCCGGAGGCAAAAAATTAATACGTAAATTCGCGGGCTTCTTCTTCGGCGGTATTAATGATACCGGGGGCATCTTTCCTGGGGCAGACGTTTTCGCAGATACCGCAGCCGATGCACAGGTCCGGGACCACATAAATTTGTTTTACCTTCACCAATTTTCCTTCGAAATTCCAGGTATCCACTTCGCGGAAGCGGATAGCTTTTTCAGGGATAGGGCAGTGTTCTTCGCAAACTGCGCAGTTGTATCCATCTGCATAAGTATAGCACCTGTTTTTATCTACCACTGCGATACCGATTTTAAATTCTTTTTTTTGCTGCAGGGTCAGTTTTTGAATGGCATTGGTGGGGCAGACCTGGGTACACTTGTGGCATTCGTATTCGCAGTAACCGGTTTGGGCATTCAGCACTGGTGTCCAGATGCCTTGTAATCCGGCCTCGAACAGTGCCGGTTGAATAAAATTAGTAGGACAGACCTGCATACATTGGCCGCAGCGGACACACCTGGACAGGAATTCTTTTTCCGAAACCGAGCCCGGGGGGCGTTCAAAGCGGTGAATTTTAGAAATAGAATGAACATAAGCCTTTGGTAATGCGGCAATAACTAAGCCGGAAACCGCGGAGCCGATCAATTTTCGTCTGCCCAGGTCCAGGGGGACGCGGTCTTTCTTTTTAGGAAGCTCAAACTTAATGTCCACGGCATCGGTGGGACAGTCGCTGACGCAATTGAAACAGGTCATGCATTCGGCTTTCATATAGTCCCGGTAAGGGCTGCCGTTGTAGGTACAATGGTTAGAGCAGGCATTACATGAGATGCAGCTTTTATTGGTCTTCAGGGTAAACAAACTAAACCTGGAGATCAAGCCGTACAATGCTCCCAGGGGGCAAAGGTAATTGCAATAGAACCTGCGCCGGTACAGATTCAGCAGCAGCAGTCCGAAAAAGATCAAGCCAACGATAACCGATTGTGTATAGGCCCGTTGTTTCAGGGACAACACATTTTTCCTGGCAAATTGATAGGCTGGTTTTAAGGTTTTTGCTATGACGCCGGTATCTTTTGCGCCGGCTTCCAAAGAGTGCTGCACCACATAATTCACCGAGGGATTAACGGCGATCGAGGTGCTTCGAGTCAGGAGGGAGAAGGGGTCCATCCATCCGCCCAGGTGTGTACCCATTATTGCCGAGACAATGACTATCACCAGCACCAGGTACTTTAATTTAAGTAATTTTTTATCGACCCCCAGTTCCTTTTCTTTTTTCTTTTTCCTGGATTTCCGGAACACCCAGGTGAAGAATTGGTTAATCGCTCCAAGCGGACACACCCAGCCGCAAAAAAACCTGCCGAAGATAACGGTTAAAAAGAGAGGGATAAGGGAAAACAAGAAAAGGGGGATGATGACTCCGGTGGCAATAAAATTCAACAGCAGCAGGAGCGGATCGATAAAGAAAAAGTAGTCGGTATAGGTAAAGGTTTCGGCCCCGGCATGGCCTGAGTGAAGTAAAAGTAAAAAAAAGAGAAAGGTGAAAATCACTTGAACGAGGATTCTCACCCGCTGAACGGTTTTGCCTGTTTTTGTTGTCATATTAATTCCTCATGGTGCCGCGCCTTCACCCGGAGACGAAAGAAAACCAACACCAACGGTTTGCGCAGCATATAGGCCCCCCTCGCCGAGGGGTTTGCGCGGCATATAGGCTCCCCTCGCCGAGGGGTTTGCGCGGCATATAGGGTCCACGCGCCGAGGGGTTTGCGCGGCATATAGGGTCCACGCGCCGCGTGGATAGGGGCCTGTCCGAGAACGGACAAGGGGGCAAGCCCCCTCGTTCCCTCGTGTACTGTTCATGACCCTTTTCGACCTGGTCAACATATAGTTTTTCCGTTTTTAGCTATTCTCGGACAGGCTCCTAGATTTTAAGCGTTTTAAGATTAATTTTATTAAAATCGGTCTGGCCCATATTTTTTTCAACAGCGGCCTGGACAAACCCGATTTTCATGGGATCGATGCCAAACATATTTGCCGACACCACATCGGCTTCCAGGATATTAGCGGAAGCGATAATGGTTTTTTTCAATTCCACATCGCTGATCCTGCCGCCGACGGGGCCGTTTCGCATGAGGACCCGGTACGCATCGACGATTGTCAGGTGGGTTTTGAACCCGTGGCCCAGGTCTGCGATACTCATTCCCATATTACGGTGCAGTTTTCCCCGGTTTCCGCCCAGGATACCGTAAAGGTTTTTCATACCGATAGTTAAACCGGAGCTGCCGTGGTGTTTCAAGATGGGAACATTGATAAATTTATCCACATCCAGGAAATCTTTATAGGCTGGCCAGCGTGTTACTCGACTGCCTTTGAAATCGTGGACGATCAGCCGGTTATCATCCGCATGCCGGACTTCCGCGCCTGCATCTTTAGCGGCGTTTGCAATGCCGCTGCGTTTGTAAGTATCTTCGGGTTTATGGCAGGTATGGTCCATTACAATCACCTTTTTTGCCCCGGCATTGAGAACCATCTCGATGATGGCTTTAACCACTTCGGGGTTGGTACAGGCTGCCTGCTCGACGGTGCGGTTCCAGCCGATATTGGGTTTAACCATGACAATGTCTTGTTTGGAAACAAATTTTCCCATACCGCCCAGGGCCTCAACCGCTTTTTTGGTTATGGCATAAGGTGATTCTCCTTCTACTTTTACCACCAGGGAATTCCCCGCTGATTCGGTTGAAAAGAGAACACCCGGAAGAAAAACCGATGTTGTCAAAAGCGTTGAATTCTTTATAAAATCTCTTCGTTTCATTTTTCGATCACCTCATCTTATAAAATAACAATACGAAGAGTTCTTGTCAATAGTTTTCTTTTTTATTTTTCCTCTTTACATATCGTTCTATATTTTATAAAATCTTATCCGGAAGTTTAACGATGTGTGATTTAAATAAAGTGAACGTCCCGATGAGTGGTGTTTGTTGGGGATGTTCGATTATGAATGTTTATTTTGTTTAAGGAGATTTTAATGAGTGAGCATGAATATAAACTTCAATACCCGGTTTATACCCTGGATAATATAGAATTGTTTCCGGCGGGCACGATCCTTTCGGAAGGGAAATCCGGTGAGTTGAGCATGTTGAAGAAGGGTCCCAGAACCAGTACCGTCAAGCTGTTCGACTATGGTTCCATAAAAAAAGATATCCTGGATTTTATTTCTCAGCCTCCCTACAATGTTATTTTTTCTAACCGGGAGCAGGTGGACTCTATGTTAGAAATAATGGGAATGTCTGAATTGAAGTTCCCGATTTTGGAGTGCCTGGATTATTTCAGGGGGGCGGATTTTTATACCTATCGTCATATGCTTGTGGTTTTTGCCCTGTCTATACTTTTAGGCCAGGAGCTATTGAAAGAGAACCTGGATTTAATGAATGGAGCGTTTTCATCCCCGGCCCATGATTTTGGTAAAATTTGCGTGCCTTTGGAGGTGTTAAAAAAAACCGACCCGCTGACTCCAAAAGAGAGACAACTCCTCGAGCACCACACCCTGGCCGGTTATGTTCTACTTAAGTATTACAATGAAAATGAACTTTCCGCCAGGATAGCCCGGGACCATCATGAAAGAAATGATGGTTCCGGTTATCCCGTAGGAATTACGTTAAAGGACCGATTAGTGGAAATTGTTGTCGTGAGTGACATCTACGATGCATTGATTTCACCCAGGCCTTATAGACCGGTATCTTATGATAATCGCACGGCTATAGAGGAGATTTGCGGCAAGGCGGAGAGGGGTGAAATTGGCTGGGATGTAGTCAAAGCACTGGTGGCTTGCAATCGTAAAAATAAACCTCACTACAGTGAATGCCATGTTTCAGAAGATAAAAGAGGAACGCCGCCGCCTAACAATGCCTATGGGACCACTTCCAAAGAATAAAAGCAGCCAAAATCCACCACCAACTTTTTAGAACCGGTGGAGACGGTTGCGAGTTGCGAGTTGCGAGGTAAAAAACTTTATCGTCGTTTTTTTATCGCGATTCTTTAAGGTTCTACCCCGTATACCCGCAACCCGTAACCAGCAACAGATTCTCGTTCTTTTTTGATGGTGGATTTCAGGCAGCCTTAGATATTGACAAAATAGCCATATGCTGGTATGGTATACTTTTTACCCCAAAAAGAGAGAAAGAGTATAAATATGTATCGGGATTTGTACAAATTGGTGCTAATAGAGAATTCACTGCCAATAATTCCGCTTAATCCAACCGGGAGAGGAAGATGTTAATTCCCATTGGGCAAGAAGAAGACAAGGTTCGGCGGGTTCCATGGGTTACCATTGCTATAATGGGACTTTGTGTACTTATGCATATATTGAATTCCGGTGCAGTCAGCGGACATGAACACAAATTATATAGTATTGAAGGTGAAATATATGAATATTACAGGTCTCACCCTTACCTTGAACTGGACGAGAAAATAAAAAAATCATTCTTTCTATCCGAGGAAATGGAAGAAGTAATTGAGACCATGGCTGCGGATAAGTACGGCGCAGCACCCAGTGAACAACAAGTGGAAGAGGAACAGGCTTACCTGGATAGCCTGGTTGAAGAGTTAGACTACATTAAAAAGAAACATCCTTTTTATAAATATGGATTGGTCCCCAATAATAAGACTTTTCTCGGGCTTATCGGTCATATGTTTATACACGTCGGTTGGTTTCATTTACTGGGAAATTTATTATACCTTTATGTCATGGGACCCTTTATTGAGGATAGTTGGGGAAAACCCGCTTATGGTGTGTTTTATATGGTTACCGGGATATTGACGGCTTTGGCGTTTTCCATGCACTATCCCAATTCCGGGGTACCGATGATCGGTGCTTCAGGGGCTATATCTGCTGTTATGGGAGGATTTTTAATCAGGCACTGGCATGCCCGGATAAGATATTTCTATGCATTTGGGTTTCGTATACGGGGAACCTTTGCAGCACCAGCCTGGCTGATGCTGCCAATGGGATTTATAATGGAGGTTATCAATGCCAATATTATGGACTCCATTGCCCCGGAAGGGGGCGGCGGAGTGGCCCACTGGGCGCACGTCTGGGGATATATTTTCGGTGTGGGCGGGGCTTTTGCCATCAAATACCTCAAAATAGAAGAAAAATTTGTCGCTCCCAAAGTAGAAGCCGAAACCACTTATGTCAATAAAAGTTTTGTAGCATATGAAGAAGCCATGCAGGTGCTGGCCGACGGCGATAAAGAAAAAGCATATACCATACTGATCGATGCAGCCAAACAAGACTCCTCGAATCAAGACGTGATCGAAGCCTTGTGGAATATTGCCTCTGAAACCGGGAGAACAGGTGAAGTCGCACCATTTCTAACCCGGCTGGTGGAAAGGGAAGTCCAGCAAGACCTATTGGAACCGGCCCTGTTTCATTACAAGCAATTGCGCTCCAAATACCCGGATTCACGCTTTTCTACTCATACAAAAATTAAAATTTTCGAACAAGCCGTTATCATCAAAGACGCCAATGAAGCAAATGATATATTCAAAGAACTTATCCGGGAAGTTAATTTAGCTTCACCTCCCGGGCTGGTGGTGGAACTGTGCAATGCGGTACTAAAATTCGACCTGGCCTTTGACCAATCTATTGCCGGCAAAGCGATTGAACTTGCCCTCCAGCACCCGGAGATACCCGATGACAGGAAAGAATCATTAAAACAACAATTATATGCGATTCCAAAGCAAAAGGCAGATGCCCCCATCAAAGTGAACAGCAAGAGTGATATGGGCGGTGTTATCGGTCTCAGCAGTGCAAGTGGGGCCAGCAGCTTGTTGGTTCCCCTGGTGCCCACGGCACCTGAAAAACCTTCAGCACTACAAGAACCGGCAATACCGGTTACTCCCTCTCAACCTCCACCTATTCCTGAAGAACCCACTATCCCGGTAACGCCCCGGGAACCTGAAATACCAATAATGGCTTATCAATCACAACCTCCGCCAATTATTGAAGAGCCCACTATCCCGGTAACGCCCTATCAATCTCAGCCTCCACCAATTATTGAAGAGCCCACTATCCTGGTAGCGCCCTATCAATCTCCAACTCCACCTAGTTTTGAAGAGCCCACCATCCCGGTAATGCCCCGGGAGCCTGAAATACCAATAATGCCCTATCAAGCTGAATCTCCACCTCCTATTGAGCCCATCATACCGATAATGTCCAATGAACCTACAACGCCTACCCAACCGGGAGAACCGGAGACACCGGTCCGTCCTGCACCACCGGCAGAGGACATGGTCACCCCGCCTCCGCCACCCGCGCCGAGAAAAAGATTTCGGGTAACAAAGGCTGTTCCTTTATATGTAAAAGGGGGAAAGATCGGTTTGGATGTAAAAGATATGGGAAAGAGAGTTTTTGCACTGGAAAAAATAAAAGCGATAGCCGTGGTTAAAA
>Ga0210084_1000097_pt1 | contig 12954 bp, 3 predicted proteins | sample China_Galinas_Co_3_FD_184863 | JGI IMG/M metagenome (GOLD analysis project Ga0210084, IMG submission 184863) | Wetland microbial communities from San Francisco Bay, California, USA, that impact long-term carbon sequestration -... | ecosystem: Environmental > Aquatic > Marine > Wetlands ... | reverse complement strand
CGAGAAAAGTATTCTTGCAAAACGTATAGTCTTTTTCTTGTGTCAATTTATAGGTGGTGTCATCCACCCGGCTGGTATCATCAACCTGGATGAAGGAAGAACGGTCACCTAGAATTTTACCTAAATACTCCCACCTGGACCTTATTTCCGCGGGGGGGATTTTATCTTTAAGCCTTGTGGAAGGTGCTCCTTTTACATCGCTGTAAGCGGAATGCCTGATCTTGTTAAAGCAGCGGTCATGATTAAAGAATTCCACCATTTCATTGAATATTTCTTTGGTTTCCCCGGGGAAGCCCACAATAATATCAGCGGCCATATAAAAGCCGGGGATTTCTTTTTTGATGGTGGTAAGTATCTCATATAAGCGGGAAAACACAGCGGGGCGGCCCATGCGTTTGAGCATTTTATCATTGACGTGCTGGAGCCCGATATGCAGTTCCCGGATGATGCCGCGCCGGCATAAAGATATGATGTCTTCTGCATACTCCTGGAGCCACCTGATATGAAGATAACCGAAATTCAATTGCATGCCGGGATCGAGGGCCACCAGGGTTTCGATTAACTTGATAATAGTCGTGTTTATATCGATGCCGTATGCAAAGGTGTCTTCTCCCATTAAAAATACCTTTTTAATGCCTTTTGCCATGGCCATTTCAAACTGGCTGACGATTGCAGGTACAGGAACACTGCGTATGCTGCCTTTGGCTTTATTGATGACGCAAAAGGTGCATTTTCTCAAGCAGCCCCGGGCAATTTTAATGTAAAACATCTTACCCTTTTCCTGTTCACCCGCTTCTCTTTCCATGCGCAGCCGGTTCACCGGCCCTATTTCTGAGAAAGGAACCCCGGCCCGGATAATATCATCCAGGAGATGTTCGTTGTCAAGGAGAATCCTGTGACCGTTAAAGTTGGCTCCCAGGCCCTGTTCATGGGTTTTGGCCAGACACCCCATGATGATAATATTCTTCTCTAAAAAATGTATTTTTTTTAAGTGCCCCAGGATTCCCAAAACTTTTTCGTACATAGCATCATGGAAACCACAGGCCGCGATGATAATCTTTTCAACTTGAAAATCTTCGGAAATGCGCCAACCATTGGTTCTCAAATATTTTTCAATGGTGGCGTAATATTGCACATGCCGTTCGCAGTGCAAATTATTGGTTACAATGGCAACTTTTCTTTTCATGTCTGTTCTCCCTATTTACAGTCTTGAAATCCGAAATCCCCTTTGTCTTCCCGGAGGACATCCAAACCCGCCTCTTTTAGACCCGGTGAGTTTACGGCAATTTCAATGTCGTCGATAAAGGTGTCTTTACAAAAAGTATAATCGGTTTCATGGGTTAATCGAAATGTAATATCGGTATTCCTGGATTCGTCGTCGCGGTTGAAAGCGGTTTTCTCTCCCAGGATACAATCGTTTAAATAGGCCCATCTTCCGGTAATCACAGTGGGGGAATTTTTATTTTTGAATTTAAAAGAGGGTGCTCCTTTGACATCGCTGTATCCATTATGCTGGATATTATCGAAACATTTATCTTGCTTCACGAATGTAACCAATTCCTGGAACATCTCTTCGCTTTCCCCGGGGAAGCCTACGATAATATCGGCCCCCAGGTATAGTTGGGGGCACTTTTTTTTTAATTGCCGGATAATGGCATATATTTCGGAGAATTTCATGGGCCGGCCCATTTTTTTCAGCATTTCATCATTGACGTGCTGCAGTCCGATGTGCAGTTGTTTGATGATTCCTTGTTTACACAGGGCCAGCAATTCCACGGCATATTCTTTTAACCAGCGGATATGCAGGCTGCCAAAGTGAAGCTCCACATCGGATTCAATGGCTATTAGCCGCTTTACCAGTTTAACGATGTCGGTGCCCAGGTCAATGCCGTAGGCAAAGGTGTCTTCTCCCATTAAAAATATTTTCCTGTAGCCCTGGTTGACGGCATTTTGAAATTGGGCGGCAATATCATCGGCGGGAACACTGCGCAGGTATCCTTTGGCCTGCTTGATTACACAAAAGGTACAACCGCGCAGGCAGCCCTGGGCAACTTTTATATGGAAAAATTGGTTCTCTTTATCGATTTTGCATTCCTTATGGGGTCTGAAAATATTGTTGGGTGAAATCTTTTCAAAAGGAATCCCGGCGCCAATGGCTTCATCCAACATCTTTTCATGATGTATATTGATGACTTTACCTTTGAAGCTTTGTTCCAATTCCAGTTCATGGGTTTTGGCCAAACATCCCATGACGATAATATTTTTTTCCAGGAAAAAGTTCTTTTGCAATTGCTGGAATACGGGCAGGATCTTCTCGTACATCATATCATGAAAACCGCAGCCGCAGACGATCACAAGGTCGACATCGAAATTTTCGGCAATTTCCCAGCCGTTGCTTTTAAAATATTTCTCAATAGTGGAATAGTATTGAATATGCCTCTCGCAATTGAGATTATTGGTTATGATGGCTGCTCTCTTTTTTTTCAGTAACGGTTTATTGTGCATAATTTCCTCCCGGGTATCCGTAAAGCACCCTGTTTTTTTAAGTGTCTAAAAGGCAAAGTCGCCTCTATCTTCCTCTAAAACGCTTAACTTTGCCGCTGTCAAATCATGGGAAATGGAGATATGTTTCAATTGAATCCCCTGGTTCTCTATTACCATGTCTACGATCTCTTTGAAATAGTTGACAAATCTTTCCATGGTATTTTTTTTAAATAGTTGGGTAGAATATTCCAGTACAAAAAAGATCTGCTGCCCGGCTGTTCTGCCGAAAAAGCCGATATCCAATTTCGCAGAGCCGTACTCATGCTCATAGGGTTTTATTTTTACGTTTGCATCCACTGTTCCCGGGCCGGGTGGGTTTTCCTTTTCTCCCATGGTATTTTTCAAATCAAATCCCACATCAAATAAAGGGTTTCGATTGGCGGCTTTTTTTACCCCGACTTTGTCCACCAGTTCCTCGAAGGGGTATTCCTGGTTTTCAAAGGCGTTTAGGGCCTTTTCTTTTACTTCCTTAAGGAAGCCTGCAAAAGTTTTTCCCGGTGCCGGGGCAGTTTTGATGGCTAACATGTTTAAAAATACTCCCAATATCTCTTGCAGGTCTGCATGGTCCCTGCCGGCAATGGGTATACCGACGATAATCTCTTGCTGCCGGCTTAGTTTGTAGAGCAAGATAACATATACTGCCAGCAAAACCATAAACAGGGTGGCATTTTCTTGCCGGCTTATTTCCATTAAGCCGCGGGATTGTTTTTCACCCAGTGCAAAGGTGAATTTGGCGCCGGCAAAGGTTTTTACTGCGGGCCGGTCAAAATCCAGGGGTAACTTTAAGAGCGGGATTTCCCCGTTGAATTCCCCCAGCCAATACATTCCCTGTTTTTTTAGTGCGCGGCTATTTTTTCCATCCTGTTTCTCTTTCCAGCGGCAGTAATCTTTGTAGCGGAGTCGCAGCTGCGGTAGTTGTTCTCCCCGGTACAAAGCTGTGGTGTCGCGGATCAATATGGAACCGGAAATGTGATCCATCATGATGTGATGGGTATCTATCATCAATATATGTTTTTCCTTTTCTACTTTCATCAATATCACCCGCAGCAGCGGCGGCCGGGATAAATCAAAGGGGCGGATGAGAGAACCGATAAGAATTGATGCCTGTTCTTTTTCTTTTTTCTTCCTGCTCCCGCTGCCCGGGCCTGTCCCGCTTGCGCCCGCGGTCTGAAGATCATGAGTTTCAATACCAAAGTTCACTTCGTGGTATCGATGTATTCGCTGTACCGGTTCTTCATTGATGATCTCAAATGATGTTCTTAAGCTTTCATGCCTTTTGATTAACCGTTTAAAGGTTTTCTCCATGGAGCCGGCATCGATGTGACCGTGCAATTCTACTGTTAAGGCTAAATTGTAGGCAATACTACCGGCGTCAATCTGCTGCATCACATAAAATCGCTGCTGGGCTGAAGATAACGGGTAGTATTCCTTTTCTTCTGCCGGGTCTACCGCGCGGTAAGCAGTCGTTTCCAATCCCTGGAGGTATTGGGAAAACTCCCTGATGGTGGGGGCTTGAAAAATATCTTTCAGCGAGACTTTGATGTGGAATTCTTTATGAATTTTCGCGGTCAACATGATGGCTTGCAGCGAGTGACCTCCCAACTCGAAAAAGTGATCATCGATTCCAATGCGTACGTTTCCCAATACCTCTTGCCATAGTTTTACCAATGCTTTTTCCCGGGGGGTGCGGGGTAAATCAAGTTCCAATCTTGAACCCGGCCGGTTTTTATCTCCGGCTGCCAACCGGGCGTAATCAATGACGCCGTCTTTCATGGGTATGGAATCCACCCGGTGGAACGCCATTATTATGTTGTTTCCTTTATAACCGCCGGGAAAAATATTGGCGGCGATTGGGGGAAGATTGGTTTTGGGGTCAAAGCTTTTCTCTTTGCCGGTGTAATAAATGTGAAGCACTTGTTTGCCGATGGGGTATTTTTGCTGTAAGGCCCGCAGGTTTTTATTGGTACTGTCCATTCCTATCAGGTACTGATCCGGTTGACACTGCAGAGCCATTAACAAGGAATTTAAGCCTTGCCCGGGATTAATGAACTCATACCCGGAACGCCGCATGGCTTGTTCCTGGCCGGGGAGATTTCCCGTGCTCATGCCGGTGTCTTGCCATGAACTCCAGTTTAAACAGTAGGTGTTGGGGTAACCGCTGCGGCGGCGCTGGTGACAAAATCCGTCAAGAAAACCATTGACCGCGGCATAAGCACCGTAGGCCACTGCTCCAAAAAGACTGATTACAGAAGAAAAAGCCACAAAAAGTGTATCGGGATTATCTTCTATTAACCGGTGCAGATTAAGGGTGCCGTAAACTTTGGCCCGGGACATCCGTTCCAGGGTGGTAAATATCTCGCCGCCTTCGGATAGTACCATCTGCTCTTCCGGCGATTGCCCATTATTTTTGGGGTTGCTTATCCCGGCCAGGTGAAAGATGCCTGAGAGAGATTGGCCCCATTTGGCTTTTGCTTTTTCCATTATTTGTTTTAGAAATAATTCATCACTGATATCACCGCTTTCGTATATAAATTCACCGCCCCCGGCTTCGATTTCAAGATAAGCCCGGATACGCTGTGAAATAACGGTATTTTCTTCACCCCGAGCCATTTTCCAGTTTTCCCGGTCCGGCAAAACAGTCCTGCCGATGATGATCAATTTTGCCTGGAACTTTTCCATGAGCCATTTGCATAAATGAGTCCCAATTCCTCCCAGTCCACCGGTTACCAGGTAGAGGCCTTGTTTCTTTAATGGTAAATCGCCTGCGGCTTCATGTTTCATGTCTATATGGGAAAGATAGGGGACCAGGCGTGAATTGTTTCTATAAGCCACTTCCGTATCGCTGACGGGGTTTTGCCATTCCGTTAAAATGGCTTCTATGTTGTCGATTTCGGGTGCGGTTATTTCCAGGTCCAGGTGACAACACTGCAGCCAGGGAATTTCCCGGGAAACGCATTTCAATAATCCCGGCATACCACATTTCTCATAGAAGATTTCATCGTTGGCGGCGGCTGGCCGAGTATGACTGCTGGCTACGAAAATACGCACCAATGAAGGCCGGATTGTGTTGTTTACCGCCCGGATAAAATTCAATAATCCGTCTGCCCCATACCAATCACTGCCCACCTGCCCGGGCTCCTCTTTAATATTACCGTATCCTGCCAGGTGAAACACATCTTTAATCTCAATTTGATCCTTATGGATCGCTTGCAGCAGCCTGTTATAATCACCGGGTTCTTTATCATCGATTTCATAATAGTCCGGGTTCTTTTTCTTGAATTGACCGGCCAACTTGACTCTTATGCACCGGGTCCCATGATTTTCCAATCGATGGGCCAGTTTTTCACCCAGGCCCCGGTCATCCTGGATAATGAGGCAGTTGTCCGCGGTGATAGTTCTTTTGGCGGGAAGAGAGGCTTTTTTGCTCCACTCTCTCTTAAAAAACCAGGCAGGCACAGTGTTTTCATTTTTCAGGGCGATGTCTGTTTCCCTGAGGATGCCGTCAAAGTAACCGGTTTCAAACCGTTTGACCAACCTGGACCGCTGGATTTTTCCTATAGATGTCTTGGGGATATCCTCTTTTGCCACCGGGATAATGTAATCCGCCCGGATCCCGATTTTTGCGGCAATGGTTTTTCTTATCTCTTTCACCTGGGGGATAATGGAATCGAAATCCTCCAGGAGGGAACAATAAAATACTGCCAGTTTATCGGTGATGTCGGTGTTATCACGAACTGCAAAGGCCGCGGTAAAAGAAATTTCAATATTTCCCAGTTCTTCCACCGCTGCTTCGATTTCGTTGTTGTTGTAATTGATGCCGTTTATGATGATGACATCCTTATCCCTGCCGGTGATAGTAAGACATCCGTCCCGGATAAAGCCCAGGTCGCCGGTGGCAAACCAACCGTCATGGCTAAAGACTTCCCTGTTTTTTTCGGGGTTACGATAGTAGCCGGAGAACAAAGTTGTTCCTTTGACCTGGAGGTGTCCCACCAGGCCTTCGGCGCAGACCCGGTTGTCAGCGTCCACAATCCTGAGGGATACCCCGGCAAAGGGCCGGCCCACTTCGACAAAGGTGAGTTGATCGGTTGTTCCGGGTATTTGGGCTTTCTCCTTGTCTTTCTCCTTTGCGGGTGCCCCATGCCTGATGAATTCCCCGGACCGGGCTTGTTCCAGCACATGAATTCCTTCGTCCGTGTCCAGGGAAAACTTTTTCGAGTATACCACGCCGGAACCGGTTTCACTCATACCCCAGGAAGGATGCACCGCGGTTTTGGATAAGCCGTATGGTGCGAATAGTTTTAAAAATTCTTTCATGGTGTTGGCGTTAATGGGTTCCGCGCCTACATTGACTATTTTTAACCATGAAAGGTCCCACTCAGGCGTAGAAAGGGATGACAGGGTTTGTTTAAATTTGCTGTTTAACAGGGAATAAGCGAAATTAGGGGCAAAGGTAAGGGTGACTTTGTATTTTGACATGAGGTCCACCCAGCGCAGCGGGTCTGAGAGGATATAATCGTTCCTGGCCTGGACCTGCTTACAGCCCAGGTAAACCTGCTTAATGTGGAACATCAATAATCCCACCACATGCTCCAGGGGCAGCCAATTGCAGGAAATATCATGGGCGCTTAAATCACAAAAGCGGATGGCTGCCTTTTCCCGTGCCAATATACCGCGGTGACAGAATTGCACGCCTTTGGGTATCCCGGTACTGCCGGAGGTAAATAACAGCAGGGCCAGGTCTTCCGGGTCCCCTTTATAATGATCTTTACAGGGGGAGGCGGCTTGCAGTTCCCGGAGCTCCACCACTTTAATATCGCTAAATAAAGAAGCCAGTGGGGCGGAAAGGCTTTCATCACTTATTACTAAAGGATTATCCAGGATTTGCCGGACTTTATCCAGGGTGCGGGTTTCACTGTGCTCTTTATTGAGCATCCCGGGTACCGAATAGGGGACCGGGACAATGCCTCCTAAGATACAGCCCCAGAAGGCCGCGGCAAAGTCTTCAATGGCACCCAGTTGAAGTATGGCTTTGTCACCGGGTTGAAGCCCCAACACTTTCAATCCCGCCAGAACCCTTTCCGCGGTTTCCAATAAAGAAGGATAGGTCTGGAAATAGTCTGTCCCGTCCGGTTGTATATAGATTATCCCATTGTCGCCATGCTTTTCCGCTGCCCGCTCCAATATTTGAACCAGTGTTTGCGGGTCCCGGGTTTCTATTTTCAACTCTCCGCCGTGTACCAGGGCTAACGGTTTGACTCCTGTTTCTGCTCCAGGATGTGCTGCCGGGGGAATTTGCTGTGATTGACCGATACTTGTTTCCCTGGCTTTCGTTGTTTCTCCCGGTTCACCCGGGGCCCTGGTTTCACCTGTTTCCCCTGGTTCCCCGGTTCCCGGTTGACGGGGTAAAAAATCCTTTATGTGCAGCGGCAGGGGCGGGTCTATTTTTTCTTCGACTATTACAGCCGCGTTTTCAATTCCCGGGTCTTTTTTGATTTCCTGTTCAAGACACTTGATTTGACTGCTGTCTAAGTACTCAAGCTCTTCCAGGTATTCCCTGTCAACAAAACCCTCCGGGGTCCGCGGCAATGAAGAGAGAACAGCAAAGCCAAGAGGTAATATTTCTTTATACAGGTAATCTTCTAAGTACTTATTGAGCAAGTCTCCTATTTCTTCAACCTTTCCGGCTCCTTCGGCCGGAACTACAAAAGCAGTTAATGTCGAGGTCGAACCGGCAATGGTTTTGGTTATTACCGCGCAATCATCCACCAGGGGATTTCCCAATAAAGCGATCTCTATACCTGCCAATGAAATACGGCAGTCGCTGATGACGATCATCTCACCGGGCCGGGGAGATAAACATATCTTGCCGTCCGGGAGCCAATGGGCCTGGTGACAGGATTTAAACATGGTGGTCCGGGCAAGGAAAGGACTATCAAGAAAATGGGTCCGGTTTAAAAAATCATTTTGAAAATAACGGTGCGGGGCTGCATGGCCTGAAATATATAAGTCACCGGTTACACCAATGGATACCGGTTTTTGAGTAGAGTCCAATATATAGACCCGGGTAGAAGATACAGGCCGGCCCACATGCTTGAACCGGTTTCCCTTTGCAGCCGATCCCGGCTCCTCCGCCAGGGTGGTTATCATTTTAATGTCCGGGTAACCATAATAATTGTGCCACCTTACTTTCTTTTGTTTTAAGAAAGCTTTTAATTCATGGGCATCAAAACAGGTTTCACCGGCACTGACTATATTACTAAGTCCCGGGGGCAAAATCTCCCCATAAGCTTTTTGGGAATTCAACTTCTCTAAAAAGGCCAGACTGCACACAAAACTCTTAAATTTATTTTCAGCCATTATTTGGGCTAACCCGGCTGTGTCCCGGTCCCAATGAGCCCCAGGCAAAGGATAGAAATAGATTTTACCGCCGCATACCAGGTTGGCTAACCATATGGGGAAATTCATTTCCGACCTGCCGGAGACCACATATAACGTGCGACTGAAATCAATTTTTAATTTTTCAATGTTAAATTTTATCCAATTAAATATGTCTTGCAGCGTGAGGATAATCGCTCCAGATTTTCCCGTTAAATGTAGTGAATAGTAGAGAAATGCAGGCTGATCCACTTCTATATTGGTGCCTCCGGCGGCCAGGGGGCTCTTTTCGAGAATACCGCCCCCTGGACCCCCGCAAAAGCTTTTGATTAATTTTATTTTACCAGTGTCACTTTCACCGGCAGGGCTGGGGGTGATTATAGTTTTTGCCCGGCTGTGCTCCAGGATATAATTGTTGTATTCCCGTGGGTCAGTGGGGTTGATGAGTAAATAAATACCGCCTGCTTTTAATACTGCCATTACTGCCGTCACAATGTCCAGGGGATTGTCCAACATGACGGCCGTTACCGTTCCGTTGACGTTCCCTGCGTCTATTAATCTTCGGGCCAATTCTGCTGCTTTTAGGTCCAGTTCCCGGTAAGTTAGGTTGTACCCGGTTGGCGGGGTCAGCACCTTTTCACCGTCCTCATGGTAATACATTTGAGCGGCGTCAATATCCGGGTCCTTTTCCACTTGCTGTGCAAATGCCTCATGAATATAAGATTTATTATCAGTCGAAATCATACTCTTCTCCATCCGTTACGATATTGAACAGGGATATTTTATTTACGTCTTCCTCTGACAGTGACCTGGCCGCGCCAGCTTCCCCACGACTGCTGCCGGTAATATGTTTACATTCATCGATATAATTACCGCTGTCCTTAAACTCCACCAGCGAAGGGACAGCATTTTTGTGAAGCTTTTTCCAACGCTCATCAGCTTTGTAAATTTCATACAAGGAATAAATATTGGGGATGCCTAATTTCTCAAGAGTTTCTTTGAACCTGCTTAAACGGCGATAGGTTTCTTCCCTGCCGGGCTGCGCATCCAATATCCAGGTCTGCACTATTAATGTTTCTTTTGCGTTTCCCGGGTATAAAGTAAGAGTTTTATACTTTTCCCGCCATTGGGCGGATTGAACCTGACCGGTTTTGTAATAAAAGAATGGTCTGAAGTCAGCTTCATAGATATCATCTTTTAATTCAGCGATAAAGTCCAGGGTCTGCCGGAAATCCGCTTCGGTTTCACCAGGGTATCCAACAATCCAATAGGTAGTGGTTTTAATACCGGCAGCAGCAAGACTGCGCAGGGTGTTTTTCATATCTTCAACCTTTACACCTTTGCCCATTGCCGTCAATGTCTTTTGTGAACCACTTTCAATGCCGAGCCTGGCCCGGTAAAAACCCGCTTTTCTCCAGTTCAGGACGGTTTCAACATTGGAAAAAGATTTCTCCACCCTTAAACTGCCATCCCAATAAATACAGTGCCCCTGGGAATTAAATTCGTTGCCAAGGTCTGTGATTAAAGGGTTCAATAAAGAATCCACCAACAAAAACAATTGAGTGTTATAGGTTTCATACATTTTTATCAATTCCCGGGCGATTTGTTTTGCTCCTTTCTTGCGATACTTTCCCCATTGTACCGCTGCCGAACAAAATTTGCACTGGAAAGGACAACTGCGCGAACCGTAAAAACCGGGATACGGATAGTACTGCAAATTGAAGTCTGAAAAATCCGGTACAAGAGCATTAGCAAGGTCCTGGATTTCACCACCTATATCTTTAAGGGAAAAAACCCTTTGCGTCTCCGGCAGTTCTCCCTTTAAAAGTTTTAAAAATAATATTTCGCCTTCCCCGATTATTATTTTATCAATGTATGGTGTCTTTTCCAGGAATAAACGGATATTTTCCGAGCCCGGGGCCAGGTCGTCGGCAAAAATACCTCCGCCCATTACTGTTTTAATATGGGGATACGTGCTTTTGGCTAACTTAAAGGCAAACAAGGATGCCGGGAGAGTGCCGCTGAATACGGATAATCCTAAAAACGACGGCTTCTCCTTCTCCAACAATTCAATCAAGTAACTCCGTAAACCCTCAAAGAATTCCCGGACCATACCGGTTAACTCATTGACCTGGAGGGTAGTGATTTCGATGAAAAAGGTCCTCTCTACAATTATTTTTACCAACCGGATATATTCCTGTTCATCTTGATAATTAAGATGAGCCATCATATGATTCCGTAAAACATCATGACCGATGCTTTTAAAATTGCCTCGTTTATTTCCCGGGACGTATTCTTTTAAGGTGTTGAAATAATGATCCGTTGCTTCTCGAAATTTTATTTCAACATTTGCATCGATGGTTTTTACATTGAAGCCCTGTTCCTGGAGAGAACTTTTAAGGCATGCAATTCCCAGGGGGGGAATCTGGCTGTCCCAGAATGGTAACAGCGCCAATAAAATTTTATTATTTTTATTATTCAAAGTCATAATCGCCTTCCTGGTCAGCTTGATTAAATTCCACCAACACCTTGTTTTTCTCTTGTTGGGAGAGCATATCAATATCGGACAAAACCACGTCCGGGTTTTCCACTACTTTTTCCAATATGTTTAAAAAATGTTCGGTCAACCTCCGGGCAGTTTCTTGCTTAAACAGGGCAGTGTAGTAGTTAAGAGTAAGAGAGACGGTATCTTTGCCCTCGATGCCCCGCAGTGAAAAATCAAAGGTGGCGGTTTGATAATACGATGCATCAGTGGGGGGTGCACTATTTTTTTCCTTTTCAACTTGCCTGTTATCAGTGCCAAAATTAAATACCACACTAAATAAGGGGTTCCGGCCTTGTTCCCGTTTAAGTCCCAGAGCCGCCACTAACATGTCAAATTGGTAATCCTGGTTTTCAAAGGCTTTTAATGATTTTTCCCTGATGTTTTCCAGGAATTTTCTAAAGGTGAGGTTGGCCCGGGGATAATTTCGCAGGGCCAGGGTATTGGCAAACATGCCCACGACATTCTCCAAATCACTGTGCCGCCTGCCGGCAATGGGGACGCCAACAATGATATCATCCTGCTTCGCGTATATTGAAAGTAACACATTATAAACTGCCAATAGTATCATGAAAAGAGTTGTTTCCGTCTCTTTTGCCAATTGTCTTAATTGCCAGGTGAGAGAACCGCCGATTTGAAACAACAAGAGTTTGCCGGCTGAGGTAGTTTTTGTCGATCGTGGATAATCCAAAGGCATATCTAAGGTGGGTAATTTCCCGGAAAATTCCTCCAACCAATATTTTCCCTGTCTTTTTATTTCCCGGGACCGGGAAAAACAATTTTGCCATGCGGCAAAATCTTTATAGTGAAGGCGAACCGCGGATAATACCTCTTTTTCATATAGTTTTTTAAAATCCTGTTCCAACACATGCTGAGAAACCCCATCCGATATGACATGGTGCATGTCTATCATCAGGAGATGCCGGTTCGGGGTATTCCGTTCTTTCAACAACCCCACCCGCAGCAGCGGTGCCTGAGAGAGATCAAAGGGACGGATAAATTCCTGGATAATCTCTCCTATCCCGATGGGTGGGGAAACCTCTCCCCTACCCCGACAATTTAATAGTGAATGTTCTTGCTCCCCGACCAATGACTGATGGTATTCGATCTTAAATTCCACCTCATCATGGATTACCTGTTTGGGACTGTCTTCTATGATTCGAAAAGAGGTGCGAAACGGTTCATGCCGCTTGATCAATTGCTTCAATGTATCTTCCAATTCCCGCGGATCCGGTTCATTTTCCAGGGTAATTACATTCCTGATATTGTATGCCATACTGGCCGGTTCCATTTGTTGGATAATATACAATCTCTTTTGAGCCGAGGATATTTCATAAAATTCCTTTTTTTCAACCGGTTTTATGGCTGCATGCATGTGGGCAGCAGCCCCTTTGATGAGCTTTGACATCCCTCTTATGGTGGGCTGTTTAAAGAATTCCCCCAAATAGGTTTCAACATTAAATTCTTTGTGTATCCTGGATAGTAATATC
>Ga0210084_1000096_pt1 | contig 13065 bp, 6 predicted proteins | sample China_Galinas_Co_3_FD_184863 | JGI IMG/M metagenome (GOLD analysis project Ga0210084, IMG submission 184863) | Wetland microbial communities from San Francisco Bay, California, USA, that impact long-term carbon sequestration -... | ecosystem: Environmental > Aquatic > Marine > Wetlands ... | reverse complement strand
AATTCATTCATGAAGGAAAAAAAATTGGAATACCGGCAGGATGCAGCTTTTATCAATCGAGAAAAAGAGATATTAAGGGACCTGGTTCGAAATAATATCCTCTATTTTGATCCCACTGAAGCCACTTATTTTCCGCAGGGCAAGAGTTATCAGTTGGGGATAACGTTGTATTTTGAAAGTCTCTAATCTGTATTCACCAGGTGTTTACAAATTTCAATAGGAACTTTAACAAACATGAAATCTATTAAATTTCAATTAAGCGATTGGCTGATGCTGTTAGCGGGATTAATTTGGGGGTTGAATTTTCCCCTGGTCAAATTCTCTCTCCGGGAAATTTCCCCCCTGGCCTTCAATGGCCTTCGTTTGCCTTTAGCCGCTGTCATTTTAGTAATATGGTTATTGATCGTGGAGGGTAATCTCAAAATTAAAAAAGAACACCTCCTTAAAATTGTTTTACTGGGCATTTTAGGGTACACCATTTACCAGTACATTTTTATTTACGGCATCAACTATACCACCGCCTCCAACACCGCGGTTATTTTCGCGGCCGCACCCATTATGATAACACTCTTGAGCACATTATTTAAACATGAAAAAATCAACGCCCTTGGTTGGACCGGTATTATTTTAGGATTTGTTGGTGTTTATATTATTATCTCAGGGAAATCCGGGGCCTTCAGTCTTACTTCCCAAACGCTAAAAGGCGACCTGTATATTTTACTGGCCGTATTTTTATGGGCCCTTTATTCGGTATTGGCTGCCCCTATGCTGAAGGTTTATTCGACGCTGAAGTTTACTACCCTTACCACGGCCATTGGCTCGCTCCTGTTTTTCCCCTTTGCAGTTGGTGGATTAAAAAACCTTGATTTCCAGGGAGTTTCTTTCAAATCCTGGATTTGTTTGATTTATTCCGGTGCAATGGCTTTAGCGGTTGGCCTGATCATCTGGTTTTTTTCCGTTAAGAGAGTAGGTAACAGTCAGACGGCAGTATATGGGAACTTGCCCCCGGTATTTGCAGTTATTTTTGCCTGGCTGATTCTCTCGGAAGCGATTCACTTTACCCTGATTATCGGGGCAGGTATTATTTTAGCCGGGATTATTTTAACACACCTGGGCAGACGCAATTTCTAACCCTGCTGTGAAATTAAAAAGCCTCCGGCGGCCAGGGGGCTCTTTTCGAGAAAACCGCCCCCTGGACCCCCACAAAAGCTTTTGATTAATTTTATCGTCTCAGGGTGAAGGCGCGTGCACCGTCATGAAAGGCTACCATGAAAATAATTTAGCCACAGAGAACACAGAGGACACAGAGAAAAAACAAAAAATCCGTGTAATCTGCGTAATCTGTGGTTTCTATTTTTCATATTTCTTTTTTTCGCTTCAATGAAGAATGGTCTCCAGGTCTTGAAGTAACTTGTTTTTTTCCCGGTTAAACCGGGCTTTAGTGAGGTCTCCTTGCTTCAATTTGAATTGATTCATCACCAGGGACGACCTGGTTTGATATAATTTTTTTATTTGCCGATTGGAATATCCCGCTGCTTGCAGCATGACCAGCGGCAGCATGTTACCGTCGGTTATTCCGAATTGAGCGGGAATCTCTTTAAACATTTCAACCATATATTGCATGCACTGTAAAGAGTTCATGGTGCTATGTTTCCAATCGGTATAGCCTCCTTTCAAATTGTAGGTTTTGCTGTTATATATAGGCGCCCCGGGCAAATTAATCCAGAGTTGAATTTCGCATAGATCTATCCCGGATTGGATAATTCCCCGGGTTGTTTTCTCGATGGTTTCTCTTGTTTCCCCGGGGAATCCCAAAATAAAAAAACCATTCACAAAGATTTCTTCATTTTTTAGCAGCTCGATGGCACGAAAATGATTGGCCGGGGTGGTTCTCTTTTTCATATTGTCTAAAATACCTTGATCGAATGACTCGATACCCAGGCTGGCTAGAGAAAGACCGGACCTTTTCAGTAATTTTGCCGTGTCGCGGTCAACGATGGAATCGCTGCGCAGCAGTGCGGACCAGGTAAAAGGAAAATCGTTTTTTTCCATGATACCGGCAATTTCCTTAAGCCTCGACCTGGAAATTGCCACCAGGTCATCTACCAACATCACATGTTTAACCTTGCTCCTTTTGGCGATGAGAGACAACTCCTTTTCCAGGGTATCCACGGTTTTAAGATTGATCTTCCGGTGCAATTTCGAAAAGGTACAAAAGGTACAATTAAACGGACAACCGGCGCTGGTTTGAACGGGGACATAGTTTCTTAAATGCTCTTCGGCGATTTGGTCCCAGGATATTATATGGTGGTCAATATCCTGGTCTTCGGTTATCTTGCCGGTTTGATAATAATTGCCTTCTTTAAAATAGATCAGGTTGGGGATGTTGTCCGGGGAAATGCCTTTTTTTAAAGCTTGCAGCAGTGATAACAGCGTCTTTTCACCTTTGGCTTCCCATACAAAGATGACATTTTCAAAGATTTTCTTATTAAATTGGAATGTATATTGCTGGAAATGGGCCAGGTAATCGATCAATTGCCCGCCGACGATAATAGGAATTCCCCTGCCGCACTCTTCAAGAAACTGTATGATTTCAATCAACTGCCTGACATTAAGGAAAGTAGAGGAGATAAGAACAGCCAGGGGCTTTTTGTCAACAAGGGATTGAATATCGGTTTTGGCGGTGAAAAAATTGGCAATATAATCCACCCGGTATCCATTTTTGCTGAGATAGTCCAGCAAAAAGACACCCCCCAGGCTAATGGTGTTGGAGAGCAATAAGTAATCTTCGGGATGGGAAGGTATGGCTTGTTTAAAGGGTTTTACTCCTTTTTCCAGATAATTCACCAGGTCCGGGGCATCGAAATAATCTCCATCTATTTCACACTCCAGGGAAAGCGAAAGATGTTCGATGGTTTCTTTTTTATGGGCAGGGGGGAAGGAGATAAAGCGTTCCCGGCAGCTTGCCCTGGAATCGGCGATGACCAGAAGATTTGACGGTTCCAATGATATGTCTCCTGTTTTTTTTAGTAGATATTTAACACCGCCGAACCGCAGTAAAAACCCCCGGCATAGCTTATCAAACAAGCTTTCAAAAGGCCCGCGGTTTTCTTTTGGCGTATGATGTCATGAAGATTGATAATGATATCGGAAGCACCCACATGTCGTCCCCTGGGGATATTTTCAACAAAGATTTTTTCTTCCTTTAGATTCAATCTTTCCTTTAGAAAAAATGGTACGGCATTTGTTGTATTATTAGGGATAAAGAGATCAATTTCTTCCCTGTCTATCGGGACCATGTCCAGGGCTTTGGTCACGGCCTTTTCCGTGTATGTCAATACTGTCCTGAATAAATCCATGAAGAATTCCGCTTGATTGGGCTTTCCCATTTGTTCGGCCAGGTCTCCACCCAGTCTGGCTTCTTCCAAACCTCCCATTATATATACGTGGTCGGCAAAACTTCCATCACTAAAAAAGACGATACTGAGTGGTTCTATTATTATATTATTCCTGCTAAATAACACCGCTGCCGCGCCGTGGGTATAAAAGCTAAAGCCCGGGAGATACTTTATGGGTGACTTATCCGCGGTAACGTAGAGGATATGCCTTATCTCCGGGTTGGCAATGAAATATTTTTGAGCGATATCCATGGCGGCAACAAATGAATTGCAGGCCTGGAAAATATCCAGGGTGGGAAAGGGGCGGAGCCCCAATTGATGGGCTAATTTTGCACTGGCGCTCCATGCCAGCTTCTCCGGCAAATTGCTGGAACATATGATCATGTCCAAATCGTCAGCTTTCATCCCCTGGTCCTGCAAAAGCTCTTTTGCCACCCGAAACGCCATGCCGGATTGGGTTTCATCTTCCGTGACATATATTTCCTCTATACCGATATTCTTTACGAAATGTTCTTCGATGCCCATCTCTTTGACAATAGATGCCACTGAAATCTTTTTTTCTGGTATATAATACGCTGTTGCGGCAATACCGAATTTGCTTTCTTGTTTCATGGTTTTCTCCTTACCTGTTTATCATTTAACTCTGTTTTATTTTCAATCCCGGTATTCGCTTTGTAAAGACATCATGTACTCCTGGTCTTCTTTTTCTCTAATGACCCGGGTCTTGCCTTGCCGGACAATAACCTCCAGGGGGCGGGGGTGGCTCAAGAAGAGTGCCAAAGAGGCTGAGAAGCCATAAGCGCCGGTTTTATAAATACCGATTATATCACCTGGTACTGCCGGGGGCAAGGAAATTTTCTCCGCCCATGTATCAATGGAGGTGCAAAGCTTACCGGTTACTGTAACGTTGTCGGTTTCAGACTGCCCGGCTTTATTGATAATGTTCATGGGGAAAGGTTTCATCAACACCTGGCCCAGCGGCTGGAAATGGTGTAAACCGCCGTCGGTAATCAAAAAAGTTTTCTGTCGCGATTTTTTTACATAGAGCACCTTTGTTAAATAAACGCCGCTCTCTGCCACCAGGTATCGACCGGGTTCGATAATAAACCGTATATTCCCGGAACCCAGGTCCCGGGAAATACCGGGTAAAATATCTTTCAATGCTTTGCCGACATGGGTAATATCCAGTTCTTCTTCTCCTTTATAGTAAGGGACCCCTAATCCACCCCCGAGATTAATCATTTCTATTTTTACGTTATATTCTCGGGATACCCGGACCGCCAGTTTTCCAATATTGGTCCAATTCTCTATTATGCCCTGGGGTGACAGGTTTTGGGTTCCCAGGTAGACATGAATACCCCTGAAGTGCAGATTTTTTGTTTTTTTCAGCTGCTGGAAAAATTCAGGCAGTTGTTCTTCATCGATGCCAAATTGACGTGCCTTACCACCCATGGTGATTTTGGGGCCTTTAACACTATAAGACGGATTGATTCGAACTGCAATATTTACCGGGGTTTGTAATCTCTTGCCGATTGCAGCGATATGCTCCAACTCTTCCCGGGATTCGACATTAATACAATAGATGTGGTTGGCAATGGCATACTCTAATTCTTCCATGGTTTTGCCCGGGCCGGCAAAAACAATATTACCCGGGGGGATTCCGGCTTTTAGCGCGATTGACATTTCACCTGCCGATGCAACTTCACTTCCGTACCCCAGCTTTTTGAAAAAATGACTGAAGAATAGATTGGGATTCGATTTTACAGAGAAAAAAATATCTACCTGCCCGGGGATATTATCCCGCAGCAGTTCCGCTTTTTTGTTTAATATATCGATATCGTAAACGTAAAGCGGGGTGTTATACTTCTCCGCGATTTGCCGGGCGGGAATTCCCCCTAACATCAGATCATCATGAAGGAATTGATAATAGCGAAACATTTTTCTCCTCTTAATTAAGGGACCTTACCTGCTGTTGAAAACCCATCAATCTCCCGGTAAATTCTTTTTCCATTTCATCGATATCGTGCGGTGTCTCATGGATGAATACACAAAACAGCTTTCCCTTGACCGCTTTATGGTTATCTTTTCCCGATTTTGGGAAATTGGCATTCAAGGTGGCAAAGTTATTTACCAGGATTCCGCTGCCCTTCTCTTTTGAAAAAAGATTAGGGGGGCCGATCAGTTTCTCTGTAACTTCCCCAAAGGAAAGGGGATTTTTCAATAAGAGATCAAAGGATTTTGCCAAAATCTTTCTTTCCCTTGCCAACTGGCGGGAAATTTTTGTCAGGAAAGAGGCCATGTTAAAACGGCAGTTGATCTCTAGCAGCGGTATCAATTCATCTCGCCGGGTTTTCAGGGAATCCATGCCCACCACTCCCCAATAACCATCCCGGTAAAGTCTTTTCCCTACCTTATAGGCCGTGGTCTCTAATTGTTCTCTTTCTTTCCCCGATAAGACCTCTTCATCCGGGGGAAAAAAATGTCCCTGGTGAATCCCGTTCTTTTTGGTAAAAAGCTGTTTGATCCCATCCAGGGTAATGCCGCCCTCCGGGGAAATCGTGATTTGGGTGTTAAAATCATACTTGCGGGGGAGCCATTTCTCAATCAAAATTTCAAAGCCGGGGGAGTCATTGTAATTTCTTTCCATGAATTTCAGCATAGACTCGAATTCCTTTTGTTTTCCGATTACCTGCTGTCCACTTCCCGAGGCGCCCAGGACCTCTTTGAGGACAATTTTTTCATCTTCTTTTTTTTCCGCTGCCAGGGTTTCGAAAGCCTGGCGCAGTTCTTTGAAATTTCGACATATTATCGAACCTGTACCGGGTAATCCCAACTCTTTGTTCAACTGCGAACTGTAGGTTTTACTGTTTACTTTTCTTACGATGGCGGAAGACACCCCGTGCAGTTTTAGACCACATTGTCGAGCCAGTTTTTCTTCCCATGGGGAAATTCCATAAGGAATCAGCACGGCATTTTTCCGGGTTTGATTCACCCGGCTTATTTTACTTAATAATTGGCTGTCCTCCAGGATAAGCCGGGTGATGGATGAGTCCGGTCGATGATTGTTCCTGGTAACCCAGATGGTGGGGAGAGATACAGAAAGGCTTTTGATATAATCGGCATACTGGCTGTCCACGGCCTGACGAAGGATAAGAATATCCCGGGGCCCTGTAAGCCAGATATTCATCTCTTCATAGTGGTTGACGATGGTGGTCCCCATATTATCGATCAACCTGGGTAACTCGATTGTTTTTCGGCTTTTCCAGTACTTTTCCACACCGACGTTACATATCCGGATAATCTTTTCCTTCTTTTTCATGTTTTAACTCCCTTGTCCGTTAAATTTCCCGGTTCTTGTTTTTTTCAATGAAGTCATAGATCTGGTTAATGGAACCGAAATTTTCCAGGGTAATGTCTTCATTTTCCACTTTGATGTCGGTATTTTCCTCGACAAAGAGAACAAGTTTGAGGATTTCCGTGGAATCAACAATGGAATTTTCGATAATGGGTTCCTCATAAGATAACTCAAAACCTGGTTTTTCCAGGATTTCATCAATAATAAAATCTCGGATCATTTCTTTCATTTCTTTCATTTCTTTCATGGTGCATACTCCTATTTTTTATAATAGCAATATTGGCCGGTGTAAAGATTAAAAAAAACGTTGTTTGTTTCTATTAAATTTTAAAAAGTTCTTTCAACTTAAAAGAGTTACATTGCCCACAAATATTACATCTTAAAAGACTCCCGCCTTCGGGCTCGATTTTCAACTTTTTCACGCTGTCAACCTGGATTTTCCGTATCTGAATATTGCCAAAATTTCCCAGCGGGAAAAATACACCATATCATTCTACCACAAAAAAAGGAAAAAAAAAAGATATTATTGAAAAATAAATAAAAAAAATAAAAAAAATTGCCACCGGGATCAAAGCCGTTCCGATTCACCGGTCAGGGGCAATTCACAAATAGGTTTCCCGGTAATACGTGTAATACTTTCCAGCAGTCTTTGAAAATTTTCCAAAAGGCCATCGATCGAGGCGGCATCGAATATATCCAGGTTGTAATCGCATTCCAATACCACCTCATCGCCAAAATCCATCAAGTTAAAGTTGAAATCATAGGCTGTAAAATGGATGGGTTGGGAGAACCACCGGACCTCTAACCCGGCCATCCCGGGCGCCTCGTTGAGGCGGTCATAGTTAAATGTCACCGACACCAGGGGAGACAAAAGGCTGTCCCTTTGTATTTTCAGCTTTTTGATTAACCGGGCAAAGGGATAATCTTGATGCTCGAACGCCTCGGACATATTATTCCGCATGGTTTCCAGGTAATCCGTGAATGTTTTGTTCCCGGTAACAGTACTTCGTATAAGAAATAAATGAGTGCAATATCCCACTAGCCCTTCAGCACCCTCAAAATTTCTTCCTGATACCGGGACGGCCACCAAAATGTCCTTCTGTCCAGTTAAACGGTAAAGCCAGATGGTATAGGCTGAGAAATAGAGCATGAACCGGGTACACCCCTGTCTTTTGGCAAGCTCATTCAGATCACGGCAAAGCCCGGAGGGAAGCCGTACGGTTCGACGGGCACCCTTATAGGATTTGTTCGACGGATGCGGGCGGTCCGTGGGCAGTTCCAGGTGGGGAATCGCCCCTGACAATTTTTCCAGCCAGTATGTCTCATGGCTGGCCATCTCAGTGGATTGAGCGAGCCGCGTCTGCTGCCGGACATACTCCCGGAATTGAACGGGGGGGGATAGGCGGTAGTTGGTCCCTTGCCTTATGGCGGAATAAAAAGCCCCGATTTCCCGGACAATAATATTTAATGACAGTCCGTCAGTCACAATGTGATGCGTTGTCAAAACCAATAAATGGACCTGCTCTTCCAATTTAACTATATGAACGCGAATCAGCGGCCCCCGGGTCAAATCGAGAGGTTTACGATTTTCCTGTTGGAAAAAAGAAGCCAATCGAGCCTCACGCTCTTCTGACGAATCCTTTGACCAATCAACCAAAGGAACCTCGAATCCCGGGAAAGGCAAGCATTGCTGGAATTTACCATACTTATCGATAACGGTGCGTAAAGATTGATGCCGGTCTATTACTTGCTGTACTGCCTGGCGCATGGCCGAAAAATGGAAATCCCCTTTTAATTGTAAGCTGGCGTGAAGATGGAAAGCCAGTTCCCCTTCTTTTCGCCTCCTGCTTAAAGTCCATATCTGTTCCTGGGCTTTAGTCAAAGGGAATTGGGAAGGCGCAGGTTTCGGTTTTTGTGGTAAGAAAGCGCCTTCGCGCAGTTCTTCCGCGCTTTCCTTGATGGCCTTGATAACAGTTTCGATATCGTCATGGGTATGTGCCGTTGACAGGAAGCAATTGCGGCCTTCCCAAACATAGACGCCTTTTTCCAGCAAGTGATAGTACAACAGGTCCAGGTTGATGGTATAAGAAAAGCGAAATAGAGAACCGAACCGCACCATCCGGATCGGCATTTTTTCCTTTTCAAAGTAGTGGTTCAATGTATCTACCAGGTAAGCGGTCCGTTGATTCAATCCTTCTTGAAGGCCGGGGCCCTGTTTCTTGATCTCCTTAAGTACAGAAAGGGCAGTGGCCATTGCCAGGGGATGTTTGCAGAATGTACCGGCAAAAAAAGTGGTGTCGACTTGTGGAAAGGAAGCATCTCCATAGTCCCATAAACCCCCGTCAATCGCATCCATGTAAGCGGCCTTCCCCGCGATAACACCAATCGGCATCCCCCCCCCGACAATTTTCCCATAGGTGGCAATATCGGCCGGCACATCAAACCAGGCCTGGGCCCCGCCCGGGTGAATCCGAAACCCGGTAATCATTTCATCGAAAATTAATGGGATACCGGCCTCGAGGGTCAGTTGGCGAAGTTCTTGCAGGAAGGATTTGGGTTGTAAATCGGGGCGGCGGCTTTGCACCGGCTCCACCAATACGGCTGCCAGTTCATGGGAATGCCCCCGGATAATGTCCAACGATTCGGGATTCCCATAATCCAGGATCAACGAGTCCCGCACCATGTTGGGCGTAATCCCCGGAACTCCCGGTATTGCACGATGATGGGGACCCGGGGCGGCTTCTCCCAATACACCGTCGAAATGACCGTGGTAAGACATATCGAATTGGGCCACCTTAGGGCGGCCGGTGGCAGTGCGTGCCAGACGCAAGGCAGTCATCACCGCTTCCGTACCGGAATTGCAAAAAGTCACCCGCTCCATCCCGGTCAGGTCGCGAATCAATTGGGCGGCTTCGCCTGCCATTGGCGTTTGCAGTCCCAACTGCATTGTTTGCCCCAGTTGTTGCTGCAGCGCTTCAATAATAAACCGGGGATGGTGACCGAACAGGTTAACCCCGAAACCCATGGTAATATCGATATATTCATTACCGTCCACATCCCATGTCCTGGCGCCCCTGGCCCGTTCCCCGAAAACCGGGTAGAGCATTTCTTTGGTAGAAAAGCGGAAGCCGGCTGAGGCTCGGCTGTCTGCCAGTACCGGCCGATAGATACGAGTCAACTGTTTGGACCTTGGAGTTCGCCTGGTATAACGGCATACCAGTTGTTCCAGGTGGCGCTGCTGCCGCGGATTGAGTCCTTTGTGACGGGTTTCGGTAACCTTCCCGGGCGCCGGCGAAGAGGTAAAAACAGGGGATTGTAATCCTGCGGGGGGTACTGCTCTCGATACGGGGGCATGCTGCTCTATATAAGCAGCCAATGCCTCCAATGTGTTTAACCCTTCAAAGAATTGCCGGATGGAAAAAGTCACACCGAATAGATTTTCAATCCTCCGTACCACCTGCGCGATCACCAGTGAATCGGCCCCCATTTCCAGCAAGGGCATGGTGACATCGATTTCAGATGGCGACATCCTGAGTAATTCTCCTGCTGTTGTTTGCAGTGTTGTCAATATCGCGTCCCGCTGCAGGGGTATTGGGGGGGGATTGCCCGGGAGATTTACAGCCGGCTCTCCGGTCAGGTTTTGTCCAATACCGGCCAGGTCTTCTTGAATCCAATAATGCTGACGCTGAAACGGATAAGTAGGCAGTGGCACCCGCTGCCCTTCCCGTTCATGGTAAAACCCGCTCCATTCTATTGTCCCACCCTGTACATACCATTGGCTGAGGCTGTACAGTATCACCTCTTCATCCTTATGGTCCCTGCGCAGTGAGGGCAGCCACAGGGCATTTTCACTATCTTCCACGCATTGGGTGCCCATCCCCAACAGCGTCGGATGTGGGCCGATTTCCCAATATGCAGTTACCCCGGAACGTTCCAGGGTTTGCAGCCCCCGGGCAAAACGCACCGGCTCACGTACTTGTCGCACCCAATATTCAGCCGAGGCAATACTTCCAGTCACCGGCTCTCCCGTCAGGTTGCCGATCAATGAGCATTGGGGCATATTGTAATCGATGCTCTCCGCCGCCCGCCGGAAAGACTCCAGCATCGGTTCCATTAACGGGGAGTGAAAGGCATGGGATACCTTCAGCCGTTTGCCGCGGATGGCCTTCCCCTTGAACTCCCGGCTTTCCAGTTTTCGTGTAATCTCCAGTACATCTTTTTCCACGCCGGATATAACAACCTGGTTCGGACCGTTGATGGCTGCCGTGGATACGGTTTTTTCGTATCCTTCCAGGGCCCGGGCCGCAATCGGCTCTTCCACTTCCAATGATACCATGGCCCCGCCTGGCGGCAGTGCTTGCATAAGCTTACCCCGTGCCGCTGCCAGCTTGATACCGTCTTCCAGCGAAAACACACCGGCAGTGCAGGCCGCTGTCAATTCACCCACACTATGGCCCATTACCACATCCGGGATGACTCCCCAGGTTTTCCATAATTGAACCAGGGCGTACTCCAACGCAAACAAGGCAGGCTGGGTATATGCCGTTTGGTGCAGTAAGGCGCTTTTATTACTTCCTTTTTTTGCAAAAAGGATTTCCAACAGGGGGTTTTCCATCGATGGGGCCAAAAGATGTGCACAGCGATCCAGGACCCGGCGAAATACAGGTTCTGTATCGTACAATTGCTTGCCCATTTTCGTGTACTGGGCCCCCTGGCCGGTAAACAGGAAAGCTTTCTTGCCCCGGGAAGGAAGTCCGCCGGCAGTGCACAGCGTCCGGGGAAACGGCTGCCCCCCGGCAATGGCTGTTAATCCTTCCAGTAACTGCTGACGGCTGTTCACTAACAAAGCCAATCGCCGGGAAAAGTGGCTCCTGGTCAGGGCCAGGCTGTAAGCACAGTCATTGAGATCGATATGGGGATGCTGCTCCAGGTGGGTCAACAATCGTTGGACCTGCGCATCCAGGGCTTCGGGCTGCTTGGCCGACAGGGTAATCACCCGGTGCCGGCGACGTGTTCCGGCGGTGGATTTGGCCCGGTTCTCAACCGGCAAAGATTTCGGTGCTTCTTCCATAACCACGTGGGCATTGGTGCCGCTGATACCAAAGGAACTGACACCGGCCAACCTGGGTTTGGAACCGGCTTTCCACGGGACCGATTCCTTTACCACCTCCAGGGGGAGCTTTTCCCAGGGAATATGGGGGTTGGGCACTGTGAAATGGAGGTTTTGGGGAATTCGTTCGTGGTGCATGGCCAGGGCTACTTTAATAATGCCGGCCACCCCGGCCGCGGCCTGTGTATGGCCAATATTGCTTTTTACCGAACCTATCCGCAGCGGGTTGTTTTTATCGCGATTCTCCTTGAAAACTTCTCCCAGGGCTTGCACTTCGATGGGGTCCCCCAGGTAAGTACCGGTGCCGTGGGCTTCGACATAATCGATGGATGACGGTGCTGCACCGGCCTGGTTAAGTGCCTGTTTGATTACCTCTTGCTGCGATGGGCCATTGGGAGCTGTAAAGCCCTGGGTCCTGCCATCCTGGTTCACTGCGCTGCCCCGGATTACCGCCCGGATACGGTCACGGTCCGCTTTAGCCTCCGAAAGCCTTTTCAAGATAATGACACCGCAACCTTCGCTCCATCCCGTGCCATCGGCCGTTCCTGAAAAGCTTTTGCACCTTCCGTCGGGAGACAGTCCTTCCAGCCGGCTAAATTCCACATATAAATCGGGTGTCAATACCAGTGTCACACCACCTGCCAGGGCCAGGCGGCATGATCCTTCCCTTAGTTTTTGGCAGGCTAAATCAATGGCCACCAGGGAAGCGGAACAGGCGGTGTCTATGGTGACAGCGGGACCCTTCATATCCAGCCAATAGGACAGCCGTCCCGGGCCGGCACTACCGGCATTTCCCAGACCCAAATAACCGTCCAGGCCGTTTAGACCCCCCTGGTATAACCTGGAGTAGTCATTAGATATTAATCCGAAAAATACACCGGTATTGCTGCCTTTCAGTTTTTCCCCGGTAAGACCGGCATCCTCCAAAGCTTCCCAACTGGTTTCCAATAAAATACGATGCTGTGGGTCCATTTTTTTTGCTTCATTGGGCAGCACATCGAAAAATTGAGCATCAAATTGATCGATGTCCTGTAAAAAACCGCCGCAGCGGGTAATCATTTTGCCAGGTACCGACGGGTCCGGATCATATAACGTATCGATATCCCAACGTTCTCCGGGTACTTCCGTAATACCGTCCCGGCCCTGTTCCAGCAGCAGCCAATAACTCTCCAGGTTTGTTACCTTACCTGGAAAACGGCATC
>Ga0210084_1000095_pt1 | contig 13080 bp, 12 predicted proteins | sample China_Galinas_Co_3_FD_184863 | JGI IMG/M metagenome (GOLD analysis project Ga0210084, IMG submission 184863) | Wetland microbial communities from San Francisco Bay, California, USA, that impact long-term carbon sequestration -... | ecosystem: Environmental > Aquatic > Marine > Wetlands ... | reverse complement strand
GCTTCATCTTGGGCACGGACCACCGGAGAATTGCAAACAGGGCAGTTGAGGGGCATTTTGAATATTCTTTCTTCTCCGGTTCTCTTTGAAGTGATCACCTTGACAATTTCGGGAATCACATCCCCGGCCCGTTGCACCAAAACCGTATCGCCGATTCTAATATCTTTTCTTCTGATTTCATCTTCGTTGTGAAGTGTTGCACGACCGACCGTTACGCCGCCGACCTTCACAGGGGAAAGATGCGCGACCGGTGTCAGGGTTCCGGTCCTTCCCACCTGGACCGCGATGTCAAGGACCTGGGTGGTCTCCTGAAGCGCTTTGAATTTATAAGCGATGGCCCATCGCGGGCTCCGAGATGTCGCCCCCAAAAGGCGTTGCAAACGAAGACTGTCTACCTTGATTACCATTCCGTCAATATCATACGGCAACAGATTCCGCCGTTCGCTGAGGTCTCTGTAACAGTCGATGGCCGCTTCAATGGTGATTTTCGATCTGATATTCGGGTTGATTCTGAATCCAAGTTTTTGCAAGGCCTGCAATGTATCCCCGTGCGACTCCAGGTCAAGATCTGCAACGCGACCGATACCGTAAAAAAAGATCTCCAGAGAACGTTTTGCAGTGACCCTCGAATCGAGCTGCCGCAAGGATCCGGCGGCGGCATTCCTTGGATTGGCAAAGGGTGGTAAATTCCGGTCGAGGCGACGGTCGTTTAAACGCTTGAACCCTTTCTTCCCAATAAAAACCTCCCCTCTGACCTCGAGCAGTGAAGGATTTTTAGGACCTTTCCCCTTTTCAAGCACCATCGGAACCGAGCGAATGGTTCTGACGTTTGATGTGATCAATTCGCCGCTGAAACCATCGCCCCGGGTGGACGCAGAAATCAGCCGACCGTTTTCGTAGACAAGCTCCACGGCAACGCCGTCTAACTTGGGCTCGGCAGTATAAAAAATAGTCTCGTCCGTATCGAGGCTTCTTTTAACCCGAAGATCAAAGTCAAAAATATCGGCATCGCTGAATCCATTATCCAGGCTGAGCATGGGAATTGAATGCTCGACGGTTTCAAATTTGTCGAGGGGCGGCGCCCCAACCCGCAAAGTGGGTGAATCCGGACTCGCAAGATCGGAGTAATTCGTCTCCAGCCGGATCAGCTCCTGCATCATTCGATCATACTCGGAATCCGATATTTCCGGATCATCCAGAACATAGTATCGATAACTATGACGATGAAGGGCCTCTCTTAATTGGGTGACTCTTTTTATGACTTCAGGATCGATATTTTTTTGCATACCTGAATCATCCACACCATCATATTGGTCGTGCCAGTTTCGAAAGTTCCTCTTTCGCCTCATCGATGATGTCATAAAACCACATCACATCCTCTATGGTGAGACGGCCGGCCTTGCGCTGGGACTCCCCGCCGTCTTTTTTCTTAAATATCCTCGGACCGATCTGGAGCTTCGGCTCACCGTCGCCATACTGATTGATGGTAACAATCAGTCCGGTCTCTTCACATACCCATTTTTTCAAAATTTTATCTTTTTCAGGATCAAATGCCATATTCTCCTCCATATTCTGTGATTAACAATATACCTGCATTCTTAAATACGATGGTGTATTATGTCAAATTCATTTTGACAGTTTCCCAAAGACCCGCTTGTCTACCCCGTTACCATTTTCTGCGTTCATGAAACAATCCGGATAAATTCAGCCTCCATGGCCTTTCGACCGGCGGTTATTTCCTTAACGGCATGTCTCAATTTTTCCTGAACTGGCGGTGCCTTCCGGCGAAGATTCATTTTCTGGGTCGGACACAGATGCCAGGTGCAGACCCAGGGTCTGGATATCCTGGGCAACATGCAGCCTTTAGTGCTCCAATAGCGGCAGGATTCCTTGAAATCCGAAAGGAGCTGTTCAGGGGGAATCGGATGCCCGGCAAGATGAAGGAACAACAGGTCCTTAAAATCGATCCAGACCCTGGCGGCCAGACAGCAGGGATCCGGACACCAGGGACAGGTCACCTGACACAGATCGTCCAAAAGCGAAAAAATCGACACCATCCGAGCCTGAACCTTCTGTGCCAAAATTACCACCGAATCCAGCGCTATCCGGTTCCGTTGTATCAGAGAATCGAGACTCCGGTTGGCCGCATCCCATGTAGCACCCGATCCCCAGGGGGGCATATCTTGGCGATAATTGTTTTGCATGATCTTTCCCGATGAAATTTCTAAGGAATCGGGACCTGTATCCCTATTCTCTGTTTGCATCGGTCCTGTCGACACAGAAATGTGTAAAAATGAATTTTGGCGCTTTGGAGAAAATTTTATTCTCATCTTTCCCCCGGCACATCCTTTTGAATGGATCTTTATCATGGATTAAGACCCTTAAAATTGCAATGGGGTTTTGTGGCAGGGGTTAAAAAACAGGCGATCATTGCCCCACGTGCATCTCGACTTTCGATGCTGTTCAGGCGCCCTGCCCCTACTGGGCAAGTCCAATTTTTTCCAAATTATACAAAAAAGGACTTGAAAGCTTTTTTCCATTGTGTTAGGCGTGTCCTTTGGTTTTTATGCCCGCCTGAATAATGTAAAGACATCGAATATTGAAAGGATTGTACCGAGATGACTCCAAAAAGAGAACTGCAGATAGCTTACAGTCTCATCATTGTTTTCCTCTTTGTGGGGGTTATGAGCTATGCAGCCTTTCCTGCCAAAACACCGGATGAACCGATACGGTTGATGTACAAAACACTTGCTGGAAAAGTTTTATTCGACCACAAAACCCATTTATCGGATTCAGGGTACGGCCTCGCCTGCCAGGACTGTCACCATCATCCTGAAGAACCCGAAGAATTAGAAGAAGCGCTGGTGGCGTGCGGTGAATGCCATAAAGTTCTTGAAGAAGGTAAAACCTTCCCTGACTCTTGTCTTGACTGCCACGAAGCTGAAGATCTCGAAGATTCGGAAGTCATGAAAAAATCCGATGCATTCCATTCACAGTGTGAAAGTTGCCATCAGGAGGTTGATGCCGGTCCCAAAGAGGAACGGTGCGGTTGGTGTCATGTCATGTAAACCGAAGGTCTTTTGTTAAGACGACGGTTTTTTATGCCCGTTATCCATAATAACACTAAAAAAGGTTGAACGATGATAAAAAGATCTTTTATCGGTTTGACAAAACCTATGTTGAAATACGAAGCTCTGGACGTAAAAACGCCGGAACCCACCATTATTCAGGAACCTAAAAAAATCTCGCTTTTTTTAGACAAAACCTATGATTTTAACGATACGATTTTGTTAAAAATCGGTGATACGGTCAAAACCGGCCAAAAGCTTTCTATTTCTGAAAACAGTGATGCCTATGTAATTTCTACCGTTACCGGAAAAATTTCATCCATTGAGACATTGGCCGGTGATTATGGCAAGACCTTTACGTCCGTGTCCATCGAGGTGGACGTGAATGAAGAGATCGACGATCATTTCAAAACCCTGGCCGCGGAACCGTCCCTCGACACTGCCGATAATTTTCTCTCGGGAGTTCCCGGCAAGCCGTCGTTTAAAATTTTTTCTAATCCTGAGAAACCGATGACGACCATCATTGTCAACGGAATCGATCGGGATTTGTTGGTTGGCACAAACCAATATGTCATCAAATCGAATATTAATGCCGTAAAAAACGGCGTCCGGATTCTCAAAAAGATTACCGGCATCGACAATATTCTCATTGCGGTGCCCCAGAATCTGGCGCAAGATGCCATCAGCGGCGGGACTCAAGTCGTCACCGTCGCGTCTGAATACCCCGCGACCCTCCCTGCGATGATGATGCAAAGTATTTTGGGTCAGGTACTGCCCGCAGGTCAAAGTTGTGAAGACATGGGGGTGTGCTTTTTGAGCGCCGAAGCGGTTGCATCCATCGGCACAGCCTTTGAAGAGGGCCGTATACCGTCAACCAAAACAGTAACTTTTGTAAATAAAGATGGCGTTAAATCGCTGGTATCGGCAAAGATCGGGACACCCATCCGTGACATTATAAACGCTTTTGGGGCCTCCTTAAATGAAAAGGACCGTTTAATTTTAGGGGGACCCATGACCGGCGCAACACTCTATTCCGAGGACTACCCGGTTCTGGCGGATACGGATGCCATTATGCTTCAAGATAGAGATAATATTCCGATTGTTTCCGACTATCCCTGCATCAACTGCGGCGAATGTGTCCGGGCCTGTCCGGCAAACGTTCCGGTGAATATGCTGGTACGATTCCTTGAAGCCGGACAATACGAGGAAGCCGCTGACCAGTACGACCTGTATTCCTGTATAGAGTGCGGTCTTTGCAGTTATGTGTGTGTATCAAAAATGCCGGTTTTCCACTTTATAAAACTGGCAAAATATGAACTCGGCCGGACCATTTCAGCGGAGGCAACGAATGTTTAATCAGAAAAAACTCATCGTATCACACGCGCCATTCTGGCACGACGGGAGCAGCATAACGGTTCGAAGTTATCACACCATGCTTGCGGCATTGCCTGCGGCCTTATTCGGCATATTTACTTACGGCATGCCTGCCTTGGGTGTTGTTTCAATGTCCATTTCCTTTGCAATTATATGGGAACTGTTAATCAACAAAGTGACCCGGCGGACCGTCAGCATCGGAGACGGCAATGCAGCCCTCATCGGCCTTTTATTTGCCATGCTTTTGCCGGCAACATCTCCGTGGTGGCTGGTGGTTACCGGCACTTTCGTGGCGGTGGTCATTGGAAAGCATATCTACGGCGGCATTGGCGGCAATCCCTTCAATCCCGTTCTGATCGGGATCGCCATCCTCATGGTAGCCTGGAAAGACCATTTCGATTTCAACGAAGCCCTGGTGAACTACGATCTCGGATTTGCCATGGTCTATCCCCTGGCGGCCGCCAAACATTTGGGAACGTCGGGCATCGAAGCCTTTAGCACCGCAGGTCTTTTATTGGGCCAGCACTCCGGCGCCATCGGAGCAACCTTTGGACTCGGACTCATTCTGGGTGGAATATATTTGATTATCAGAGGGTTTATCCGATGGGAAATTTCAGTTTCTTTTTTAGCCGGCGTATTTGTGACGGCACTGCTGTTTCATATATCTGACCCATCCGTTTACGCAGGCCCTGTTTTTCACCTTTTAACCGGCTATACGCTCCTGGGAGCCTTTTTTCTGGCTACCGAAGATTCATCGTCGCCGGTCAATTGCATCCCCATGTTCATTTACGGAGCCGGGGCCGGGATAATGACCGTATTGATACGGAATATCGGCGCCTATGTCGATGGGGTGGTGTTTGCAATTTTGCTTATGAATCTCATCAATCCAATTTGTGACAAAATCAGACCTAAAGCACTGGGAAAGGTTGTGTAACATGCGAGATTTAGTAATAATGGTGGTAGTTCTGACGGTTTTAAGCGCCTTTTCGGGCGGTTTGCTTTCGGGGCTTCGAAGCGCGACCGCTGCCCGGATCGAAATTCAGCAGCTGAAATTTGTGAAAGGCCCGGCAATTAAAAAGATCCTCGAAGGCGCGTCCAATGATCCCATCGCCGATCGGTTCTCCCTTAAGGACGGCGATATTGAACGAAAATTTTTCGTGGGAAAATACGACGGTAAGGCCAACACGGTGGTTCTTGAGAGCTCGGGTAAAGGATACGGCGGTGACGTTGGTCTGATGGTCGCCGTTAATATGGACGACGATACCATCGTCGGTGCCGGGGTAACCACCCACAGTGAAACCCCCGGATTGGGAGCCATGGCAAAGGACAATCCCGCTTTTGTGTCCCAATTTAAAGGTCTCCCCATCGAAGAAACCTTTAATGTCACCAATGACGGCGGAAAAGTCAATGCAATGAGCGGCGCGACCATTACATCCAGAGCGGTTTGTGCGGCCGCCACCCAAGCCGGCAGCATTTATCAAAAACTGAAACCTCAGCTTTCGGAGAAGTTAAAGGAATTTAACAAATAGGGAGATCAACATGGCGAAAACACTCACACAGGAATTTACCAAAGGTCTGTGGGAAGAAATAGCGCCGTTTCGGCTGGTGCTGGGGTTGTGCCCGGTTCTGGGTGTCACCACGACCATAGAAAACGGCATCGGAATGGGGTTGGCCACGACCTTCGTTCTGGTATTTTCGAACATCCTGGTTTCTTCGTTAAGGAATATCATTCCGGCAAAAGTTCGAATCGCCTGTTTTATTATTATCATTGCGACCTTTGTCGTTGTCATCGAATTGCTTATGCAAGCCTTTGCCTACACCTTGTTTCTCAAACTGGGCGTATTCATACCGCTGATCGTGGTAAACTGCATTGTGCTGGGTCGGGCGGAGGCGTTTGCATCCAAAAATAATCTTCTGCCCTCCATCGCCGACGGCCTGGGTATCGGTATCGGTTTTACCCTTTCTTTATCGGCCCTCGGCGCTATACGGGAGTTGTTCGGTGCCAACAATTTAACCATTTGGACGACACCCACTTCTATTATCGGTGTTCGAGAAGTATTTGGCTCAAATTTTGAACCGTTTTCGTTCATGGTTCAAGCACCCGGAGCCTTTGTATGCCTCGGGTTAATGCTCTGCCTCATGAATCTTGCGGGAAGCAAATAGGAGTTAATCAATGGGCTACATGGAAATTATCATCGCCGGCATTTTTGTAAACAACATTTTGCTGGCCCAGTTTTTGGGCAACTGCCCATTCCTCGGTACATCCAAGAAGATGGAAACCGCCGTAGGCATGGCCATGGCCGTCGTCTTTGTACTGGTGTTGGCCGGGGTGATCACCTGGGTTCTGTATACGTTTTTTCTGGTACCGTATAAACTGGTATACATGCGAACCATCGCGTTTATTTTGGTGATTGCATCGTTGGTCCAATTTGTTGAAATGTTTTTAAAAAAGAGCATCCCGGCACTCTACGCAGGGCTGGGCATCTTTTTACCGTTGATTACCACCAACTGTGCAGTTTTCGGTGCGTGTATCTTAAACGTCGATAAAGAGCTGAACTTTATGAAAACCCTGGTTCAGTCCGTTGCCTATGCCGTAGGATTCGGCCTGGCCCTGGTTCTCTTTGCAGGTGTCCGTGAACGCATCATTCTGGCGAGGGTACCGAAACCGCTCCAGGATACATCCATCGGCCTGGTGACGGCGGGGATTCTCTCCCTGACGTTCTATGCTTTCAAAGGGATGATCTAACAACGGCCATTAGAATTAACTTAGGAGGATACTGTGTTGTCATTATCAGCCGTTTTTTTTATGTTGGCTCTGGGAGCTGTCTGCGGCGCTGTTCTCAGCGCGGCATCCAAAATCTTTTATGTCTATGAAGATCCTCGCATTGCCGTTGTAGAAGGATATACGGCCGGTGCCAATTGTGGCGGGTGCGGATATGCCGGATGTTCCGCTGCAGCGGTCGCCGTGGTGGCCGGAGAAGCACCGCCCAGCGTCTGTATTGTGGCCGGACCTGAAGCCACTGCAAACATCGCCGGTGTTATGGGGCTCGATCCGGGCACCGCTGAATCCTTGCTCTCATACAACACGTGTACCGGCGGAGACCGGGCGGCTGAAAAATTTGAATATATGGGAATTCAAAGTTGCCAGGCATTGGCCACCCTTCACGGCGGCCAACGGGTCTGTCCGGTGGGCTGCATGGGTTTTGGAGATTGTGTCAGGGCCTGTGCTTTTGATGCCCTAAAAATTGGGCCCCACGGGTATCCGGTTGTCAACGAGATGAAATGTGTCGGCTGTGGGGCCTGTGAGAAAGTCTGTCCCAAAGATATCATGGAAATCAAAACCATGTCCCAAAGACTCCTCCATCTCAATCAGTATGACGATCGTATTGCCCCCTGCCAGCAGACCTGTCCGGCGGAAATCGATATACCCAAATACGTTTACCAGACCAAAATTGGAGATTATGAAGGCGCGGTCAACACCATTCGGGAACGTAATCCCTTGCTGCTGGCCTGCGGCCGTGTCTGCCCGCACCCGTGTGAAGACAAGTGCCGTAGGGGTATCGAAGACGAACCGGTATCCATCAACCAATTGAAACGCTTTGTGGCTGACCATGAAATGAACTCAGGAAAGCGGCTTCCCATCTCCGTTGCGCCGCCCACCGGTAAAAAAGTGGCCGTTGTCGGCGGCGGCCCGGCTGGGTTGAGTTGTGCCTATTTTCTCCGCCGTTTGGGCCATGATGTTACGATTTTCGATGCCATGCCCAAACTTGGCGGTATGATTCGATACGGAATCCCGGAATATCGACTCCCAAAAGAGGTCTTGGCCTGGGAAATCGACGGAATTTTGAACCTGGGGATCGACCACAAGCCCAACGTCGCCTTGGGCCGCGATTTCGATATCGGCGCCTTGATCGCATCCGGATATGATTCCGTTTTCCTTGGGATCGGCGCATGGAAAGACTACACCCTCGGTGTTGAGGGCGAAAATTTGGAAGGGTGCTACACCGGAATTAATTTTCTCACCAATTTTGCCGTGTGGCAGCAGGAAAAGCCCCATGAGAAGCGGCCGTTTATCGGCAAAAAGTGTGTGGTCATCGGCGGCGGAAACACGGCCATCGACTGTGTTCGCACCCTGGTTCGCCTGGGCGCGGACGAGGTCACCATCGTCTATCGGCGGACCCGAAAAGAAATGCCGGCCAACGAAGTTGAAATCGTTGCTGCGGAACATGAAGGCATAAATTTTACGTTCCTTGCCGCCCCCACCCGGGTCCTCGGGGATGAAGCGGGCAATGTCACCGGACTCGAATATCTGAAAATGGAGCTGGGCGAACCGGATGCCAGCGGCAGGCGCCGCCCGGTGCCCATCGAAGGGTCGGAAACCGTCATCGAAATCGACATGCTGATCACAGCCATCGGACAGGGTCCGGATGTCTTCTTCAAGGACGAAAGCAAACGGCTTGATGAAGATCTGAAACTGACCCGCTGGAACACCATCGATTCGGAAGACGAGATCGCCCTTCAGTCCAGCATCCCCTATATTTTTTCCGGTGGAGACGCCGCAACCGGTGCAGATCTCGTTGTTTCAGCCATCGGTGCCGGACGACGCGCTGCCCGATCGATCCACTTCTACCTGGCCGACGAAGATATAACTCCCCCATCCAAAACATTGTTCAGGAATAATATACCGGTATCGATTTTTGAATCGGTTCCGGGAATTACCCAGCTGCCCCGAACGAAAATGCCGGAGCTTCCTGTGGATGAACGGATCAAATCCTTTGTAGAAGCAGATCTCGTGATCAGCGAAGATGAGGCGTTATATGAATCGAGTCGTTGCCTGGAGTGCTGTCTGATCTGCTATAACAAAGATGTTGCATAAAGCATATCCCAGGGGCACGGTTGTGCCCCCATTCCAGTATCAAAATATTATCCGAAATGACAAACGTCATCGATATCCTAGTCTATCGAGCCAAGGTCATCGAGCAAAGAGCTTTCGGATCCTGGGAAATACGCTTTGGTGAATCCTACCACATCAACACCAAACTTTCCGATCTTTCAGACTCTGCCCTTTATTTTCTAGCCCAGCCCGGTGAAAACAGGGCTGTTGCCTATTATGAACTGATCATGGGGGTTCTGGACCTTGGCCCGGCCATAAAGTTCAATTATCTTCCCAACAAAGAGCAAATTGCGGTGGTTGACATCCACCTGTTTTTAGCCGATCAGGTGCGGTTTGAAGTCATGCGCCGACTGAAATGGATCATCAACCTTCCGTGTGAGAAATACGGCATTGTGGAGATGGTTCAGAGTTTCGACACCGTCAAAGCAGAATGCAAAGGTAACTTCCCCGAACTTGCATCATCCCACCCGGAGCACCCCGCCTACGCCCAGCTCCCCCACAGCGAAAGAGAGAGCTTCATTCGCCGCATGCTCCGGGATGCCCTTGAATCTTTTAAAGATCGCTTAGGATTTTAAAAATAGGCCAAAAGGAATTAAAACGGTTTCTAACCGGTAGACCGTAAAGCGGTTATGGTATCCTGCATATCCGAAGGGATCGGTGCTTCAAAACTAAGATTTGCGTGTGTCGAAGGATGGGCGAACTCCAGGCGCCGGGCGTGGAGCATTTGCCTTGGGACGGATAGGCGGTGCCCCGGGGTTATTTCTATGGGCATTCTTCGCCTGCGGCCGCCGTAAACCGGGTCCCCCATGACCGGATGGTTGATGGTGGCACAATGAACTCGGATCTGATGGGTTCGCCCGGTTTTCAGATCGATATCGATCAAAGTGGCCAGAATAAAACGCTCTTTTACTGTCCATGTCGTTTCGGCATTTCGACTTTTTTTGCTGTGGATGGACATCTTTTTTCTATCCACGGGATGCCTGCCGATGGGCAGTGAAATTGTCCCTGAATCCGCCTTCAATTTACCATAAACCAGGGCCAAATATTTTTTCTTGATGGTTCGACCCTTAAACTGATCGGACAAACCATGATGTGCTCCGGAATTTTTGGCCACCACCAGTACACCGGAGGTATCCTTGTCGAGCCGATGCACAATCCCCGGGCGCACCTCCCCGCCGATTCCTTGAAGATCGGGGCAATGATACAAAAGGCCGTTCACCAACGTTCCGCTGGTGTGGCCCGGTGCCGGGTGTACCACTATCCCCGGCTGTTTGTTGACAACGATGATGTCATCGTCCTCGTGGAGGATATGGATTGGAATCGGTTCGGGTTTAAAGAGGACAGGCTCCGGAGGGGGAATGTGTCCATGGATTTCTTCCCCCGCTCTCACCCGATAGCCGGGCTTCTTTTCCTCGCCCTGAACCCAAATTTTTCCGTCGCGAATCAGGTTTGCGGCATAAGAGCGAGAACAATCCTCGATCCGAGATGCAACCAAAAGGTCCAGGCGTTTGCCTGAATCGGTGACATCCACACGTATGGTAAAGGATTTTCGGTGGAGCATGTTTTAAGAAGGTGGGTTATTCGTCGGCGTCATCTGCATCTTCAGGTTCTTTAGGGGGAAAAAGTACCTCCATCTCGGATATAATCGTCTTTATGCTGGTTTTTCGGACGTTTGAAAGTTCCATGACCAGCAGGTTCTGAGCGGTATCGTAAAGTTTGCGTTCGCCGAAGGATAGATCCTTTGTCAATTTCAGCAGGGAAAGATCCCTGTATACTTCCGCCACGTCATACAGTGAACCGGTTTTGATCTTGTCCATATATTCCCGATATCTTCGGTTCCAGGTCTGGGTCTCACCGGGGATCACCTCCCGTTTTTCCATAACTTCGTAAACTTTGGGGATATCCTTTTCGTCGATGACATCCCTGAGTCCGACCTGTTCCACATTCCACGTGGGGATCATGATGGTCATTTCATTTTCGAGGATTTTCATCATGTAAAAATCATGTTCTTCACCGTTAATGATCCGGGACTCGATGGAGTTGATTCTCCCGACACCATGCGCGGGATAGACCGCAAGATCCCCGACTTTGAATTCCCGCACATTTTGCTTTGGGGGTTCTGTTTTATCTTTTTCCTTTTTCTTATTCATATTAACACCGGTTTAGGGTTGTATGTAACTGAACGTCGATCATTATAAAGTTGCAGATGGGCATTCGTATTTTTTCACTCAACCAATTCTCAGTTAAGTTCATACCATACAATCCATTCACAATCAATAAAAAAGGACCGGCGCTTGGCTGCGCCGATCCTTTTGTGATTCTATCTGTTTTTATGAATGTTGTCTTACAGCAGGAATGGTACCATGAGCAGTGCGACAACGTTCAGAATCTTGATCATCGGGTTAATGGCAGGGCCTGCGGTATCCTTGTAAGGATCGCCGACCGTATCACCGGTGACCGCCGCATGGTGAGCATCGCTCCCTTTGCCGCCCAAGTGGCCGTCTTCGATGTATTTTTTGGCATTGTCCCAGGCTGCCCCACCGGTGGTCATGGAAATCGCCAGAAAAACACCGGTAACGATACTTCCGATTAGAAGTCCGCCCAGCGCCACCTTGCCCAGCAAGAAGCCTACGATAAGGGGCGCAAAAACCGGCAGCATTGCGGGGACAATCATTTCTTTCAAAGCAAATTTGGTGACGATATCCACACAGGCGCCGTAGTCCGGCTTTGCGGTTCCTTCCATGATCCCCGGAATTTCGCGGAACTGGCGACGAACCTCATCGACCACGGCTCCACCGGCAGTGCCCACCGCTTTCATGGCCATAGAAGCAAACAGGTACGGCAAAAGCCCGCCGATAAAAAGACCGATGATCACGTTGACATCGGACAGGTCGAATCTCAAGGCAACAGCACCCTCTTTGGCGTGCAGGGCAAATTCCTCTACATAGGCTGCAAACAGAACCAGAGCCGCCAGACCGGCAGAACCGATGGCATACCCTTTGGTCACCGCTTTGGTGGTATTTCCAACGGCATCCAAGGGATCGGTCACGGCCCGAACACTCTCATCCATTTCCGCCATCTCGGCAATTCCACCGGCATTATCGGTAATCGGCCCGTAAGCATCGATGGCAATCACCATTCCGGTCATGGAAAGCATGGACATGGCTGCCATGGCAATTCCGTATAGGCCGCCAAAGACATGCGCCATATAAATCGCCAGGCAGATGGCAAGAACCGGAGCCGCCGTGGCCTGCATGCTCACGCCCAGACCGGAAATGATATTGGTGCCGTGACCGGTGGTGGACGCCTGTGCAATCTCCTTAACCGGCGCGTAAATACCTGTATAGTATTCGGTTATGATAACAATAACGACGGTCAGAATAAGCCCGATAAGTGTGCAATAATAAATGTGCATGGCGGAAATATCGCCCAACCCGCCCATAAACTTTTTGCTGGCATAGAAGAATGCTACGGCCGCTATGATGGCAGCACCGAACATCCCCTTGTACAATGCACCCATAATATATTCGCTCTTTCCGAGTCTCACAAAGAAAACAGCGATGGCGGACGCGATGATCGAGATAGCGCCGAGCACCAGGGGAAATTGCACTGCCATTGGGTTTTTGGGAAAAAGAAGATGACCGATCAGCATTGCGGCAACAGCGGTAACCGCATAGGTTTCAAAAAGGTCAGCGGCCATACCGGCGCAGTCGCCCACATTGTCGCCCACATTATCGGCAATGG
>Ga0210084_1000094_pt1 | contig 13094 bp, 9 predicted proteins | sample China_Galinas_Co_3_FD_184863 | JGI IMG/M metagenome (GOLD analysis project Ga0210084, IMG submission 184863) | Wetland microbial communities from San Francisco Bay, California, USA, that impact long-term carbon sequestration -... | ecosystem: Environmental > Aquatic > Marine > Wetlands ... | reverse complement strand
CCAACCCGAAGATCTTAAAAGAATACTGATTATCACAGAAGATTAATCTTTATCTTTAAAAAAATTATTCATGGAGTGACGATTTAGAAAAACTCCCCGGTAATATGAAAAACGGACGACCTTGGTGTATAGGTTAAGCATCAAACCAAAACCAAATACACCAAAAGGAGGTCGTCCAATGAAAAAGATAGCATATTTGGCAATGGATGTACATGCACGTAGCTGTACCTTAGGACACATGGATGAAGATGGCACCTTTATAGGAAATCGTTATTTTGCCACCTCTGAACAAAACATTATTGATGCACTTAAATCAGTTAGAGCCAAAAATAAAATCTTAACGATCGAAGAAGGAACGTTAACCCACTGGGCTGTCCAGGTAGCCAGACCCCATGTCATTGAAGTGATCGCTTGCGATCCAAGGGAAAATGCGTTGATCTTCAAAAGTCCAAATAAAAAAGATGAAGTTGATACCCATAGACTATGTCGATTACTCCGGCTTGGGGAATTGAAACATGTTTACCATACGTTCAATGATGATCGTGCCATCTTTAAGGCTTCCGCCCAGCATTACCTGGACTTTCGTGACCAATTGACTCGATTGAAACATAAAATTAAAGCTGCCTACCGAAGGTGGGGCATCATCGACGTTTTTTCCAGTTCTATTTACAGCCCTTCTGGTCGCGATAAGTATCTGAAAAAGATCAAGCACAAACCGATTCACGGTCAAATCAAACGACTTTATTACCTGATGGACCAAACCGAAAGGATGCGCAAGTCAGCATTGCATTCCATGAAACAGCTCGGCCTTAAGTATCCTGAAATTCGAGAATTTGAAAAAATACCGGGAATCGCTACGATTAACGCTCATGTATTTGATGCCTTCATCCAAACCCCCCATCGCTTTGCTACTAGGAGTAAATTATGGAGATACTGTCGTTTATCCATTACCGATCGTACCAGCGATGGAAAACAACTGGGGTATAAACGTCTGGAATCATCTGGTGTCAGTGAGCTTAAGGCTTTAAGTTTTCGAGCCTTTATGGCGGCAATGAGAGGCGACAATGAAGTCAAACGTTTCTATCTTGACTCTTTGAATCGCACTCATGACCGCAAACATGCAAGACTAAATACGCAGCGTAAAATTTTATCGGTAATGTTCGGACTCTGGAAGAAAGGAGAAGCCTATCGACCAGAACTCTTTTCTGGATCTGCCTAAATAGGTTGTTAGTTTAATGATACTAAATCCTATTGCTTGGTTGAAGTGCGCAGCCCAGGTCGGCGGATCCGGATTGCCAGGAAAGTCTCAATAATTTGGGGTCTAGCTACTATTTATTCAATGAGGAAGCTCACTCCCCGGATAGACTCCTGGCCTTTATACCCAATGTGACCATGGTCGCCCTATTAATGAAGGGAAGACCCAGATATGCGCATGGAAAGAACAAGACCCGCACTGTCATGTTGATCCGATCATACCACTAAGGTTGTGAACATCAAATACTGAGTAATATGGCTTATTATCAAAGAACTAAGAACGGTCGTCCTGTGAAAATCAAAATTTTGATCTCACAGCATAGGAGATTTATATCTTGATTTCACTTTTCATATGCGATCCCTTAACTATTTATGAACTGGAAACTTTACATGTTTCGTCGATATTTTCCCCCCACATCATACAACGCCTGGGTAATCTGGCCCAGGGTACACACCTTCACGGTCTCCATCAGCTCTTCAAAGATGTTTTCCCCTGACAGGGCAACACTCTGAAGACGTTGCAATGCATTATCTGCTTCTTTTTTGTTTCGTTTCTTGAATGCCGCCAGGCGGTTAAGTTGTGACTTCTTTTCACTTTCGGTGGCCCTGGACAATTCAATGTACTCGCTCAATTGTTCCAAATCGGCGTCAGGATCTCGAAAGGTATTGACACCGATGATGGGCAGCTCGCCGGTATGCTTTAAATTTTCATAATACATCGATTCCTCTTGAATCTTGCTACGCTGATAGCCGGTTTCCATGGCGCCCAGGACACCGCCGCGTTCGGTGATCTTGTCGAATTCTGCAAGAACCGCTTCTTCCACCAACCGCGTCAACTCCTCGACAACAAAACTGCCTTGATTCAAATTCTCATTTTTTGCAAGTCCCCATTCCCGGTTGATAATGAGTTGAATCGCCAATGCACGCCGGACCGATTCATGGCTCGGCGTCGTAACAGCTTCATCAAAAGCATTGGTGTGCAAACTGTTGCAGTTGTCATAGATCGCACAAAGTGCCTGAAGCGTTGTCCGGATGTCGTTAAGCTGAATGTCCTGACTGTGCAAGGAACGGCCGGATGTCTGAACATGATATTTGAGCATCTGAGACCGGGCGGACCCGCCGTATTTATTCTTTATGGCCATAGACCAAATACGTCTGGCCACTCTCCCGATAACCGTATATTCCGGGTCCATGCCATTGGAAAAGAAAAAAGATAAATTGGGTGCAAAGCTGTCGATGGACATCCCCCGGGACAGATAATATTCGACATAGGTAAATCCGTTGGCCAGCGTAAGGGCCAGTTGCGTAAGGGGATTGGCGCCGGCCTCGGCAATGTGATATCCTGAAATGGACACCGAATAGAAATTCCGGACGTTGTTGTCGATAAAGTATTTCTGGATATCTCCCATCATTTTCAGCGCAAATTCAATGGAAAAAATACAGGTGTTTTGGCCTTGATCTTCTTTTAAAATATCCGCTTGAACCGTTCCACGAACATCGGACAGGGCCTTGGACCGAATGTCATCGTATTCTCTCTTTGAAGGCTCTCTTTTTTCCCGGGCCCGAAACGAATCCACCTGTTGATCCACGGCGGTATTTAAAAACATGGCAAGTATGATGGGAGCAGGTCCGTTGATGGTCATGGAAACAGATGTGTTGGGTGCACACAGATTAAAACCGTCATAAAGCACCTTCACATCGTCAAGGGTACATATACTGACGCCGGAAGTGCCGACTTTACCGTAGATATCCGGTCTTATGTCCGGATCGCAGCCGTATAATGTGACAGAATCAAAGGCCGTGGACAGACGCTTGGCCTTGGCAGCAGCAGATAAAAGCTTGAATCGTCTGTTGGTCCTTGCAGGGTCCCCTTCTCCTGCAAACATACGTGTGGGATCTTCGTCAACTCGTTTTAACGGAAACACACCGGAGGTAAACGGAAACCGACCGGGAATATTTTCTTCTCTCAACCAGGTGTAAATTTCTCCCGGATCCCTATACTTGGGAAGTACAATCTTCGGAATTCTTGTATGCGCCAATGACGTTATGTAAAGCGGAACACTGACGTCCCGGTTCCGAACACGGTATGTAAGCTCGTCTTTCGTGTAAGTCTTTTGGATATCTTGCCAGTCTCCAAGCAGACGGGTCGTCTCGGAATGCAGTGTGTTTTCAACTTTTTCAATTTCCATTTTGAGCCGATTTAAAACCGTTGGTGTATCGGCGATAAGACGATCCGCGGATAGGGTCGTTGCGGTCTCCTTGAGGTGCCAGACCTTTCGGACCGCTTCTGCCTGCTTTTTGGTTTCTTGATGATATTTTCTTATTGTGGCGGCAATTTCAGCAAGGTAACGGGTTCGTTCCGGAGGAATTATAATGGTTTTGGATGTAGAGGTTTTTTCTTTTGGCCTGGAAAGACCCGAATCCAATACGATCCCTGTTCTTTCCGACAATGCATCGATAATCCCATGATACAAGGCCGTAACGCCATCGTCGTTAAATTTGGAAGCAATGGTTCCGTAAACAGGCATTTCCTCAGGAGATTTGTCCCATGCCTTCCGGTTGCGCTGTACCTGTTTGCACACATCGCGCACCGCATCCTCGCCGCCTTGTTTTTCATATTTGTTCACAACAATAAGATGGGCAAAATCGAGCATGTCTATTTTTTCGAGCTGGGTGGCAGCCCCGAATTCACTGGTCATCACATAGATCGATACATCAACAAGATCGATGATGCTCGAATCTCCCTGCCCGATACCTGCTGTTTCCGCAATGACAAGGTCAAAGCCCGCGGCTTTGACAACGTCTATGGTTTCTGACAGGGCATGGGGAATTTCCGTCTGTGATCTTCGGGTAGCCAGGCTCCGCATATAAACTCTATTATTTTCAATGGCATTCATACGTATTCTGTCACCTAACAGCGCACCGCCGGTTTTGCGACGGGACGGATCACTGCTGATGACCGCCAGATGAATATCTTTGAGATCATTTAGAATTCTTAAGATAATTTCATCCGTCAAAGACGATTTCCCGGCCCCACCGGTTCCGGTAATGCCGATCACCGGTATTTTTCGTTTCCCGATCTTTTTTTGGATGTGAGATCTGAGTAAAGCAAGATGGCCGTCTTCGTTTGCCTTGGCCTGCTCAACGGCGGTAATCAGGTTGGCGACCATAAACGTGTTGTCCGGTGACAGCGCTGAAAAATCAAAATCGTCCTTGTTAACCGTAGAAAAATCCATCTGTTTTATCATGTGATGGATCATTCCATGAAGCCCCATTTTGGCGCCATCTTCAGGAGAATATATTTTAGTGACACCGTATGATTCCAGTTCTTTTATCTCTTCAGGTATGATAACCCCGCCGCCGCCGCCAAAAACTCTGATATGTGGAACATTTCTCTCTTTCAAAAGATCGACGATGTATTTAAAAAATTCCATATGACCGCCCTGATAACTCGACACCGCCACCCCTTGGACATCTTCCTGAATGGCAGCATCGACGATTTCATGGACAGAGCGGTTATGTCCCAAGTGAATGACCTCAACACCGGCATCCTGGAGTATGCGACGCATGATGTTTATGGATGCATCATGACCGTCAAAAAGGGATGTTGCGGTAACGACTCTAATGGGGTGTTTGGGATTGTAAACTGCAACTTCCATCGTCATCCATCCTCCTTGAAAAACTGAAGATTTTGTAACATTTTAGTTTTTTTTAAAACATTCCCGCTTCAGGTATAATTATTTTTTTATCCCCTTTTAAAATTTGCAACGCCCTGCTTAGGTCCAAGAATAAATTCGGTCTGAAGCTCGATATAATCTTCAATACTGTAATGTCGGGCAAGAAACCAGCGCCGGAACGTCCACATATGGCCCAGAACAGAAATATTGTGTGCAATAAGTTCCATGGAACGTTCACTTAAATGTGGTAAATCACCGGATGAAATCAAACGTTCCAGCACTTCCATAAAAATGCCGGTAATGCGCACTTCATTTTCGAGCACCTTTTTACGCCACTGGGGCGGCAGAGATTGAGTCTCCTGGTAAATCAGCAGGATATGATCGTTCATTCGATTGCAAACTAAAAAATATTCACGAATCACCTCAGCCAGTGAACTGCGGCCGCCTGAAGCTCTTGTCATCGCTTCTGAAACCCCCCGTTCGACCTCGGCATGGATAAAATCGCAAACCAGATACAAAATATCTTCTTTCGAAGCGATATATTCATACAATGAACCAATGGATATATTTGCGGAACGGGCGATCTGCCGTGTGGTGGTCTTGTGAAACCCATGATTGATGAACAACGGGACCGCAGCATCGACGATCTGACGATGACGCTGTTCCACAAGTTCAGGGTTTTTTATTTGAGTGGGAATTTCTTTTGTTGCATGCCGTTGTTCCATAACAACTCCAAAAGGTTATTCGACAAAGATATCTGACCGAGCGCTCGTTCATAATTGATACCATGTGCCCATCCTCACTGTCAAGAGGTTTCCTCTGGACAAAGAAACTCTTCAACACAAAATATATCTTATAAATCAAGCATTAACATAGCTATTGACAAATTTACTTATCAAGGGTACACATAAACTCAGGCTTGTGACCGAGCGCTCGTTCATAATTATTGAACAACACTTGGGCTCAATATTTGGAAAACTGTAATAGTTAGTTTCTTGAACACATTACCACTTCAGGTATGATTAAATTTTTGCTGAAGCTAGCTTGAGTTCGATTTGTTTCAAAGAACTAAACCATTACGCACATAAAACTTTTATGATAAGACGATAAGGCCTTCTTTGATCGGTAAATTGAATGATCCTTGATTAATGAAATGTTTTGCCTTAAATTAATTAGTGTCAATGCACAAATTAGGTATAAAAACTGATATAAGGCTTTAAAAAAGGAGGGTATATCATGGAAAAAGATCTCGTACTGACCGAAAAGCAGGACATGATCGGCATCATTACGCTGAACCGGCCGGAAGCGATGAATACCTTTAACGTTCCATTTGCCAGAGCATTGAATGATGCTCTTTTGGAGATGGATCAGGATGACGATGTCCGTGTCCTAGTGATCCGTGCAGCAGGCAAGCATTTTTCAACCGGCATCTCTCTCCCGGAATTCCAGGGAAAAAGTCCCAAAGAACTTCGGGAATTTCTGGCTATAGTGGATGAATTTTATCACACCCTGCCCCGGATGAAAAAGCCGGTGATCGCTTCGGTCAAAGGCGCCGCTGTGGCCAATGGCGCCGGTCTTGTATTTGCCTGCGATATGGCGGTGGCCGCCGAAAATGCCAGGTTCGGAACCACTGCCATTAACGTGGGATTAATCTGTTTGGGCCCGGCCGTACCCCTGGTGCGCCATGTCGGTCGAAAGAAAGCCCTTGAAATGATCCTCACCGGAGATATTATTTCAGCCGCTGAAGCCCAACAATTCGGCTTGATCAATAAAGTGGTACCTCCGGACGATCTTGAAGCCGAAACCATGAAACTTGCTGCAAAAATTGCCAAGAAAAGTCCCCAGGCGGTACAGACTGGAAAAATCGGCGTCTACGCGATGTCGGAAATCCCTTATCACCAGGCCGTTGACTATATGGATGAACTCTTCTCTTCCCTTAGCGCTACTGAAGACGCCATAGAAGGAGTTAATGCTTTTATGGAAAAACGCGACCCCGTATGGAAGGGTCGCTAATGCCTCCTGCAGACGACCTTTAAGGGGTTTGTCATTAGACACTGTTTCGAAAACAGGACATAAAATAAGAAGAGATCTTTGAAAAATGACAATTTTTGTTCGAGTTCAAGGAAGGCGAAAATTTTAACCACCCCAGTACCATCTGCTGGACCTACGGGGCAGGCAGACATACACTAAGTATTTCGAGAATTAAGATTTGAGCCTGTCGGAACGTAGTGTAGATCCCGATCATCGGGGACACAGAAATCGGGCAAAAAGAAGGGTTTTTCAAAGATCTCGAGGAGATTGGCCTTGGATTTCGACCTTACCAAAGAACAGGAAATGATCCGCAGAGAAGTTCGAAAATTTGCTCAGAGTGAAATTGCACCGGTGGCTTCGGAACTCGATGAAAAAGAAGAGTTTTCCGCTGAAGTCACACGGAAAATGGGTGACATCGGCCTTTTCGGCATGTTTGTCTCAGAGGAATATGATGGTCAGGACATGGACTATCTGTCCTACATCATTGCCGTCGAAGAAATTGCAAGGGTGGATGGATCTCAGGCCGCCACCGTTGCCGCCGGGAACTCCCTGGGAATCGGCCCCATATACTATTTTGGCACAGAAGAACAAAAGAAAAAGTATCTCCCGAAACTCTGCTCCGGTGAGGGGCTGTGGGGCTTTGGCCTCACGGAACCAACTGCCGGTTCCGATGCCGGCGGCAGCAAAACCACTGCCGTAAAAGATGGCAACGAATGGGTTCTCAACGGATCTAAAATTTTCATTACCAATGCCGCTTGCGACATGAGCATGGGAGTAACGGTTCAGGCGGTCACCGGTGCCCGACCCAGTGGAAAACCGGAATATACGTGTTTTTTGGTTGAACACGGAACACCAGGTTTTAAAGCCGTAACCATGCATAAAAAGATGATGTGGCGGGCGTCAGACACCGCTGAGCTTTATTTTGATGATGTCAGAATTTCTGAAAATAATATTTTAGGTTTGCCGGGAGACGGTTTTCACCAAATGCTTGCAACCCTCGATGGCGGCAGGCTCTCCATAGCCGCTATGGGCCTCGGAGGTTCACAAGGGGCTTACGAAGCCGCACTCAAATATGCCAAAAACAGGGTTCAGTTCGGACAACCCATTTGTAAGTTCCAAGCCGTGGCCTTTAAACTGGCAGACTGCGCCCTTGAAATTGAATGCGCCCGCAATCTCTTATATAAGGCCTGCTGGCTGAAAGATCACCAACGGCCTTTTGAAAAGGAAGCCGCCATGGCCAAGCTTTACTGTTCTGAACTTATGGGTCGGGTAGCGAACCATGCGGTCCAGATCCATGGCGGATATGGCTTGATGAAGGAATACAACGTGGAAAGATTTTACCGGGATCAAAAACTTCTCGACATCGGAGAAGGAACATCCGAGGTCCAGAGAATCGTCATTTCCAGGTATATCGGATGTTAGCCCGAATATTTTATGAAAATTTCACCCTACGGTCGCGTGCGAGACGCCCATTTGCTTCGTTATCAAGGGGTTGCAGTAGTCTACTACGGCTGCACCCTTGAATGCCTTGTTGGAGTAAAGCGGGAATCGCGTTATCGGGGCAAATGAATGCCTCGCACGCGTAAAATATCCGGGTGAAGATTGTTAATAGACGATTGAAAAACGAGGAATTGATTATGGATGAAAAAGTCCTTTTGATACAAGAACGCGATGGCATTGCGATTCTGACACTAAACCGGGCCGAAGTAATGAATTCTTTTAATTTTGCATTGCTTCATGCCCTTGAAGAACAGATTGAAGCCCTTAAGTTCAACACGAATATACGTGTGATCATCATCACCGGGTCCGGACCAAAAGCCTTTTGTGCCGGAGCGGATTTAAAAGAAAGAACCACCTATAGTGAATCTCAGGTAAAAACGTTCATTTTTACCATCAGAAATCTTTTTACTTCCATTGAACACCTGAACAAACCGGTTATTGCCGCCATAAACGGCGTCGCTTTGGGTGGTGGAACCGAGCTTGCCCTTGCCTGTGATATCCGAGTCGCATCCATGAATGCGCTAATGGGCCTTACAGAAACCCGTCTGGCCATCATTCCCGGAGCAGGCGGCACCCAGAGACTTCCGAGGTTGATCGGGCGGGGAAAAGCAAAAGAACTCATCTTTACCGGACGTCGTGTCGATGCACAAGAAGCCTTGCAGATCGGACTTGTCAATCAAATATGCGAGCAGGTATTGCTTCTTGATGAATGTCTCAAAATGGCCGCCATGATCTGTGAAGCCGGTCCCATTGCCATTGAACAAGCCAAGTATGCTATCAATTACGGCCTTGAAACGGATCTTCACACCGGCCTGGGCATTGAATCCAATGCTTACTGGCTCACCATCCCGACGGAGGATCGTCTCGAAGGTTTGGCTGCTTTTCAGGAAAAACGAAAACCGGTATATAAAGGCAGATAGAGGAAATCCGATGACCAGCGAAAATCGATCGTTCTGGGAAAATGAAGAAAAAAAACTGGATGAACGGGTTTACCAGGCCATGTGGCCTGGTGGAGAAAAAGCTGTAGAAAGGCTCATAAAGCAGGGAAAACAGCCGGTCCGGGAACTTATCAAAAAACTCATCGATCCGCAGACCGAATTTTATGAACTCGCTGGTATCGCAGGGTTTGGAATGGATTATCCCGGGGTTATGGATGTTCCCTGCGGCGGGCTCGTAACGGGATTGGGAAAAATACACGGCAACTGGACCATGATTTTTGCCAATGACAGTCGTGTGAAAGCCGGCACCTATTTTCCGATTACATTAAAAAAACATATGAGGGCCCAGGCCATTGCCGAGCACTGCGGACTGAACTGTGTTTACATTGCAGATTCAGGCGGCGCTTTCCTCCCCATGCAGGCCGACGTTTTCCCTGACGATCAGCATTTTGGATCCATGTTTTATAATATGGCACGAATGTCGGCCATGGGGCTTAAGCAGATTACCATGAGCACCGGCGGCAATACAGCAGGCGGCGCCTACATCGTTTTTATGGCCTGTCAGTCGGTAATGATTGACAAACTGGCCTACTCTTTTTTGGGCGGTCCTCCGCTGGTAAAAATGGCGACCGGCGAAGTTATCTCCGCTGAAGATCTGGGCGGAGCAAAAGTGCATACTCAGGTTTCCGGCGGGGCAGATTATTTTTGCACTGATCAGGATGACGCCATTTCCCGCGTTCGCGAGATTCTCATGCTGGAACCTCCCCAGAAACTTCATCTCCACCGCTATGCCGAAACACCGCCACAAGTGTCCGAAGATGCCGTTTATGAGATCCTGCCGGCTTCTGTTTATCAGGGAATCAATGTTCATTCATTTCTTGAAGCCATTGCTGATGACAGTCTCTTTTCCGAGTATAAAAAGGACTATGCCCCGGGCCGGGGAAATAATATCGTGGCCGGCAAGATGCGCCTTAAAGGCATCACTGTGGGGGTCGTTGCAGCCAATGCTGTGGGCATCATATTTTTTGAAGCCGCATGCAAAGCCACGGAATGGATTGTCCGCTGCTGTCAGGAGAAAATCCCTTTGCTGTTTGTCCAGAATTCGCCGGGATACATGGTGGGATCGGAATCAGAACATATGGGGATCGGGAAATACGGCGCAGACATGGTAAGGGCGGTTTCATGTGCCCAGGTGCCCCGCATTCAGCTTGTCATCGGACCGGACAACGGCGCAGCCAATTACGGAATGTGCGGCAGGGCATACAGGCCCCATTTTCTATTTTCCACCATGCGGGCAAGGACGTCTGTCATGAGCGGAAGAAGTGCTGCCGGTGTCCTGCTCTCCATTGAAGAGCGAAAACGGGCCAAACAGAATAATCCGATGACCGATTCGGAAAAACAAGATTTCAGTCAACAGTTGATCCAAAAATACGATTCAGAAGCACATCCGTTCTACTGCGGCGCTCGCCTGTTAAATGACAGGGTTCTAAAATTTTCTGAAATTCGCAACTGGCTTGCCATGGCATTTGAAGTCAGTCTGTTGAAACCCATTGGTGAGCCTTCTTTTGGAAACTTTCGGTTTTAACGTTGATGAAAACATTTTATATTGTAATGGTTTAGCCCTTTGAAAAAATATCGATTTCAAAGAAGCTTCAGGTAATGTTTTCAAAAGGATAGAGTGTTCTATATATCTAAAATATCCAAGGAGAAAAGATGGCCCTACTACACTATCCCAAAAAAGTCGTTTTAGGAGATATAACCGTCAGAGACGGTTTCCAGCATGAAGAAAAATTTATCCCAACCGATGCAAAACTATGGTTGGCTGAAGAGCTTATTCTTGCAGGATTCAAACGCCTGGAAGTCACCAATTTTGGCAACCCCAAGGTGATGCCTCAGTTTAAAGATGCCGATGAACTTTCAAAGCGCCTTTGTACCAGCAAGAAAGTGAGTCACCTAATAAATGATGCGGAAATTACCGCCATAACCATCCGGGAAAGGGCTGTGGAACGAACCATCCAGGCCCGCGAAGAAGGCTATGGACCGGACCGAATTTTGTTTATGGTCTCCACCAGCGAATCCCACCATAGGACCAACTCCGGGCTCTCTTTGGATGAATACTGGAAGATGTGCGAAACATATATCCCAAAAGCCCATGAAGCAGGGATGAAAGTCTGCGGTACGGTGAGCACCATATGGGGATGTCCCATTGAAGGCCCGACGGAATTGACAAAAGCCGTTGAATTTACACAGCGATGGCTGGACATAGGGGCGGATGACATCGAACATGCCGATCATGACGGATCTGCACCGCCCAACAAAGTGTATGAGTATTATTCCATGATTCTTGATGCCATCCCGGATCCGTCAAAACACATTGCCCACTTTCATGTCACCCGGGGATGGGGCCTTGCCAATGTGCTGGCTGCGCTTCAGGCAGGAATCACACATTTCGAATCGACTTTAGGTGGAACCGGCGGCCAGCCCGCCAACTTTATGGACGGCGTTCCGGTTCCCGGCACCGGAAAATACTATTATGAGGACCCGGGTATTGTGGGGCTTGTTTCCACCGAAGACATGGTGGTGATGATGGATGAAATGGGTATTGATACCGGCATCGATGTGGACCGGGTGCTCAACATCGGACGTATGATGGAAAAAATTGTTGGCCGCCGGCTCCGCTCGGAATGTGTGCATACCGGAAGAATACCCAAAGGGTTGACTGGACGAATATAACCCGAATTTCTCATGAAGAAAATCAAAATCAAAGGTAAAATAAAACGGTACCAATACATTTAATCCAAAAACAGCTTATATTGAAAATTGCACACGCTATCAAAAAAAGAATAAGAGTTTTTTGATTTTCTTCACCTTCGGCAAGTCTGAGCAGCGCATAAACCGCGTTATTCAGCCCTTGAAGTAATGTACTACGTCTTCGGGCTGAAATGCCTTGTTTATGCACCGCTCAGATTTGTGAGAATTTCGGGACAATCATTCTTATTAATTTAAATTGAATATTTTTCAAAGGTCTCAAAATTAAATATTAGGAATTTAAAAAATGGCAACAAAAAAAAAGACCCCCCACATCAATGTCGATTTTTTTGAAGATCTGACCGGTGATATTTCTGAGGCGACCTGCGAGGGCGTCGAAGAAATCGGCAAACGGATCAGAATGCTCCGAGAACAAAAAGGGCTTTCTATAGAAGAGCTTTCAAACTTGACAGGATTTGACGTAGAATTTTTATCAAACATCGAAACCAATAAAGTTCAGCCTCAACTCGGAACGGTGATCAAGCTTTCCAAGGCCCTTGACAGTGCGTTTAGTCGTCTGATTTCAGGAACAGGAGACAAACTCTATTCCATTACTCGAAGGAACGAACAAAAAATCGTCTCCCGGTCCACTTCTCAAAAAGGCCAAAAACAAGTTTATATCTATAAAAGCCTGGCCCCGGAAGTACAGGGGCGCCACATGGAAGCACTGATTGTTCAACTTGAAGAAAACCCTGATAAAGAAGTTTCCGTGCATGACGGAGAAGAATTCATCTATGTGTTGGATGGCATCATTGTGCTGAATATCGGAGAGGATACATACGACCTCGAACCCGGAGACAGTGCCTATTATCTGTCCACAACGCCGCATCTGGTCGCTTCGAAAAAAGGGAAGGCTACTATATTAGCAGTGCTCTACGAAGGATAG
>Ga0210084_1000093_pt1 | contig 13098 bp, 11 predicted proteins | sample China_Galinas_Co_3_FD_184863 | JGI IMG/M metagenome (GOLD analysis project Ga0210084, IMG submission 184863) | Wetland microbial communities from San Francisco Bay, California, USA, that impact long-term carbon sequestration -... | ecosystem: Environmental > Aquatic > Marine > Wetlands ... | reverse complement strand
CGGCGGCGAGCCGGATCGCCTCCGGGCAGGTCTCGATCCTCGACGCGGTCGCGCCCGCCTTCGTCGAGGCCGCTGCCCAGCAGCCGGCACCCATCGCGGCTGATCCCACCACCGCCGTGGCCCCACCGCCGGCCGTCGAGCCGACGACGGCAGCACCGGTCGATCCAACGGTGACCACGCCCCCGCCTGTCGCCCCCACGCCTCCGGCTACGGCTCCACCAACCGAGGCCGTCGACGGCGGCGTCACTCCCTAGGGCGGGCTTCGAGGTGGGCGCCCCGTGAAGCTGATCGAGAGGCGCGTCGGCCTCCTGTTCGCGCTGTTCGCGATCGCGTTCTGCGGCGTGATGCTGCGAGCCGCGTGGCTGCAGGCGGTCAAGGGGGGCGAGCTCAGCGCCAACGCGAAGCTGCAGCAGACCGCGACCGTCACCGTTCCGGGGATCCGCGGCAGCATCCTCGATCGGCGCGGCAACGAGCTCGCCGTCTCCGAGGACGCGGCGACCGTCTTCGCGACCCCCTACCAGGTGAAGAACCCACCGAGGACGGCGGAGCGGCTGGCCCGGATTCTCGGCAACGATCCGCAGCAGGTGCTCGAGTCGCTCGTCGCCGAGTCCGGCTTCGAGTACGTCGAGCGCAAGATCTCGCTCGCCGATGCCGAGCAGATTCGAGCCCTCGAGCTACCGGGGATCGGGCTGCTTCCCGACTCCCGCCGGCTCTACCCGCAGGGTGAGATCGGGGCGCGGCTGATCGGTGCGGTCGGGACCGAGGACGACGGGTTGTTCGGCCTCGAGGCCTCCCAGGAGGAAGTCCTCGGCGCCAGCGACGGCGAGCTGAACGTGACCAGGGACGCGCTCGGCGAGGAGATCAGCCGCGACACCGTCGCGGGGGCGGTGGCGGGCGGCGACGTGACGCTGACGATCGACGCAAGGATCCAGGCGGAGGCCGAGCGGGTTCTGGCCGAGGTCGGGGAGGCGAACAGCCCCGACGGGGCGACCGCGATCGCGATGGACCCCGACAGCGGGCAGATTCTGGCGATGGCGAGCTGGCCGCCCGTTGACCCGACGAACCTCGAGCAGGCATCGCCCGAGGACCTCTCGAACATGGCGACCGGCTTCACCTACGAGCCGGGCTCAACCTTCAAGGCGTTCACGGTCGCCGGTGCGCTCGAGGACGGAGTCGTCAAGCCCGACACCACCTTCACCCTGCCCCCGACGATCCAGGTCGCCGATCGCGAGATCGAGGAGTCGCACCCGCGGGGCACGGCGACGATGTCGGTGGCCGAGATCCTCAAGGTCTCCTCCAATGTCGGCGCCGTGACGATCGGGCTCGAGCTCAACGACGGCTCGTTCGGCGGGCGCTTCAACCGCTGGATCAGCCGCTTCGGGTTCGGGGAGCCGACCGGCATCGACTTCCCGGGCGAGGAGCGCGGAATCGTCCCGGTGCCGAAGGACTACTCGGGATCGACGATGGGCAACCTGCCGATCGGTCAGGGCCTCTCGGTGACGCCGCTGCAGATGATGGCCGGCTATGCGGCGATCGCCAACGGCGGCACGCTGATCACGCCGCACCTGGTCGAGGCAGTGAACGGCGAGCGCCTGCCCGACGACCCCGGCAGGCGGGTGATCAGCCGGCGCACGGCGCTGCAGTTGCGAGAGATGTTCCAGGGCGTGCTCGAGCCGGGCGGCACCGCCTCGGTCGAGATCCCCGGCTATCGGCTAGCCGGCAAGACCGGGACGGCCGAGAAGGTCGTCGACGGCGAGTACTCCGAGACGCAGTTCGTGGCCTCGTTCGTGGGCTTCGCGCCGGTCGAAAACCCGGAGTTCCTGATGGCCGTGATCGTCGATAACCCGAAGGCCGGCAACTACTACGGCGGCACGGTCGCGGCACCCGCCTTCGGCGAGATCGCCAGCTTCGCGCTCCCCTATCTCGGCGTCGAGCCGGACTGAGGTCGGGCCCCACCCCGGCTGGGTCGGCTGAATCCGGGGGGCCGCTATCTAGAATCGCCCGCGATGAACCTGGCCCAACTGTGCGAGGGGACCGCCGTTCGCGCGATCGAGGGCGATGCCGGGACCGAGATCACCGATCTCGCCTTCGACAGCCGCAGGGTTGGGCCGGGGACGCTGTTCTTCTGCGTCAGGGGGATGACCGCCGACGGCCACGAGTTCGCGCCGGCCGCGCTCGACGCCGGCGCCTCGGCGCTGGTCGTCGAGCGCCCGCTCGGCCTCGGCGTGCCCGAGGTGCTGGTCGAGAGCGCCCGCGAGGCGATGGCCCCGCTCGCCGCCCGCTTCTTCGGCGAGCCGACGCGCGAGCTGGAGCTGGCCGCAGTCACCGGCACCAACGGGAAGACGACCACGGCGTTCCTGGTGCGGGCGATCCTCGAGCGCTGCGGGCGCAGCTGCGGGCTGCTGGGGACCGTCAAGCAGGTAATCGGCGGTCGCGAGGTCGAGGCGGTGCGGACGACGCCGGAGGCGATCGAGCTACAGCGGATCTTTGCGGCGATGGTCGCGGCCGGAGATCGCGCCTGCTCGATGGAGATCTCCTCTCACGCCCTGGTCCTCGGGCGCGCCGACTGCGTGGAGATCGCCGCCGCCGCGTTCACGAACCTGACCCAGGATCACCTCGACTTCCACACCGACATGGCCGAGTACTACGCGGCCAAGCGCCTGCTCTTCACCGGGGCCGCCGGCCGCCGCGCCCCCCCGCGGGCATCGGCGATCAACATCGACGACCCGCACGGGCGGCGGCTCGCCGGTGAGCTGATCGGGGTCGATACCCGGCTGATCAGCTTCTCGCCCCGAGGGGCGGCAGCGGACCTGCGCGCGCTCGATGTCGACTTCGACGCCGGTGGCTCCCGATTCACGCTCGAGGGCCCGGAGGTCCCCGGGGGTCGGCTGGCGGTCGAGTTGCCGCTGCCGGGCCACTTCAACGTCGAGAACGCGCTCGCCGCGCTGGCGCTCACCCACGGGCTCGGCCTCGGCCTCGCCGAGGCGGCGGCCGCGCTCCGCGATGCGGAGCCGGTGCCCGGGCGGATGGAGCCGATCCGCGAGGGGCAGCCGTTCCTGGTGCTGGTCGACTATGCGCACACCCCCGACTCGCTCGAGAACGTGCTCGAGGCCGCGCGGCAGCTCACCGACGGTCGCCTGATCAGCGTGCTCGGCTGCGGCGGCGACCGCGACCGCGCCAAGCGCCCGCTGATGGGCCGGGCCGGTGCCCAGCGGTCCGACCTGGCGGTGATCACCTCCGACAACCCCCGCTCCGAGGACCCGGCGGCGATCATCGAGGAGGTCCTCAGCGGCATCGACGACCGCGAGGGCGTCGTCGTCGAGGAGGACCGCCGAGCCGCGATCGGCCTGGCGCTCTCGGAGGCCGCCCCGGGCGACCTGGTCGTGATCGCCGGCAAGGGACACGAGCAGGGTCAGGAGTTCGGGGCCGGTCGCAAGATCCCGTTCGACGACCGCGAGGTTGCCCGCGAGCACCTGCGTGAGATCGGAGCGACCGCGTGATCGAGCTCAGCCCCCAGCGACTGGCGGCGGAGGCCGGAGCCACGATCGTCGTCCGGGGTCGGGACGAGTACTGCGAGCGCGCGGTCGTCGATTCCCGTGACGCCGGCCCCGGCGACCTGTTCGTCGGCATCGCCGGTGAGCACCTCGACGGCGGCCGGTTCGCCGGCGATGCGCTCTCGGCCGGCGCCTGGGGTGCGCTGGTCGACCCGGTGCACGCAGCCGACCTGGCCACCGACGGGGAGGGGAGGGCATGGGTCCTCTCAAGCCCGGACCCGGTGCGCTCGCTGCAGCAGCTCGCCCGAGCCTGGCGCCGCCGGCTCGGCTGTCCGCTGGTCGGGATCACGGGCTCGACCGGCAAGACTTCGGTCAAGGACATCGCCCACGCGCTGCTGCCACGGCGGGTGCACGCGAGCCCCGAGAACTACAACACCGAGATCGGGCTGCCGCTCGCGCTGCTCTCGGCTCCGCCGGAGACCGAGGTGCTGGTCATGGAGATGGCGATGCGGGGCCTCGGCCAGATCGAGCAGCTCTGCGAGATCGCCGAGCCTGACGTCGCCGCGATCACGAACGTCGGCCCGGTCCATCTCGAGCTGCTCGGAACGCTCGAGGCGATCGCCGCGGCCAAGGCCGAGATCCTGGTCGGGCTCGGCGCCGGCGGCCGGGCTGTGATTCCCGTCGACGCGGAGGCGCTCTCGCCGCACCTTCACGACGAGCTGCTCACCTTCACCTTCGGCCCCGGCGGCGACGTCTTCGCCGAGTCGGTCGAGGTCGGGCCGTGGGGCATCCGGGCGCTGGTCGGGACTCCGCACGGGGAGGCCAGCTTCGAGTTCCCGTTCAGCGAGGCGCACAACCTGACCAACGCCCTCTGCGCGATCGCGATCGGCGTGGCGCTCGACCTCGATCCGGCGGCGATGGCGCCGCGTGCGCCGCGGATAGAGTTCTCGCGGCTCCGCGGCGAACAGGTCCGCCTGCGGGGGGAGATCGTGCTGCTCAACGACTGTTACAACGCGAACCCTGTCTCGATGCGGGCCGCGATCGAGCATCTCGCCGCCTATCCAGGCGAGCGCCGCCGCGCCGCGATCCTCGGAGGCATGGCGGAGCTCGGGCCCGAGGCCCCAGAGTTCCACGAGGAGGTGGCTGCGCTGGTCCGCGAGCACGGGATCGCGCCCCTGATCGGCGTCGGCGAGCTGGCGCGCTACTACGTGCCGGACCAGTGGGTGGAGACCCCTCATGAGGCCGCGGAGCTCGCCGCGCGTGAGCTGGGAGCCGGCGACGTCGTGCTCGTCAAGGGGTCACGCTCGGTCGGCCTCGAGCTGGTCGCCGACGAACTGATAGCCGCGCTCGGCGAGGCGGGCGCCTGATGGGCGCGCTGCTGCCGGCGCAGATCGGCGGCGACGTCGGCTCGGCCGTGATCGATCGCGGCGAGGTGCTGATCGCCGGCATGGCAGCGATGCTGATCACGATCTTCCTCGGCCCGAGGTTCATCGAGGTGCTCCGCAATCGCGAGTTCGGGCAGCAGATTCGCGAGGAGGGACCGCAGGGACACCACGAGAAGGCCGGCACCCCGACGATGGGCGGGCTGATCATCTTCACCGCGATCGCCGTGCCATACCTGGTCCTCTCCGAGCGGGACACGGAGAGTCTCGCGGTCTTCGTGGTCGCGATCGGAAGCGCCGCCCTCGGCTTCGCCGATGACTGGATCAAGATCGTCAAGCGGCGCTCGCTGGGCCTCGCGGCCCGCTACAAGATCGTCGGGCAGATCGCGCTCAGCTTCGTGCTCTGGTGGTTCGCGTTCCAGGAGGTCGGGCTCGATCCGAGCCTGCGGATCCACACCTGGGACGTCGACATCTACCTCGGCCCGGCCCTCTATCTGATCCTGACCTTCATTGTGCTCGCGGGCGCCAGCAACGGCGTCAACCTCACCGACGGCCTCGACGGCCTCGCGGCCGGCGTCTGCGCGATGGTCTTCCTCGCCTACACGGCGATCACGATCACGACCGGGCAGGAGGGCCTGGCGCTGCTCTCGGCCTGCCTGGTCGGGGCGACGATCGGCTTTCTCTGGTTCAACGCCTTCCCGGCGACGATCTTCATGGGTGACATCGGGTCGCTGGGGCTCGGCGGCGCGATCGGCGCCCTGGCGATCATGACCCAGACGGAGGTCCTGCTGATCGTGATCGGCGGCGTCTTCGTGCTCGAGGCGCTGTCGGTGCTCGTCCAGGTGATCAGCTTCAAGGCCTTCCGTCGCCGCGTCTTCCTGATGGCCCCGATCCACCACCACTTCGAGATGCTGGCCTGGTCGGAGACGAAGATCATGCTGCGCTTCTGGATCGTCGCCGCCGTCTGCGCCGGGACCGGCTACACGCTGTTCCAGAACTCGCTGGGAGCCTGAAAGGCGACCGCGACGGGTTGTAGCCTGCAGGCAATGGAGGGCACCCCACAGCAACCGGCCGTCCCCGCCGGTTGGTACCCGGATCCGAGCGGCCAGGGTCTGCGTTACTGGGACGGTGCGGCCTGGACGGCGCACACCGCGCCGGCCGCCGGCCAGCCCCAGCAGGCCGAGGCCGGCGCCCCGGCGCAGGCTGCGCAGGGCCAGGCCACGCAGACCGGGGCGCCACCCGGGACCTCCGCCGCCGCGACCTCGGCACCGGCCGCCGCCGACGATTCCCCGAGCACGCTCGAGTGGGTGCTCTCGGTCGTCCTACCGCTGCTGCCGCTGCTCGGCCTGATCTGGGGCATCTATCTGCGCAGCCAGGGCGGCTCGAAGGAGACGCCCGGCAACGTCGCGATCGTGCTCTCGCTGGGCGTGATCCTCGTGCTCCTGCTCGTACTCTGAGCCGGCGGCACCCGCGCCGGGGTTAGGGGGAGGCCGCCGGCCGGCGGCGAATGGTTGCAGCGATGGTGATGCCCAGATCGCGACCGCCCCTGCCGATCGGTCCGCTGCTGGTCGTCGGCCTCGCCCGTTCGGGGCAGGCCGTGGCCAGGATGCTCGCCGCGCGCGGCGAGCGGGTCGTCGGGGTCGACGCGGCGAGTCCTGCTCTGGATGCAGGATTGCGCGCCGTCGGCGTCGAAGTTCATCTGAATGAGCCAGGCACGGAGCTACTCGACCCGGTGAGGACCGTGGTCAAGAGCCCAGGGGTTCCCCGGGAGGCGCCGGTGATCAGGGCTGCGGAGGAGCGTGGGATCCCGGTCCTCGGTGAGCTCGAGGTCGCCTGGAGGGCACTGCCGAACCCGATCGTCGCGGTCACCGGCACCAACGGCAAGACGACCGTGTCCGAGTGGCTCGGCCACGTCTGGCGCGAGGCAGGCCTCCCGGTCGCCGTCGCCGGCAACGTCGGCACGCCGCTCTCGTCGCTGGTTGGCGAGATCGATGACGACACGACGATCGTCTGCGAGTGCTCGTCGTTCCAGCTTGAGGACGCGGCCTCGTTCGCTCCCGAGGTCGCGATCCTGCTCAACTTCTCCCCGGACCACCTCGATCGCCACGAGAGCCTCGACGCCTACCGCGACGCGAAGCTCGCGATCTTCGCCGGCCAGGACGAATCCGACTACGCGGTCTTCGACGCCGACCAGGTCGCGTTTGCCGCGTCCGACCGGCCCGGGCGGGGGGCGACGATCGCCTACGGCGCCTCCGCCTGCGCCGAGGGCGGCTGTCTGGTCCGCCTCCGCGACGGGATCGTCGAGGCCGACGGCGAGGCGTTGGTCGAGGTCGGCGAGCTCGGGCTGCCCGGCGAGCACAACGTGCGGAACGCGATGGCGGTGACCGCCGCGGCCCTCTGTCGCGGCATTCGGCGCGAGGCGATCGCCGGCGCCCTGCGGAGCTTTGGCGGAGTTCCCAACCGGCTCGAGCGCGTCGCGGAGATCGGCGGGGTCGGTTTCGTCAACGACTCGAAGGCGACGAACGTCGCCGCGGCTTCAGCTGCGCTGCGCTCGTTCGAGGGCGGCATCCACGCGATCGTCGGCGGCAGCCTCAAGGGCGGCGGATTCGAGGCACTGGCGCCGGTCGTCGCCGAGCGCTGCCGGGCCGTCTACCTGATCGGTGAGGCGGCTGAGCCGCTGGGCCGAGATCTCGCCCCCAGCGGGGTCGAGCTGATCCAGTCTGGAACCCTGGAGCGGGCGGTGGCCGCGGCGGCCGCGGCCGCGCGCCCCGGGGAGACCGTGTTGCTGGCCCCGGCCTGCGCCAGCTTCGACGCCTTTCGCGACTACGAGGAGCGCGGTGCCCGCTTCCGCGAGCTGGTCGGTGAGCTGCGGTGAGCGCCGCGCTCGCGGCACTTCGCGACGGCATTCGGGTCGGGCCGCGACGGGCGAAGCGCAGCCGCACCGCGCAGCCGATCGAGTACCAGCTGCTGCTGACCGCGACTCTCTGTCTGCTCGCGTTCGGCGTCGTGATGGTCTTCAGCGCGAGCTCGACCGCCTCGCTGCTCGGGGAGAACGGCGACGGCGCCTTCTACCTGAAGCGCACCCTGACGTTCGGGGTGATCGGGATCGTCGCCCTGAAGCTGCTCTCGGGCCACGGTCTGGCCACCGTCAGGCGCCTGACCCCGGCGCTGCTCGCGGTCGCCTTCGCGCTGCTGCTCCTGACTCTGGTGCCCGGCGTCGGCTCCTCGGCGAACGGCGCCCAGCGCTGGATCGCCGCGGGCCCGGTCCAGGTCCAGGCCTCGGAGATCGCCAAGGTTGCCCTGATCCTCTATGGCGCGCACATCATCGCCGCCCGGCCGCAGCTGACCAGGGATCTGAGCACGATGGCGCCCTATCTGATCGTCTCGGCGGCCGCATGCGGGCTGATCGTGATCGAGCCCGATCTCGGCACCGCCCTGATCGCCGCGTTCAGCGTCGCGGCGCTCCTGATCGCCGCCGGGGCGAAGCTTCGTCACCTGGCCCTCATCGGGTCCGCGCTGAGCGGGTTCGCCCTGATCGCGGTGCTGATCGAGCCGTACCGGATGGAGCGGCTGACGAGCTTCCTCAATCCGGGGGCCGACGCTTCCGGCGCCGGATTCCAGGGCGGGCAGGCGGCGATCGCGCTGGGCTCGGGGGGGCTGTTCGGCAACGGGCTCGGCGAGAGCGTGCAGAAGGCCTTCTACCTTCCCGAGGCTCACACCGACATGATCGCGGCGGTGATCGGCGAGGAGGTCGGGCTGCTCGGCGTCGCGATCCTGGTCGGCCTCTACATGCTCTTCGGATACGCCGGCTTTCGCACCGCCCAGCGGGCCAAGGACCGGTACGGGCGCCTGCTTGCCGCCGGTCTCACGGCGATGATCATGATCCAGGCGACGATCAACCTCTACGCAGTGATGGGCATGGCCCCGCTGACCGGCGTCACCCTGCCGTTCGTCTCCTACGGAAACAGCAGCCTGATCGTCACCCTGGCGGCGGTCGGCCTGCTGCTCAACATCGCAGCCGGCGGGACCGCGAAGCTGGCCGGCGACGCGGGCCGGACGAGCGCCGGCAGGGCCCCCGCCCGCGGCAGTAGGCTGCGGGTCGTCGACGGCGGACGATCGGCCCCGCCCCGTGGGCGGGCGCCGAGCCGGCGCTCCCCGTCGGCCCGTCGTACGAGCAGTGGAGGAAGCAGTGCCACACGTGGTCATAGCGGCGGGCGGGACGGCCGGGCACGTAGTGCCGGCAATCGCCGTCGCCGACGCGCTCGTTGAGCGCGGCGCGACGGTCAGCTTCATCGGCACCCGCGACCGCGCCGAGGCCGAGCTGGTGCCCGCCGCCGGCTACGAGATCGACTTCCTCGACGTGCGCGGACTCGATCGCGGCAACCCGCTCAAGGCGGCTGCTGCGATCGGCAAGGCGGCTCTTGCCGTGAGGGCCGCGGGCGGCCTGCTCGAGCGCCGTGGGGCCGACGTGGTGATGGGCGGTGGCGGCTATGTCGCGGGGCCGGCCGGGCTGGCGGCCGCCCGTCGTTCGTTGCCGCTGGTGCTGACCGAGGCCGACAGCCAGCTCGGCCTCACCAATCGGATCCTCTCCAGGCGTGCCCGCCGGGTCTGCCTCGCCTTCGAGATCGAGGGACGCGGCGGCGAGCGCTACCTGCACACGGGTCGCCCGGTGCCCCGCGCGATCTTCGAGGCGGATCGGGATCGGGCGCGGGCGGAGTTCGGGATCGCGCCGGGCCCGCCGTGCCTGCTGATCTTCGGGGGCAGCCTCGGCGCCCGCTCGATTAACGACGCCGCTGTGGCGGCCTTCGCCGGCGCGGCGGACCGCGGCTTCCACGTCATCCAGATCGCCGGCTTGCGGGACTACGAGTCGGTGCGCGAGCGGATCGGGTCGACCCCCGACTATACGGTGCTCGAGTACCTGCCCGACCTCGGTGCCGTGCTCGCCGCCTCCGATCTCGTTCTGGCGCGCTCCGGGGGATCGGTCTTCGAGTTGACGGCCGCCGGCAAGCCGGCGGTGCTCGTGCCGTACCCGCGCGCATCGGCCGGCCATCAGCTGACGAACGCCCGCTGGATGGCGGACGCGGGGGCCGCGGTGATCATCGACGACTCGGAGATCGGTCCGGCGCGGATCCTCAGCGAAGTCGTGCCACTGCTGCGGGACAGCGCTCGCCTGCGGGAGATGGCGCGGGCGTCGAGCTCGATCGCCAAGCCCGACGCCGCCGAGCGGATCGCGGCTGAGATCCTTGGATACGCATGAGCGATCAGCCCGCTGCCACACCTCTAGCCGGCCGGCGACTGCACTTCATCGCGATCGGCGGTGCGGGAATGAGCGGCCTGGCGCTGATCTGCAGCGGGCTCGGCGCTCGCGTCACCGGCAGCGACCGGGCCGACTCCAGCTACATGTCGCGGCTTCGCGAGGCGGGCCTCGAGCCGCGCGTCGGCCATGACCCCGACGCCGTTCCCGAGGACGCCGAGGTGGTGGTCTCGACCGCGATCGCGGACGACAACCCGGAGCTCGTCCGGGCCCGCGACCGCCGGCAGCGGGTGCTGCACCGCGGCGAGCTGCTCGCCGAGCTGACTGCCGCGGGTCGTCTGATCGCGGTCGCCGGGGCCCACGGGAAGACGACGACGTCGGGGATGATCGCTCACGCCCTGCTTCGAACCGGGGCCGATCCGACCTTCATCCTTGGCGGTGAGCTGTTGGGAGCCGGCGCGGGCGGTGCGGCGGCGAACGCCGGTTGCGGGACCGGTGGCGTGATTGTCGCCGAGGCGGACGAGAGCGACGGCAGCTTCCTGCGCCTGCAACCGGATGTGGCGCTGGTCACGAACGTCGAGCTCGACCACCACGCACACTGGTCGGGGGAGGCGGCGCTCTGGCAGGCCTTTGCCGGCTTCTGCGGCGCCGCCCGCGAGGTGGTCGCGGGCGCCGGCGAGCCCGCCCGGCGACTGGGCGCGGGGCGGTCGTTCGCGATCGAGGACGAGGCCGGCGCGGCGGCCGCGGACTTCACCGCCGCCGCGGTCCGCCCCGAGGCGGGCGGCAGCGAGTTCGAGCTGCGCTGTCCCGAGGGCACGCTGCCGGTGCGCCTGCCGGTTCCCGGCCGGCACAACGTGATCAACGCGACCGCGGCGCTGGCGGCGCTGTACAGCGGCGGGGCTGGGCGCACCCTGCCTGCGCTCAGCGAGCTGGCCGAGGCGCTCGGCAGCTTTGCGGGCATCGCCCGTCGCCTCGAGCGCCGGGGCGAGCGCTCCGGCGCGCTGATCTTTGACGACTACGCGCACCACCCGACCGAGGTCGCGGCGACGCTGGCCGCCTTGCGCGAGCTCCCGCAAGGCCGCCTGATCGCCGTCTTCCAACCACATCTCTACTCGCGGACCAAGGCGCTGGCGGGTCGCTTCGGACGGGCGCTCGCGACCGCCGACCTGATCGGGGTGCTCGACGTATACGCGGCCCGCGAGCAGCCGGTCGGAGAGCTCGAGGGCGTCAGCGGGCTCGACGTGGTCCGGGCGGCGGCGGAGGCTTGCGACGGCCGCCGGGTGCTCTGGCTTTCGGACATCGAGACGGCCGACCGCGTGCTCGCCCCAGAGCTCGAGGCCGGCGACGTGCTGGTCACGATCGGCGCCGGCAACGTGTTCGAGCTCGCAGAGCGGCTGCTCGGGGAGCGACGCCCGTGAGCCTGCCCGACGGCGTCGAGAGGGACTTCCCGCTGGCGCGCCTGACCACGGTTCGCGCCGGGGGCTCCGCGGACCTCTTCGCGCGGGTGGGGGACGAGGCCGGCCTGATTGCCGTCCTTGCCCATGCGGACGCGGAGCACATCCCGGTAGGAGTAGTGGGATCGGGGTCGAACCTGCTCGTATCGGATGACGGATTCCGGGGACTGGTGTTGAAGCTCGAGGGTGATCTCGCGAAGATCGAGCGCGACGGCGATCGCGTGCTCTGTGGCGGCGGCGTGCGGCTGCCCTCCGCAGCGGCCAAGGCGGCCCGCTGGGGCCTCTCGGGGCTCGAGTTCGGGGTCAACATCCCGGGGTCGGTCGGTGGAGCGGTGCGGATGAACGCCAACGCCTACGGCGGCGAGCTCGCCCGGACGCTCGAGTGGGTCGACGTCGCCGGCCCGCAGGGGCTCGACCGACGCGAGCCGAGTCAGCTCGGGTTCGCCTATCGGAGCTCCAACCTGCGCCCCGGCGAGGTGGTCAGTGCCGCTTCCTTCATGCTCAGCAGGGCGGATCCGGAGACGATCAAGGCGACGCTTGCCGAGATGCGCAGCCGCCGCAAGGAGGCGCAGCCCTCCGGAATCAAGACCTTCGGCTCGACCTTCAAGAACCCCGACCAGCCGGCTGCCGGCGGGCGCTCGGCGGGCCAGCTTCTCGACGCCGCCGGCTGCCGCGGCCTGCAGGTCGGTGGGGCGCGGTTCTCGCCGAAGCACGCGAACTTCGTCGAGAACGCCGGCGAGGCCACGACCGCGGATATCCTCGAGCTGATGGCCGAGGGGCGCCGGCGCGTGCACGACGCCTTCGGGGTCGAGCTCGAGCCCGAGGTCCAGCTGCTCGGTGAGATCCGCTGGCCCGATCGATGGGAGCTCGACTCCTGATGGGTGCAGCGGTCAGATCGGTCCCCCGTCCGCGAATTCCATCACCGCTGCGATGGCCGGTCCTCAAGCGCCGCCTGCTAGTAGCCGGGGCCCTGGCGGCGCTGCTCTTCGCCGGCTACCACTTCTGGCTGCGCAACTTGTCGCTGGTTGCGATCGAGGAGGTGACGATCCGGGGCGCGGGGCAGAACGGAACGGCCGAGGCGGCGCTCCGCGAGGCGGCGCTCGACCACTTCATCTTTCTCAGCGAAACACAGATCCGCCGCGTCTGCCGCGAGTTCGTGGAGTACTACAACCGGACGAGGCCCTCGCAAGCGATCGGAGCAATTCCGGATCCATATCCCGAGCTTCAGGTCTCTCCGCCCACGTAGGGGAAGTTGGTCGCGCTCCCGGTGCTCGGCGGACTCGAGCACGACTATCGACTGGTGGCGTAGGTAGGTTCGCGAACATGGCCGTGTTCGTGGATCGGGTAAGGATGGGTGGGACCGCCTACTCTTCGTCCCGCCATCCTTGAGCTGATCGCGCCTTTCGCGGAGATCTCTCACCTTGCTTCTGGGCGCAAGCGGATCGACAGGGATGGGTCGTTACGGTCCGAGTCACACGGCTTTGCGCCCGTCTGTCGCGGATCGAATATCCGCG
>Ga0210084_1000092_pt1 | contig 13112 bp, 7 predicted proteins | sample China_Galinas_Co_3_FD_184863 | JGI IMG/M metagenome (GOLD analysis project Ga0210084, IMG submission 184863) | Wetland microbial communities from San Francisco Bay, California, USA, that impact long-term carbon sequestration -... | ecosystem: Environmental > Aquatic > Marine > Wetlands ... | reverse complement strand
GTATCCAAACCTTCCCAATGAAAAATTTTTGGGAGTCCGGAAGGGGCTGGCAGCCCCGGCCTATTAGAGAGGGTTTTAATGTTTTTGTTTTTTCACCAAGGACTAATGACAAATGACCAATGACATTTCCCTGAAAGGGTTTTGGCCGCCGGAGGCAAAAGTGGTGGTGGATTCCAGAAAAAAATATACCTTGACAAAGACTCACTATTTATTTATCATAGATTCTGTTAGGTGTGCATAAACTACAAAACCACAGAGGTCAGTAATGAAATGTAAAAATTGCAACCATGAGAACCCGGAAGGCACAGAAAAATGTGAAGAATGCGGTGCAGTGCTGGAAGAAGCGACAAGGCCTAATATGGGTACGGAGACAGTGGTGCTGGAGGCCAGTACCCGCTTGAACGTGGACCCCTTGAGTTTTTCCCCGGGTGAAAAGTTTGGTGAACGTTACCAGATTATCGAAGAAATCGGGCAGGGAGGAATGGGCCGGGTTTTTAAAGCCAAGGACCTGGAACTGGATACCATCGTGGCCCTGAAAATGATTAAACCCCAGTTCAGTTCCGACCCGGATATTGTCAACCGGTTCAAACGCGAGCTGCTGTTAGCCAGGGAAATCCTTCATGAACACGTCATCCGCATTCACGACCTGGGGGAAATCAGTGGGATAAAATATATTTCCATGAATTATATCAAAGGCAATACTTTAAAGGAAATCCTCCAATCCACCGGGAAATTAACAATAGAAAAAACCATCGATATTATCAGACAGGTGTGCGGCGCATTAATTGCCGCTCACAACAAGGGAATTATTCACCGGGACCTGAAACCGCAAAATATCATGATCGATCAAAACGGTAAGGCATATGTCCTGGATTTCGGCATTGCCCGGTCGATAAATGTAGACGGTGATTCCGCGGAAGAGGGTATTGTCCTGGGCACCCCGGATTTTATGTCTCCCGAACAAATCAAAGGTGAAAAACCCGATGCTACCACCGATATCTATTCCCTGGGCATTATCCTCTATGAAATGGCAACGGGCAAGCTGCCCTTTAAGGCAGCCGATCACAGGGAACTGCTCTATAAACACCTCAATGAACTACCGGAACCACCTTCCAGATCAAACCCCCAAATGCCCCTGCAATTGGAACGAATTACTCTCAAGTGCATGGAGAAAAAGAAAAAAAATCGTTTCCAATCGGTACGGGAAATTCTGCAAGAAATCGAAATGGATAAAACCATTGAAATCACCCCGGTAAAAACGGAAAAGGTTAAGGCAGAGAAGAAAGAAAAACGATTCTTTAAACCCTTTTTAAAGGCTGCTCTAAAAGTCTTAATTATCCTGGTTATCGTCTATGCAATTATATCTGTCTCCAGCCTGGTGAATGATTCCATTTATAATGTAAGGATTGAAAAACTCCAGGTGGAATATGATACCTATTATAAAAACTATTTCCCTCTCAAGAAAGATTGGCTGCCCGGCCAATGGGAAATCAAAGATTGTAATGGCTGGGACACCTATTTAAAACTATTTCCCCATGAAGTAGGGCAAACCAACCCTGATCCGAAGGTAAAGAATACAACTGAAAAAAGTAATGATTTCAGCTATTCCGGCATTGGGGAGCTAAAAAAGATCATTGCCGATAATAGTCGATACTTAGACTATAATCAATTGTTTGGTGCAATTAAATGCTCGACATTGGATTCACATATCACCGGGAAACAAATGCTATCTTTACCTATGGTGCTTCAATATGCGGATATGATCGCTTTAGAGGCGCGGGTTGATTTTTGGGAAGGTAATTACGAGGCCGGATTAACAAAACTTTTTCATTTTATGATTTTTACCATGGATTTATTTGCCGGTTCCACTCACCTGGAGGAACAAGAAGTTGCCCTGTCCTGTTTTAATAAAATGTGCAGGGAGATAGTTCCTCTGCTGTTATCCGGGGAGTTCTGTTCCAATTCATTGGCACCTTTTGAGGCAGAGTGTTTGGCTGTGTTCGGTAATTTCAAAGAGGGATTGCTTCCTTCTTCTCCCGACCAACTTCCTCCCGGTGAAGATGAAGGTGAAGAAATTCTTAACCTGTACAATCGCTTTCCTATTTTCATTTCACTGGAAAAATTGCTTCAATTGGCTTTAACAAAATTCGAACCTCAAACGATTTTCTATAAAGAGTTTTTGAACCTGGTAAAGCGTTACGACGACATTTACGGTTCCTTTGGCATGACCGAGTCCAATTACCATTTGTATGGAAAATTGAGGTTTTGGGAGCAGTGGTTTTCCCTTAACCGGTATTTTTATAAAGAAGGCATTGAATTTTACCAGGGATTGTTTGACGGCATGAAAATTAGCCGGGATATGTACGACAAAAGGGTTTTTATCGATGAATATTTTAAAAAACATGGGATAGACCACAGCGGCGGTAACACACTCATTGCCGATGTGTCCCGGTCTGCATTTACCCTCAATGTTTCCCGGACCTTTGCCAAGGTAGTATTGATTATTCTTACCATTCATACCTATGGAATGGATTCAAAAGAATTTTTGAATTTAAAGGGAACCGATTGGTTCTTGAATGAGCTTTCCGGGGATAAATTCGAGATTAGCGGTGAAGGTGAAGCGTGTTCGATTATGCTGGATAAGACTTTCAAACTGGATTTAAAGAAAATCAAATACGGGGAAAACCATAAGGCAATTTTAAAATCTTTTGAATACTTTCAAAAATAGCTTTTATTCTCCCGGGAGCGGTAACACGGTTTGACTGAATATGGGCGGATTAAAAGTTTTTATCAGTTCCACTTATAGAGACCTGGAAGAATACAGGGAACGCGTCATTCACCAAATTCTTCATATGAAACAAATCCCCATTACCATGGAATTTTTTGGTTCAAAACCCGCGGAACCAATCACTGTTTGTTTTAAAGAAATAGAAGAGTGCGATGTTTTTGTTGGCATATACGCATTCTACTATGGATATACGCCAGGGGAGGACGGCACCTCTATTACGGAACAGGAATTTAATTATGCCCGGGATTTAGGTAAGCGCCGGCTGTGTTATTTTGCCGATGAGTCTCTCAGACCGGTATTCCTGGAAAGAACCGGGAGTGAACCGGAAGCCAAACAAGAGCGGTTAGAAACCTTTAAAGAGGGGATTAATAAGGAATTGGTCCGTTCTGTTTTTTGTTCGGCGGATGATCTCAGTGCCAAATTAGGCGCTGATCTCAGCTTGTTACTGCAGGGAGAACCCATCGGTCTGGTAATGGACGATATCATAAAGAGATGGCAAAAATGGGAGATTGACATCAAACTCCGGGTCTGTGCCGAAGAATTCAACGGCGGCAGCATGCCCTTTGATTACGACTCCTCCCTTAACTGGTATTGGTACAAATTTGCTTCCTCGAAAAGCTGGCATGAAAAACTCTCGGATATTTCCTCCAATGTGATTTCTTACCGCGGCCATTTCAGCGATAGTCCGCCGTTTTTATCGTTAAAACGAAACTTGAGAGCAATGAACTGGTCTGCCAATTATTACCATATAGTAAGTACGGCGAAAACTTCTTTGCTTCCCCAAATAGATGAGCTGTTGAATTATATGGGGACCCACTTTAAGCGTGAGGACATTAAACACGAAGTGAATGATCTTTTCCAATTCCAGGACACACTGCAAAAATTAAAAAACAAAATTGAAAATCCTTCTTATGGGAAATGTTTCCTGGTGGTAGGCAGTGCCGGGAGTGGAAAAACTCATTTTGTCACCTCTATTATGGGGGAACGAAATAACCGGGAAAAGGGCCAGGACTATTTAATTTTAAAACTAAGCTTCCCTTATCGTAATGAAACCCTGGAAGAACTGATTTTGAATGAAATTCAAAAGGCCAGCGGTATCCAATGGCAGAGCCTGGAAGATTTTGACTCATTTCTGGAAAAATCATATAAAAAAAGAGATTTCGCAGGTTTAAAGTTATTGCAGGCAATATTTGGAGAAAATTCCAAATCCTCTATGATAAAAACCAAACTGGTGGTGGCGATCGATGATTTACATGAATGGCTCTCCAGGAAACCCGGGTTTTTAAAGGAGTTGACCCGGTTTATTACCTCTCATACCCGGCTGCACTCTCTATACTGGCTGCTGACCATTAATTACAATTGTTATCACTATTTATCCCGGGATGATGAAGACATGTTTTTAACTTACAGTTGGATCGATACACGGGATTCTTATGAAAAGCCCCGGGTAGAAATCGTCCATCACATTGCCGGCTGGTTCGTGCTGGATGAGTTCAACCGGATGAAGGGTGTAGGCATGCGGATTCTTCGCCGGGAATTGGAGGTGGAAAACCGGGAAGTATCGCTGGCCCTCGATTATATAAGCCGGGATGAAGTGATTTTCAGCAAAATTTCATCGCCCTTTACCGCCTGGACCCTGCTGGAATTAAAGAGTGAATTACCGTTAACGGAAATTGTCGACCTGAATTACATCGAATTTGTCGAACGGTTTTGGGCAAAACGTACTGCCGGTTATAGTAAAGGAGAAGAGGCCCTTTTGAAACAGTGCTGCCTGTTTATCGCTCGATATTTTGCCGATACATGGGACTTTTTCCCGGTCTTACCCCGCTTGAAAAATAAACTCGCCGGTTATGCGGAAGAGATATCCGAATTACAGGACCGGAATAAGCTGGAATCAACATTGGCAAAATTGCAGGAAGAGAATTTGCTCTGCACTTTTGCGGCGGAAGAAAACAGCATCCCCGTAGAAAAGGTACAGGTGAGACATGAAACCTTTTGGGAATGGCAGTTGGCAGACTGCCTGCTGGTGTCCGGGAACATTGTCCGGCAGCCGGTAAACCAGGCGCAAAAAGAATTGGAAACATGGTTTGCCAGGGCTGAGGGAGATGATTATAAAGAGGGCATATTTGAGTTTATGCTGTTAATGGTGGAGCAGAGAGTAAAAAAGGATGATATGGGTAGGCGATTTATTGAAGAGTTCTGGGACCTGGGATTTCATTCTCCGCATTTACCCGGTTCCGCCGTGTGGTTTGCCGCGCCAAAGGTCCCGGTTCATATCCAGTTACATTTAATCGCCCGGATTAATCGCTCAAAATACCGGGCCTCTTCAAAAAGAGAACTTTTTGCTTATATGAATTTTTTGTCGGAGGTTTCACCCCAGGTGATCGACCTCCATTCCCGGTTAAAATTACTTCAAAAAAACCTGGGTAAAATCAAACAGAGCGGCTTTGTTTATTATTATTTTTTTATTGCCAGGAAAATGATCGCGGCCATATCGGATAATCGTGAACTGGCTGCTCTCATGTTTTTGCTGCGGGGCTGCGAAGAATTGGGAATCGCGGACCAATTGGCAGCAGCGGTGGTTCACCGGTTATTCCGTAATATATGGCCCCATGAGGACGACAAGGACATAGACGTCGATGGCCTTTACAGCACTGCCTTTGAATCGCTTAAAGAATACCTTGCCCTGGAAAACAAATATGCCCCGCACGATTATAAAAAAATAAAAAAACAACGTCATCAAGGGAAATGGGAACGTTTTCTTTTCCGGGAATGGGTGTTGTTTGAATTTACCCACTACCTGGTAAGAGTGAAGGGGGTGGAGGCTTTTTACTTGCTGAAAGAGTGGAAATGGTTCCGGCCGGAGTATTTTGGTTTTAAACACCAGGTGGTTCTTGAAATGGAAAGAGAAGCCACAATTGCCGTGGGTTGGAGTTATCGGGTTAGTTATGCGTGGGCGGATCCGAAGAACGATCCAATGCTAAAAGTGCTCAAATCTCTTCTCAAAAGCAAGAAGGTAAGGGAGCGAAAATTGGCGTTTCATTTAATACGTCATACTGTACCGGCCGAAGGGGATGTCGGGGTATTGATCAACCCGTCGCTGCGCCCTTTTCTTAGAAAAATTCATAAAGACCCTGAGATGGAGAAACTGGTAAAAAGTTTCCCCAAATTTTTTGAAATCCATCAAGACAATCCCTCTGTGCTTTGATTATAAAGTGTCCTCCGTGGATTTCTAATTGGTCTAAATCCACCGCCTAATTTTAGCCACAAGGGTATACAAAGGAGCACAAAGAAAAAAACAGTATCCAACCCTTCCCAATGAAAAATTTTTGGGAGTCCAGAACCCTTTTTATAAAAAGGGTTTTGGCCGCCGGAGGCAAAAGTGGCGCTGGATTTAGGTTGGCCACTCTTGACAATATGTAGAATTTGGTTTAAGGTATCTGCCTAAATCGATACAAGGACAAAAAATGGGATTTCTGATATCGCGAAAAGCATTAGATAAATATAAATTTGACCGGTCACTCTTTAAACCCTCAGGCAATGTGACCTTTAAAGATTTTAAGGCGGTTCAAAAGTTTGCGGCAAAACTGGAAAACATCAACGCCCGGGCCGGGGAAATTAACGCCATAGACTTGCTCCATGAGGCTTCTCATTATATAGTGCAGCTTTATATCAAAAAAAAGAACCCGCAGATATTAAAAAAAGCCAGGGAGCGATTGCAAAAGGAATTAAGCAAAAAAACCCTGGATAAAGCCCTGGGCCTCTTTGCCCGGGAATTCCCACCTACAAAGGTTTACCGGGAAGAATACCCTGTTGACCGGTACCTGGAAGGCACTTCCCGGGGACAGTCCCGTCGCCACCTGCTGCTGGAAGAGATGCTGCTGCTGTGGCTGACCAATGTGAACCCGGCTTGTGAAACTTATAAAAAAGAACTGTTTGACGACGCGGGACTGAAAAAACACTCCGCTTACCAAAAAATTATTATGGAATTGGAACGATTCTTCGCCTCCCAACCGCTGTTTGGCCCGGACCAACAGAACCTGGTGGCCCTGCTGAGGTCCCCGGCCATTGCCGTGCCTGACTCACTTTACGGCCAATTGGAGTATGTCCGGGAACACTGGGGCGAACTGTTGGGCGATTTTTTGTCCCGGCTGCTCTCGGGTCTTGATTTGCTCAAAGAAGAAGAAAAATTTAGAGGATTAGGTCCGGGCGAATCATTGGTCTATGATTTTTCCGGGGGGCCTTTTGATGATGAGTATGAACGTTTCACCGCAGACCGGGACTGGATGCCCCGGCTGGTGCTGATAGCCAAAAGCACCCATGTATGGCTGGATCAATTGTCCAAAAAATACCGGCGCCATATTTCTCAACTGGATCAAATCCCGGACGGGGAACTGGATGAATTATCGCGGCGCGGATTTACGGGACTCTGGTTAATCGGGCTGTGGGAACGTAGTCAAGCATCGCAGCGCATCAAACAGATGTGCGGCAACCCGGAAGCGCTGGCTTCGGCCTATTCGATTTTTGAGTACCGGGTGGCCGATGAATTGGGCGGAGAAAACGCATTGAATAATCTGAAACAACGCGCTTGGCAGCGGGGCATCCGCCTGGCCAGCGACATGGTGCCCAACCATATGGGCATCGATTCACCCTGGTTGGTTGAACACCCTGAATGGTTCTTATCCCTGGATTACTGCCCCTATCCCTCTTACTCTTTCAACGGTCCCAATCTTTCGGTAGATGACCGGGTGAGCATTTTCCTGGAAGACCACTATTATGACCGGACGGATGCGGCGGTGGTGTTTAAGTGGGTCAACAACCACAGCGGTGAAGAGCGTTATATCTATCACGGCAACGACGGCACTTCAATGCCCTGGAACGATACGGCCCAGTTAAACTATTTAAACCCGGAGGTCAGGGAGGCCGTCACCCGGGCGATATTTTCAGTGGCGGCGAAATTTTCTATTGTCCGTTTTGACGCGGCCATGACTTTATCCAGGCGACATTACCAGCGGTTGTGGTTCCCGGAACCGGGTTCCGGCGGCGATATTCCCACCCGGGCCTGGCATGGCATGGATAAAAAAGAGTTTTACCGGCACATGCCGGAAGAGTTCTGGCGCCAGGTGGTGGACCAATTTGCCGCCGCCCACTCCGATACCCTGCTGCTGGCCGAAGCCTTCTGGATGATGGAGGCCTATTTTGTCCGCACCCTGGGCATGCACCGGGTGTACAACAGCGCCTTTATGAATTTTTTGAAAAACGAAGACAATGCCAAATTTCGTTCCTCTATTAAAAATATATTGCAATTCAACCCGGAAATCTTGAAACGCTTTGTCAACTTTATGAATAACCCGGATGAAGAGACGGCTGTGGCTCAATTCGGCAAAGATGACAAATACGTTGGGGTTTGCACGTTAATGGTAACATTACCGGGGCTGCCCATGTTCGGTCACGGCCAGGTGGAAGGATTTAAGGAAAAATACGGGATGGAATATCGCCGCGCCTATTGGGATGAAACACCCGATAAACACCTGCTTCATCGCCATGAACAAGAAATTTTCCCCCTGATGCGAAAACGATATCTATTTGCCCATGTCCAACACTTCCTGTTTTACGATTTCTTTACCCCGGAAGGATTGGTCAACGAAGATGTTATCGTCTATTCCAATCACTTTTCCGGGGAGCGCTGCCTGGTGGTTTATCACAATAAATATGCCGAAACCGCCGGATGGGTGAAAACCTCCGTGTCATTTTTAAGCAAAAACAGCGAAGGAGACCATCCGGTCCAAAATTCCCTGGGTCAGGGTTTGAACTTACCGCGCGGCGCGCGGACCCCCTATGCTGCGCAAACCGTTTGTGAAGATTTTTATTCGCCTCCGAATGATGGCGCGTGTGCCGGCCTGCCGCAAAATGAAAATTCCCATATGATGAACTTAACCTCCAACGGGAATTATTATACGATTTTTCGCCGGCATACCACCGGACTTGAGTATATAAGGAACAATGAAGAATTATATGAAAAGGGCCTCTATTTGGAGCTAAAGGCTTATGAAACCAATGTGTTCCTGGATTTTCGCCAGGTAGAGGATGACGATCGCAGGATTTATGCCCAATTGGCAGCGATGCTGCAGGGAAGAGGCGTCCTCAGCATCGACGATACCCTGCGCAGACATTTCTTTAATCCCTTAGTGGAACCCTTCAAAGAACTGGTGAATTTCGATTTATTCCAACGGTTAAAGGCTGCGGCGGCAGGCACCCAATCCAATGATCTGCCATCAACGGCTGATTTACTGGAGAAAATCGAAGAAAGATTGTATGTTTTTCTAAATGCGGTGCAAGAGCTCGTCAAAGGAAACAGCCAACCAGATCCTGCTCAAGTTGCCCATGAACTGCGCCGGGGACTGGAAGGGGTTATCACCTTACAAAAACGTAACCTTGATGTTCAAGAGGTGCTGCGTTGGATAGCCGAAGAGGTGCACGAGCTGGATTTTGCCTGGTTTTTTGTTCACCAACTGGGGAAAGTGATGAAGGATGCCGATGCGGACCAGGTATGGCAACTGTTAGAAGACTGGCGATTGGTTGAGGAGACAGCCGCTCTTTTAACGGCGTTTGGTGCTTCACCGGGAAAAGTGCTTCAATTGTTGGATTTGCTTAAACTGATGATCCGTTGGCAGGGGTGGTGGAAGTGGGATGAAAAAGACAATGGCAAGCAGTGGATCGATACATTTTTTCATGATGCGGATGTGATGAAAGTCCTGGAAGTGAACCGTCATAACGATTCCCTGTGGTTTCATAAAGAGTCCGGGGAAGAGTTGATTTCCCGGCTTTTATTTATGGCAATTTTTGGGTTTTCTTCCTCCATCCGGGATTCGGACCGGGAAATTGAGAATCACCTGGGCAAATACTTCCGTTTGACACAGCGTATGCGGGTGAGCCTTCATCAGTCCGGTTACCGGTTGGAAACCTTCATCAGGATACTAAAAGAAACGTTGTTTTAATTGCCGGATTATTTTATTTATAGGTGTCTCTTTTTCCCCTGTACGGGACTGTGCGCCCCTTCTCATTCCTATTATGCCGCCTTGCAGGGTTAGGATTGTTTCCAGGTCTTGTCCCTACAACTCTTATTGTTCGACGTTTCCAAAATCGTCGGAAGAAAGAGAATTAAACCATTTTTCAAATCGGTCTTCGCTGTGCATAAATTGGGAGAAGAAATCCGAAAGCACCGATGCATTGTAGACTAATTCCGATATATAGATTTTTGCCTTATGTCTTAAGGCAATGGAAATGGCATCCGAAGGTCTGCAGTCCACCACGGAAAGATCGCTTCCTCTCCTAATATAAAGGTCGGCATAATAAGTATTTTCCACCACATCTGTTACCACTACTTTTTCCACCTCTGAATTCAAATGATCGAGAATATCGATAATCAGATCATGTGTCATGGGACGAGGCGCTGTAATGCTTTCCAATTCCATGGTAATCGAATTGGCCTCATACTCGCCAATCCATATGGGAATAATTTTGTTCTCGTTCAAAGGCTTCAAAATAACGACTGGTGTTCTTGAGATGGGATCCAGTACCAGTCCAACCAGCTTAACTTCTATCAGCTTCTCCATTATAGTCATATATAGTATTAAAAACTGTTTTTGTCAAATGTTTTTTTTATTTTTTCCCAAACCCTGTAAAAAATCAAGCAGCAAACGGACCCCAAAACCGGTGGCTCCTTCCTGGGTATAAAAGGTATTGGCCCTGGATAGAAAGGCAGTTCCAGCCATATCGATATGAGCAAAGGGGATTTTTTTTATGAATTCATTTAAAAAAAGTCCGGCTTTGATGGCAGATGCCCGTCCATAACCGGCATTTTTCAAGTCGGCGATCTTTGAATGAATACTCTCTTTATAGTCCTCCAGTAAAGGTAGTTGGCACAACCGTTCGCCTGTATGCCGGCCGGAGCCCAGGAGCATCGATGCCAGCGGTTCATTATTTCCCATCAACCCTGCCATGCCGTCACCCAAAAAATTGGCAATAGAACCGGTTAAGGTAGATAATTCAATGATATAATCCGGGTTTTCTTCCGCGGCCATAATCAGTGCATCGGCCAGCAGCAGCCTGCCCTCGGCATCGGTATCGACAATTTCTACTGTTTTTTTGTTATTGAAGGCGATAATATCTCCCGGCTTGTAAGCGTACTGTCCCGGCATATTTTCGGCCACAGGGGCAATGGCATCTACAATAATCGGAAGTTTTAATTTTGAAACCGCTTCCACGATTCCCAGGACAGCCGCGGCACCACTCATATCGCTTTTCATCGCGGTCATACCACTCCTGGACTTCAGGCTTAAACCACCGGAATCAAAAGTGATGCCTTTGCCTACCAGGGCAATGCTCTTTACGGATTCATCAGGGATGTAACTGAGTCGAATTAATGCCGAGTCATAAGGCGACGCCTTGCCCACGGACAGGACCCCATTAAAACCATATTTCTGTAATTCCTGTTCCCGTAAGATCAAAATATCCAGATCACACTCCTGTGCTGTCCGTTCAAATTCCGCGGTCATATGATCGGGATTCATAATGGTTGGCGTTTCATTCACCAAATCTCTTACCCGGTTAACACTTTGATCGATGATTGCTCTTTCTTTGAAAAATGAATGGGGCAATACATTTGAGGAATTTGGTTTATCGAAAAACAAACTAATCCGGTCGATTTTTTCCTGTTTATTGTTATTGGTTTTATAGGCATCAAAGCTGTAATGGCTGACGAACAAAAAATCAATGAAATTTAACCAAAAGGATTGTTCTACTTTCAGTTTATCCAGGTCTTGCAGGAAATGAATCACGGCTATTTTTATTTTATTGGCGGTCAAAACAGAAATTATTTTTTTTGAACATTTTATCGTATCTGCCAGGCAATCGGACTGCCCAACACCCACAATCACGATGGATTTCTTCTTATCCGCGGAATTAAGGATAATTTCCTCCCCTGCTTTGCCCTTGAATCCACGTCTGCGGATAAAAAATTTCGCATCCGGGTAGCGATTGACAATAGGTGTAATATCAGTGTCTGCAAAAGCCGGGACGATAACCGCTTCAACACTTTTTAAATTTAATTTTTGTCCTCTTAAGATATTCATTGATATCCTTGCCTGTAAAATTTATTGCCAATCGGTTTATTTATATGCCTTTTTTGCATGAGCCACTATTATACCATAATTACCGATAGAATGTATAGTAGCCTCCAGGAATGCGTCAAAGTCTTAAAAAAACCGACGCATCCCTGAAAATTCGAAATTCGAAGCACGAAATTCGAAACAAATTCGAATGACCGAAATTCAAATGACCAAAACAAAAAAAACAGGAAGGACCGGATAATGGTGCTTTTATTTTGAATTTTGAACATTTGAATTTCGGCCTTCGGTAATTCCAATTTCCCCTCCCTCTATCATTAAGAGTTATTGCGGATTTCGGCCACCCACCTTTAAAATTGGACGTCCAGCTTCCATAAAATACAAGGAAAAGATACCGATTAACCCGAAAAAGTAAGAAGGGGACAGGCAAAGTAAACATCAGGCAAAGTAAACATCAAGACACACTTCCAAAGCTATGGCCTGGGATGGGGGTTGTCTGATTATCACGGTTATAAAATCATCGGCCATGGTGGAGGCCTGGACGGGATGATATCCAGGGTGGCATTAGTGCCGGAAATAAAATTGGGCTTGGTGATTCTTACCAATAGCATCAACGGATTACCCACCGCCCTGGGGTACAAAATCATCGATACCGACCTGGGGGTGAAATCCAAAGACTGGAGCCGCATCTTCCTGGAACGATACCGGGAGTCTGTAAAAAAAGGAATGCAGCGGGGTACGGATATAACAAAAAAGTGTGAAAGCGACACCCGCACAGAGATAAAGCTCGAAGACTACACCGGTCTTTACGGCGGCCCCATGTACGGCGATGCCAGGGTGACCCTGCAGCAAGGGAAATTGGTGCTCGAGCTTTTGCCTGCGCCTATATTTATTTCAGACCTGACTCATTTGCATTATGATACGTTCCAATTAATGTTGAGAAACACCTTTTCTTTTGTTCCCCACGGCACCGGGACAGTGCAGTTTCTTCGTGATAAACAGGGAGACGTGGTGGAGATGAAGCTGGATATCCCCAACAGGGATTTCTGGTTCGATGAACTGGAATTAAAAAAGAAAAAGACTCAATAAATTTTCTCCTACCATGAAAATAGCCACTAAGACACAAAGACACAAAGTTACACAAAAGGTTTTATTAAAAATAAATCCTTGGTGCCTTCGTGCCTTGGTGGCAATAA
>Ga0210084_1000091_pt1 | contig 13170 bp, 14 predicted proteins | sample China_Galinas_Co_3_FD_184863 | JGI IMG/M metagenome (GOLD analysis project Ga0210084, IMG submission 184863) | Wetland microbial communities from San Francisco Bay, California, USA, that impact long-term carbon sequestration -... | ecosystem: Environmental > Aquatic > Marine > Wetlands ... | reverse complement strand
GGCCCGCCCCGAACATCAGCCCGACGGCGATCTGCTTCGGTAGCTGGTCGACGGACGAGGCGCTGTAGATGTTGCGTGAGCCGAGGCCCTTGAGCAGCGCTCGGAGGTGGATCGCACCGTCGAGGGTGTGCGCATTGGGGTTGCCGAGGTAGGCGCCGACGGCGTTGCGATCGCCGTCAGCGAGGATCGGCGCCAGCCCGGCCTCGATCACCTCGAAGGCCTCGTCCCATCCGGCCTCGACCAGCTCCCCGCCGCGGCGTACGAGCGGGGTCGTGAGCCGGTCGGGATCGGCGTGCAGCTCGGCGAGGCTGGCACCCTTGGGACAGATGAAGCCGTGGCTGAAGACGTCGTCGGGGTCGCCCCGGACGCTCCTCACCTCGCGGCCGTCGAGCTCGACCCGCAGCCCGCAGGTCGCCTCGCAGAGCGGGCAGGTCCGGAAGTCGACGGCGGCGCTCATCTCCTCGCGGCGATTCTCGCAGACCAGCCGCTAGCCGGGCCCGGGCTCCTGACCTCGGCCGGCGGAGGGCGAACTCTCCGACTCGGCTTTCCCCTCGTCTGCCAGGCGGCTGAGGACGGGGCCGGAGGGCCTGGCTCTGCCGAGGTTGGAGACGAGCAGGGCGACCACCGTGACGAGGTAGACCTGGCCGGCAACGGCCTCGGTCACCGCGATCGTCCGACCGAACTCCGAGGCCGCGGTGAAGTCACCGTAGCCCGTCGTGCTCAGCGTGACCAGGCTGAAGTAGAGGAAGTCGTTCGGGTCGCCGTCGACTCCACCGGCGAAGAACGGGTCCCCGCCGACGTCCTGGATCAGGCTGAAAGAAAAGGAGTAGGCGAGCCCCGCCAACAGGTAGATGCAGAGCCCGCCGTAGACGGTCTGCAGGCTCACCCGCTCGTCCTCGATCACCCCCCGCCGGATCCCGATCACGATGCCCGCGGGGGCGATGAGCACCAGCAACAGGCTGATCAGGCGGGGGCCACCACCACCGACCGAGGCACCGAGCACGGTGGCGGCCGAGAGCACGAGCAGTACGGCGACTCCGATGCTCACGCCGCGCACGATCCGTTGTCGCGCGTCGCCCGCGATGAGGGCTGCGATCAAGATCGCGCCCTGGAGCGCGATCGTCACCAGGCGCGACCAGTCGGCGTCGGGGGCCGCCATCTGAAAGACGAGCGCGGCGACGATCAGCAGGAGGACGCCCTGGAAGTTGTGACGCGGATCGGTGAAGGCGCTTGGCCTCTTCATCGGCGCGATCGTCGCAAGCGCGCCGGACAGTCCAGACGGCCCCGAGCGCCCCCGGCGGCGAGAATGTCGGGATGGCGAAGCTGCTGATCACCGCAGACGACTACGGCTATGCCGACCGCTACGACACCGGCATCCTCGAAACGGCCCGGGCCGGCGCGATCGACGCAGTCAGCGCCTTCGCGACCCGCGCCGCGGTGGGAGCCGGGGGCCTGCTCGCGACTGGCATCGAGGTCGGCCTGCACCTGGATCTCGGCTGGGCGCGCGAGGCGGCCAGGGCGACCGACGCAGAGCGCGCGGAGGCCGCCCGGCTGATCGCAGAGCAGATCGCCGGCTTCACGCAGCAGTTCGGCCGGCCGCCCGCCTACCTCGACGGCCATCACCACTGCCACGCCCGCCCGGGCCTCGGGACCGTGGTCGCGGATCTGGCCCTGGGCCACGGGCTGCCGGTGCGCTCGATCTCGCCGCGCCATCGGCGCCTGCTGCGCTGCCGCGGAGTCGCCACGCCCGACCTGCTCGTCGGTCGGCTGGAGCAGACGGCGGCTCCGCTCCCCGATGAGCTGACCGCGGGCGGCGTGGCGCGGATGCGGGACGACCTCGTGGTCGAGTGGATGGTGCACCCCGGCCACCCTGACCCGACCTCCGGCTCCGCCTACGACAGCGGCCGCGCCGAGGACCTCGAGTTGCTGCTCAGCTGGCAGCCGCCGCCCGGGATCGAGCGGAGCGACCACTCGGCCGCCCGCTGATCGTCTGCCACGCCTGCCCGGCCCCGGCCCTGAGTGCGAGCCCGGAGCCTAGGGCCGGCTGAGCTCATCGCTGCGCTCGGCGGTCCGCCTGCGCGCGGCCCCGGGTACGGTCGCTGTGAGCTCCGCGAGCGCCTCCTCGAGGTCGGCTGCGAACGAGTCGAGGCCCCCGAACGCGCCATAGTCGCCGATCAACCCGAAGTTGATCGATCCGTCGTAGCTCATGATCCCGACGCAGAGCGCCTGGCGCCGAGCGAGCGGCACCATCGGAAAGATGTCGAGCAGTCGGCGGCCCATCAGGTAGAGGGGGAACTGGGGCCCGGGGACATTGGTGACCACCAGGTTGAAGAGCCGCTGCTGTGGCTGCAGTCGGGCGGCCTGCGAGACGATCGTCGGCGGCGCGAAGTCGCTGAGCTCGCTCAACAGCTCGGCTCCGATCGCCTGCTTCGACTGCTTGAGATCGGCCAGCGACTCGCTGACGATACCGAGCCGCTCGAGCGGATCGATGACCCCGACGGGCAGCGGCGCCATCATCGCCGCGACGCGGTTGCCGAGCGCACCGCGCTCACCCGCCGCGCGGACGCTGACCGGAACCAGGGCCCGCAGCTCCTGGCCGGCGGTGCTGTGCCCTCGGGCGCGCAGGTAGCGCCCGAGGGCACCGCTGACGACGGCCAGCACGACGTCGTTGACCGTGCCGCCGTGGGCGTCCTTGATCCGCCTGAGATCGTCGAGGTCGGCGCGGACCCAGGCGAAGCGCCGGTGGGATCCGATCGGCACGTTGAGGGGGGAGGGGGGAGCGGCAAGCCCGACGCCGGTCAGCGCCCCGATTGCCTCGGCACCGTCGCGCAGCGCCCCGAGGACGCGGCGCGGCTGTCTCACGAGTGCCCGCAGCCCGCGGACGATCTCGGCCGGATCGACGACCCGCTCGGTCAGGGCGCCGGCCAGCAGCTCGGTGTCGCTGGGCTCGGGTCCGGGCTCCCACCGGAGCGGCTCGGGAGCGGGGTCCTGCTCGGGCGTCGTGGCGAAGAGCACGGTGCTGACATCGACGCCGGAGACGCCGTCGACCAGACAGTGGTGGCTCTTGCCGATGATCGCGAAGCGGCCGCCCTCGAGCCCGTCGACGAGCCACATCTCCCAGAGCGGCTTCGAGCGGTCGAGCCGCTGCGAGAAGACCCGGGCGGCCAGCGTACGGAGCTGCTCTTCGCTGCCGGGGGCGGGCAGAGCCGTGTAGCGGAGGTGGTAGTCGAGGTTGAGGCGCGGGTCGTCGACCCAGACCGGCCGACCCTGCCCGAAGGGCACGAAGCGCAGCCGCTGGCGAAAGCGGGGGACCAGGTGGAGTCGCGCCGCAAGCTGCTCGCGCACCTCCTCATAGCGGGGCGTCGGCCCCTCGAAGATCATCGTCGAGGCGACGTGCATGTGGGCCCCGCCTCGCTCGAGATGCAGAAACGACGCGTCGAGGCCGCTGAGCCGTTCGCCGCTCATCGGCGGAGTATTTCAATCGTGTTGGCAATGTGACAGCAGTCACACATATACATGGCCTTGACCCGTACGCTTCTCCACTCAAACAGATCGAAAACGCAACTCTAAGTCCGCTCAATCAAGACCGTAGCTGAATAGCTCGGCGGAGCGGGGGAACCATCTGCCACCCAGCGGTGGCACGGGGCGAATCGGACCGTGATCGGCCGTAGCCAAGACGCCGGAGGAACCGGCGCGGCGAGCCCGACAGCTAACCCCGTCGGCGGCGAAAGCGAGGATCAACAATGCAACGCTTCCGCAGGTGGCGGAGGCGGAGGGCAGCGCTCGCGCTGCTTCCCGTCGCCGCCCTGTTCAGCATCACCATCGGCACCAGCCCGGCCTCCGGCGCAACCGCCGAGCAGGCCAGCTTCGACGCGAACAAGGGCAGGGTGAAACCCGGAGCCAAGGTCAAGGTCAGCGGGGCGTTCCCCGCCCGCGTCGACGCGCTCGCGGACCGCGAGGGCGAGGCGGCACCGACCGGCCGCCGGGTTCGGATCGAGTTCAAGGCTGCCGGCAAGGATCACTTCCATCCGGCGAAGAGCACCATCAGCGACACCAAGGGCCGATACCGCGAGACGGTCAGGGTCCATCGCAGCGGCTCCTTCCGGGCCGTCGCCGCCGACGGCCGGATCAGCGGCACCGACCGGGTCCGGGTCAAGTCCCGCGTGCGCGCCAGGGTCGCCGACAAGAACGTCAACCTCGGCGACCGGGTCGCGATCAAGGGCAGGGTGAAGCCCGCAATCGGCAGCCGGCGCGTGGTCGTCGCGATCGGCGGCGAGAAGCTGGCGACGCGAACCGGCAAGCACGGCAAGTTCAAGCTGCGGTGGAAGGCCGCCAGGACCGGCACCTTCGCCGCCAGAGTCAAGGCGAAGGGCGACCGGATCGCGGCGGGCAGCAGGGACAAGGCCGGGCGGACGACCGTCTACAGGCCTGCCCACGCGTCCTACTACGGCCCCGGTCTCTACGGCAATCCGGTTGCCTGCGGCGGCAGCACGCTGACGCCCTCGACGATCGGCGTCGCTCACAAGACGCTGCCCTGCGGCACGAAGCTGACGCTCCGCTATCGCGGCCGCAGCGTCAAGGTCAGGGTGATCGATCGCGGCCCGTACATCGCCGGCCGGGAGTTCGACCTGACCTACGCGACGAAGCAGAAGCTCGGCTTCGGCAGCACCGGCACCGTCTGGTCCTCGAAGTAGAGCGCGGCGCTCAGTCGAGCGCCAGCTGCACGGGCCCCGCTCCCTCCGTCCCGGCCCCGGCCGCGGGGGAGGGGGTCGGGCCCGCTCTCTGTTCGGGGTGCAGCAGGCCCGAGACCCCAACGCCGAGCAGACGCACGGGCGCGTCCCGCTCGAAGTCCTCGAACAGGGCGAGCGCCGTAGCGGCTACGAGGTGAGGATCGTTTGTCGGGTCGGCCAGCGTCCGTGAGCGGGTGAAGGTCCGGAACGGCGCGAGGCGGATCTTCAGGGTCACGGTGCGGCCGCGAATCCGCTGCTCGCCGAGGTGCGAGGCGACCGACTGCCCCATCCGCTCGATCGCCTCGGTCATCACCGCAACGTCGGTCTCGTCGACCGAGAAGGTGCGCTCGCGACTCTCCGACTTCCGGACCCGGCCGATCGCGATCTCCGAGCTGCCGAAGCCTTGTGCGCGGCGCCGCAGCCCGGCCCCGTGACGCGGGCCGAGCGTCGCCTCGAGCAGCTCAGGGTCCGCCTCTGCCAGCTCGCTGACGGTGCGGACCCCACCGCGCTGGAGCCGCTCCTCGGTCTTCGGGCCGACGCCCGGGATGATTCGTGCCGGGCGATCCCCGACCACCTCGAGGAAGCGCTCCCGAGGCAGCACACAGAGCCCGTCCGGCTTGTCGAGATCCGAGGCGATCTTCGCGATCAACCGATTCGGGCCGATCCCGATCGAGCAGCTGAGCCGGGTGCGCTCGCGGACCCGCAGCTTCAGCTGGCGCGCCCGGGTCTTCGGCGCCGGCGACTCGCTGAGGTCGACGTAGGCCTCATCCATGCCCACCACCTCGACCTTGTCGCTGAACTCGCCGAGCACCGACATCACCGCCCGCGAGCCGCGGCTGTAGAGCGAGCGATCGACGCCAACCACGATCAGCTGCGGACAACGCCGCCGGGCGATGGATATCGGCAGCGCGGAGTGGACCCCATAGCGTCGCGCCTCGTAGGAGGCCGCGGTCACGACCCCACGATTTCCGCTTGGCCCCACCGCCACCGGCTTTCCGCGCAGCTCGGGCCGGCGGAGAAGCTCGCAGGAGACGAAGAAGGCGTCCATGTCGACGTGTGCGATCGCCCGATCCCAGCGCGAAGGGTCACCGTACAGACGTTCGCTTCCCATCCGTGCGGATCCTACGCCGGGCCCCGGACACAGGCCGGGTCGAATCGCAACCTGCGGGCGCCGATCGACGCTGATACGTTGCCCTCGTGGGCGCCGCCGATGCGAAGAACCTCGAGGCGATCTCGAAGGCGATCGACCAGCACAATCGCAACTGCCCGTTTCCGGCTTCGGAGGTGCGGATGAACCCGTTCGAGATCGAGCGGCTCGGCTGGGATGAGATCCGCGGGCTGCCTCTGGTCGCCGACCCGCAGCTGAGCACGGGCCGGTTCAGGATCGTCTGCGGCGGCGAGACCGACGACGAGGAGATCGAGGAAGTCGAGGCGATCGGCACCCCGGTTGAGGTCGAGGCACCGGCCGGCGCCCCGGAGAGGCTCAGGTCAGCGCCAGCGCCAACCGGCGCCGATGGTCGCGGGCGAGGTCGCTCTCGGGCCCGAGCTCGGTGAAGATCGCAACCATCACCCGACGCAGCTGATCCCTGCGCTCCTGTTCGGCGGCAGCCGAAACGGACCCCTGCAGGGCCTCGAGCGCCTCGGCGTGCTCGCCGGCGTCCCAGGCGGCGAACGCGGCTGCCAGCGCGGGGTCGACGGCCTCCTCCACCTCCAGCGCAGCGCGCGCGCCGAGGCCGGCGGCGACGAAGTCGCCTTCGAACGGATCCAGCAGCTTCGCAGCAGCAGCGCTGTCACCACGCGCCAGCAGGATCCTGGCGAGCCCCGTCGCGGCCTTGACGTTGCGGGGGTCGAGCTCCAAGGCGCGGCGCAGGTCCCCCTCATCGGCGGATGACGCAAGCAGGTCAGCCTCGGATGGCACCAGGGCGTCGAAGAACGCGGCGACCTGGGCCGGCGGGATCGCGCCGGTGAACTCGCTGACGATCTTGCCGTCCTTGAACGCCTTTACGGCGGGGATCCCCTGCACGCCAAAGCTCTGCGACAGCGCCTGGTTGGCGTCGACGTCAACCTTGGCGAGGTCGACGTCGTCACCGCGCTTGCCGGCCTCGGCCTCGAGCGCGGGGCTGAGCTGCCGACACGGGCCGCACCATTCGGCCCAGAAGTCGACGACCACCGGGACCTGGTGGCTACGCTCGACCACCGCGGCCTGGAACTGATCTTCCCCGACGTCGTGAATCATCGGCCGCAAGCTTAGAGGCCGGGCGGCGGCGGTTGGTCGCCCGCGGTCGACTAGCCTGGGGGGAGGGTGGAGTCTCTCCGCGGACAGCTGCTGATCGCCTCGCCCCAGCTCGGCGACCCGAACTTCGAGCGCTCGGTGATCCTGATCACCGAGCACGATGAGAGCGGGGCGATGGGGATCGTCCTCAACCGGCCCTCGGAGTCAGAGGTGACGGCCGTGATCCCAGACCTGACGCCGATTGCCGGCGAGGAGCTGATCTTCGTCGGGGGACCGGTTCAGCCGGAGGCTCTCGTCGTGCTCGGCGAGTTCGCCGACCCCGACAAGGCGGCATGGATAGTCGTGGCCGATGTCGGGCTCGTCTCCGCGCAGACGGAGCTGGAAGAGCTGCCCGCGGCGGTTCGACGCGGCCGGGTCTACGCCGGCTTCTCCGGCTGGGGCCCGGGCCAGCTCGAGCAGGAGATCGAAGCCGAGGCATGGATCATCGAGTCGCCGCTGCCGACGGAGCTCTTCCCCGACGACCCCGAGGCCCTGTGGCGCGACGTGCTCGATCGCAAGGGCGGCGAGTACGCCCTGGTCGCCCGGATGCCCGACGACCCGAGCATGAACTAGCCGCAGGCAGCCGGTTCCGGGCAGCTGTGGCCTGAAGCTGGGGCCAGGGGGCCCGCGGTTATGTCAACCAGACGGCTACAGCGCAGACCACTCCTGATGCGGCGGCGACGCTGCGGCGACGGGCTCGGTCGCTGCCAGCGGCGAGCGCCTGAGAGCCGCGAAGGCGATCTCGACCGCGGGGCCGATCCCGAAAGCGAAGGCGAGCGTGCCGATCCCGACCGTGCCGCCGAGCGCGAAGCCGAGCAGCGTCACGGACGACTCGATCGCGGCGCGGACGACGCTCAGTCGGAGGCCGATCCGCGACGCCGACACCAGCATCAACGAGTCGCGCGGTCCGGCTCCCATCGCGGCGCCGATGTAGAGCGCCGAGCCGATGGCCACCGTTGCGATCCCGCCGAGCATCGCCAGCCCCCGCAGCAGCAGGGAGGAGTCGGCGATCGCGTCGGCGATCCCGAGCGAGATCTGCAGATCGACGAACAGCCCGATCCCGATCGCGTTGGCGACGGTCCCCGGCCCGACGCTCGAGCCAAGACCGACGGCGAGCGCGACCACGAGCAGCGCGACGGCGATGTTGGCGTTGCCGAACGAGAGCGGGGTCTGCTTCTCGATGCCCTGGTTGAGCACGTCCCACGGGGAGAGCCCGAGCTCGGAGCCGAGCAGCATCACGATCCCGAGCGCGAACAGGAACAGACCGACGATCAGCGAGAGGCTGCGCCAGCCGAGGCCGCCGCGGACGCGCGGCGCAAGCTCATGATGCAAGGGGCCTCACGAGTCCCGCTGGGCCCGCGCGACGATCGCGTCGGCGAGCCGCTCGGCCGCTTCCGGGGCCTGGCCGAAGTAGAGGTTCGGCTCGATCGCTTCGAGCTCGAGCAGGATCGGCTCACCGGCGTCGTCGCGGAGCATGTCGACGCGGGCGACGAGCGGGGTGGTGTCGAAGCGGTCGACGAGCATCGCCAGCGTGCTCCGGGCGAGCCCGATCTCGTCCTCCTCGGCGCTTCCGCGGGTGACGAGACCGGGGTCGTACATGGACTCCGCGACGCCGAGCTCGTCCGCGCGGGTCGGAGCGACCTCGTCGGCGCGCAGAACCGGACGCTTGCGCAGTACGTGGCTGACCTCGCCGGCGATCATCACGACCGCGGTCTCGCCGGCGGTCTCAACGCTGGAGAGGAAGGGCTGGATCATCGCCGTGCCGCCGCGGCCGGTGATTCGCGCGAGCAGGGCGCGACCCTCGTCGGCGGACCGGGGCCCGAAACGGCCCGTGTCGCGCGCTCCGGCCGAGATCGTCGGCTTGACGACAAGCTCGCGCTCGAACGGAGCCGGGATGTCGCCCGGGCCGACGTAGGCGGTCTCGACTACCGGAATTCCGGCGGCGGCGAGATCGGCGAGATAGCGCTTGTCGCTGTTCCACTCGATCAGCGCCGGATCGTTCTCGAGCCGGGCCTCGACGCCGTGGATCCACGCGACGAACTCCGCGTGGCGCTGCGAGTAGTCCCAGGGTGAGCGTGCATAGACCAGGTCCGGGGAGCTCCAGTCCGCCGCCGGATCCGACCAGGGAACGTAGGTGACCGCGACGCCGCGTTCGCGCAGCCTGCGCAGCAGCAGCTGGTCGTCGGCGCCGAACTCGGGCGGCATCCCCTCGAAGGTCGCGATCGTGATCCGCACCGGGCCATTGAAGTCGATGGGCGGCCGCGACGCCGTCAGGCAGCCCAAGCTGACCTGTGCGCGAGCGCCAGGTTCACATAACGCTGATTATCGTGCGTTGCCTGTGCGGCCGCTTCGGCGCCGGCCCCTAGGATCGGCCCCGTGTCCCCCGACTCGGAAATCCCCGGATCCCCCTCCGCCGCTGCCTACGACGGCTTCGCGATCGACCTCGACGGCGTCGTCTGGCTCAGTCACGAGCCGATCGCGGGGTCGGTCGAGGCGATCGAGCGGCTGCGGGGCGGCGATCGACCGCTCGTCTTCGTCACCAACGATCCCCGCAGCACCCGGGCCGAGCTTGCCCAGCGACTGACCGCGGCCGGCGCCCCGACCGAGGTTGGGCAGATCCTCACCTCGGCCACGGCAACGGCGGAATCGCTGGCCGTCGCCGCACCCGGGGCCTGCGTGCTCGCCGTCGGCACCGAGTCGCTGCGACGCGAGCTGGCCGAGCAGGGCCTCGAGCCGCTGGGCCCCGAGCAGGCGGAGGCTGTCGACGCCGTGGTCGTCGGCGGTGGCGGCCGGTTCGACTACGAGGTGCTCAGCGTCGCCAGTGCAGCGGTGCGCCGCGGCGCTCGTCTCTGGGCGACCAACAAGGACCCCACCTACCCGACGGTGGACGGCCTGGTTCCCGGCACCGGGGCACTGGTCGCCGCGATCGAGACCGCCTCCGGCGTCGAGGCGCTCACGGTCGGCAAGCCGCAGCCGGCGATGTTCGAGGCCGCGATGCGGCGCCTCGACTGCCGGCATCCGATAATGGTCGGCGACAGCCTGCACTCCGACGTGGCCGGAGCCGCCGCGGCCGGGATGGCGACGGCGCTGGTTCTCACCGGCCGCGACTCGCGCGAGGACGTCGGCGGCGCCCCCCACGCCCCGGACCTGGTCTTCGCGAGCCTTGAGGAGCTCGCTCTGACGCTCGCCTGAGCGGCGGGCGGCAAGCCGTCGACTCCGGCAACGGATCGAGCGTAGCCCCGCCCAGGGACCGGTTCAGGAGACCGCTAGATTGCGCACATGGCGCAACCTCGGGCCCTGATCATCGGCGCCGGCTTCGGCGGGATCGCGGCAGCAATCGAGCTGCAGTCGCACGGCTTCGATCGGATCACGATCCTCGAGCGATCTCCCGAGCTAGGCGGCACCTGGTACCTGAACAGCTACCCGGGGTCCGCCTGCGACGTTCCAAGCCACCTCTACTCGTTCTCGTTCGCCCAGCGCCGCGATTGGTCGCGGCTCTGCTCGCCCCAGCAGGAGATCCTCGAGTACCTGCGCGAGGTCGCCCACGACTACGGCGTCGACCGCCGGATCGTCGTCAACGCCGAGGTGACCGAGTGCCTCTGGGACGACGAGCGCTGCTCCTGGACCGCCACCGCGGCCGACGGCCGTACCTTCTCGGCCGAGGCGCTGATCATCGCGACGGGGCAACTGCACCGCGAGGCCTACCCGCGAATCGAGGGGCTCGAGCGCTTCGAGGGACACAGCTTCCACTCCGCCTCCTGGGATCACGACTACGACCTGACCGGCAAGCGGGTCGCCGTGGTCGGCACGGGCGCGAGCTCGGTCCAGTTCGTTCCGGAGATCGCCGAGCAGGTGGCGGAGCTGGCGATCTTTCAGCGCAGCGGGAACTGGTTCATGCCGCGACGCAATCGCGCCTACCCGGCCCCGATTGCGGCGGCGATCAGGCTGATCCCGGGCGTCCAGGCCCTTCGGCGGCGCTTCATGTTCAACTACGGCGAGTCGCTGACGATGTTGATCCGGCATCCGCGGACGATCGGGATGCTCGGCAGGCTGCGCTCGGCCGCGTTCATGCGCTGGCAGCTTCGCGACCCCGAGGTGCGGCGCAAGGCCTGGCCCGACTACACCTTCGGCTGCAAGCGGATCCTGTTCAGCTCCCGTTACCTGCCGACCCTGCAGCGGCCCAACGTCGAGCTGATCACCGATCCGATCGCCGGGGTCACCGCCGCCGGCCTCCGTACCGGGGACGGAACCGAGCGCGCCTTCGACTGCATCATCTGGGCGACCGGCTTTCGCACGAACGACTTCATGTTCCCGATGGAGATCGTCGGGTCCGGCGGCGAGCGACTATCGGAGGCCTGGGCCGGCGGCGCTCACGCGCACCTCGGGATGACGGTGCCCGGCTTCCCTTCGATGTTCGTGATGTACGGGCCGAACACCAACACCTCAGGCGGCTCGATCATCTTCTATCTCGAGCGGCAGGCCGCATATATCCGTCAGGCGTTGCAGCGGGTCCGCGACGCGGGGGCCGCCGCGATCTCGGTCCGGGCCGAGGTCGAGGCCGCCAGCGACCGGGAGACGCAGGCCCGCTTCGCCGGCACCGCCTGGACCGAGTGCGACTCCTGGTACCGGGACGACCGCGGCCGGATCGTCGCCAACTGGCCCGGCTACATGCGCGAGTACGCGAAACGCACCGAGCGGCTCGACCCCGACGAGTTCGAGTTGATCGCAGCGGCCTCGACCCCGGCGGGCGAGCAGCTCGGCGCCGCAAGCCGCTGACCGAGGCCCGGTTTACATAACCCCGCCGGCCCCCACCGCGGCCCGCCGGTCGCTTTCCGGACCCAGATCCGCTCCGGCCGCGTCAGCTGCCAACAGCCGCGCGAAGCGCTTGATCGCGGGCGGTAGCTCGACCGTGCCGGCGGTCGAACCGGGCCTCAGACCGGCGGAGGCCGCCACCGTGTCCGCGTCCCCGGGACTCGTGAACCGCATCACGCCCACGGCGGGCTCGAGCCTGCAACCGAGCGCGGCCTCGAGTGTGCCCCGCGAGTCGAGGCGGTCGAGCGGCGGCCGGGACTGCGCCGCCCTCACCCCGTTGACGAACTCCATCAGGTACACAGTGCTGACATCGGTAGCGGCGGAGGCCGGCTTGATCCTCGGCGCGGTTCCTGGACAGCGGGGCTACGGCCGGGCCCGCCGGGTCGGACCACTAGCCTTCTGCGAATGTCAGGGATGCGGCCCGTGAGGGTCATCTGTGGCGCCGCTGCTGTGCTCGGCGCGCTGTTCGTCTGGATGCCGCCGGCGGCTGCCGAGGCGGCGCGCCAGCCGAACGTGATCGTGGTCACCACCGACGACCAGACCCTCGGCCAGATGAACCCGCGGACGATGCCGTTCACGAGCTCCTTCTTCGCCGGCCAGGGGACCGAGTTCAGCAACGCCGTCGTCGTCTCCCCCTCCTGCTGCCCGTCGCGCGCCGCCTATCTCAGCGGCGAGTATCCACACAACAACGGGGTCTTCGGCAACAACCCGGGCTATTCGCCGCTGAAACGCAAGGGCAACACCCTGCCCGTCTGGATGAAGCGAGCCGGCTACCGGACGGCCCACGTCGGCAAGTACCTGAACCGCTACGGCGACGTCGACGGCTGGGATTCGCCGGCTCCGGGCTGGAAGAAGTGGTACACGCTGGTCAGCTACCACTACTACGACTACCGGCTCGCCGCCGGCGAGCGGATCAAGCGTTTCGGGACCGAGCCGAGCGACTACCTGACCCGCCGCCTGAACTCGAAGGCCGTTCGGTTCGTCCGCGGTAGCGCCGACCGCAGCGCTCCGTTCTACCTCCAGCTCGACCACTTTGCGCCGCACTCGGAGGTTGGCTCGACGCCCGGGCGCTGCTCGGAGGCGGCCCAGCCCGATCCGTTGACGGCGCCGTCGACGATCTTCTGGTCGATGTTGTCGTACACCCACTGGCCGGTCTTGCGGGTGCCGATGCCGACCTCGTTGACCGTCGCGTCGATCACCTTCTGGTTGATCCAGTAGGCGGCCTTGGCGATCGGATGCGCGACGGCATGGACGATCACGTTCTCGTAGAGGGCGTCGAGGTAGTACTTGTTCTTGAGGAACAGGAAGCCGCCGCGCAGGGCCTTGTTCCGTTCGGTGAGGCCGACGAGTCGCCTG
>Ga0210084_1000090_pt1 | contig 13182 bp, 9 predicted proteins | sample China_Galinas_Co_3_FD_184863 | JGI IMG/M metagenome (GOLD analysis project Ga0210084, IMG submission 184863) | Wetland microbial communities from San Francisco Bay, California, USA, that impact long-term carbon sequestration -... | ecosystem: Environmental > Aquatic > Marine > Wetlands ... | reverse complement strand
TCCATTTCCCGCCCCAGGTCATCTGTTTTATGACGGTGGCTTTTTTTCTTGATTTTAAGACCATTAGCACCGGCAGTATCCCGACAAACAGTCCCCCGCCATACGTTCCGGCGATGTCCAGAGCACTGACAAACGCCTCGGGCTTAAAGAGTGCCATGACAAGGGGGGGTATGACAACAAGAAGTGTTACGGCTGCTGGCGATATTTTTTGATGCATCGCATCAGCGACATCAACGTAGGCTTCTTTTAACGAAAAACCAAAACCGATGTATGACGTCATCGTGGAAAGTACTGCGAACAGGTTCCCCAAAATAATTACGCTTCCGCCGACGATCAAGCCCAAGGGTATGGTTGCCGGTTGACCGGCAATTTTGGCACTGGCAAGGGAAGGCTGGCCCTGACCGGCTGTTTTGGGTACTGCCCCGATAACGACGAAACACCACACCACGTATAACAACAACGGGATCAACACTCCCCAGACGGAAATTTGGTTAATGTCCCCCTGTTTTTTTAGTCCCCGTGCGATGGACGGGATGATCGAGTGCCCGACGTAGGCAAAGAGTACGACACCGAACACGTTCAGCGTATCGTTCCAACGGGTTTCCAGTAATAACGGAATTTCTATGTCCGGCAGCGTCAGTGCGATGACTGTTCCGATGAGGATCAGCATTGCACTGAAAAGGTAGGTTTCGACACGGCTCATGATTTTGAGCCCGAAATGGACAATGAAGCTTCCGGCAGCACAATATATTAAAATGCCGGCAGACACCGGAATCTTGCCGCTGGACAGCGAATGAAACAACTGCCCACCGGCCGCCAGGTATCCGACAAGAGCCCCGTAAATGTAAATAACGATACCGATAATCATTGCAGCAAAGCCGAATCCCCCAAGATGTTCTTTTGCAAGGCTCGGCAGATGGTGGTCACCTGGGGTTTTTACCACGGTTTCGGCGATGTACAGCGCCGAAAAAACAGAAACCGCTCCCACAACCAAAAGAATTAGAAGCATCGGCAAAAGGCCGGTGGTTGCCCCTGCAACCGGCAAAGCCAAAATTCCGGCGCCGATAATCGTGGCTGCAAAAACAAAAATCCCTTTTATGGTGGTAATCTCGTCCGTCATAATTGAACCTTAACCCAAAGCGCCCACCGTCCAGGCCTCTTCTCAACCCAGATTTTTCTCGGCGAATTCCCAGTTGACCAGATGCTCCAGATAGGCCTTGATGTAATCGTCCCTGCGGTTCTGGTAATCCAGATAGTAGGCATGTTCCCAGACATCGAGGGTTAACAGCGGCACAAAGCCGTGGGCGATGGGGGTGTCGGCGTTGCCGGTCTTGATCACTTTGAGGATGTCTCCATCCTTAACCAGCCACGCCCAGCCGCTTCCAAACTGAGAGGCGGCGGCGCTTGAAAAGGCCTCGGCAAATTTAGCGTAGTCTCCGAATGCATGTGTGATCTTCCGGGCGATTTCCCCTGATGGCAGGCCGCCGCCGTTGGGTTTCATGCTGTTCCAGTAAAAGGTGTGGTTGAACACCTGAGCCGCGTTGTTAAAGATTGCGCTTTGGTCCTCCTTCCCTTGGGTTTTTTTGATGATGTCCTCCAAAGACATCCCTTCAAACTCGGTACCGGCAATAAACTTGTTGGTTTTAGCGACATAGCCTTGATGATGCTTGCCGTAATGAAAGCCGATAGTTCGTGCTGAAATGAAAGGTTCCAGCGCTTCCTCGCCGTAAGGAAGGCCGGATAAGGCGATGTTCGATTCACCGGCGGCGGCTTGGGTAATTTTTCCCAAACCTGCCCCATGGATCAGGGCCAACACCCCCGCACTGCCTGCCAATTTGAAAAATTCTCTCCGTTTCATCATCGTTTCCTCCCTTGTCGATAGAGTCACATCACTCTCGATACTTCAGATACAGCCACACCCCGAATATTTCATGAAAATTTTCGAGAGGCCTTTTTATTCGCCTTCACCTGAATACCCTTCAGCTTGTTGGAGCGAAATGGAAATCCCGCCAACGGGGCTGCAGGGAGCTTTGTTGCAAGGGTCGCAACGTGTTTTCCCTGAAAGCGGCTAACCCACAGCCGGAAATCAGGTGTTTTTGGGAACTCCCAATTTGACCAGGATATTTTCCATCAAACACCATTTTGTAAATGCGGACTGTAAAAGGTTGAGACCGACAAATGCCGTGAAAAGATGCCAATAGGGACTGTGCACATACCCCAAACCTAAAGACAATAAGACAAAAGTCCCCGCAATGGCTCTTATATATTGGTCCATCGTCATCAATGATTCTCCCATCAATTTAATTCGTTACGGCCCTTTAAGTTTCCTAATATGCGGATATCAAACTCAGAATGACTGTCCGGCACAAGTGGGCAGAATCAAATGAAGTGCCCAGAAACCAGCATTTTCAATTTTGTTTTAAAATGAATGGTTGTTGAATATTTCATTGGCTCATGTATTTGCTCAATATTTTCTGCCGGGACGGATCAGATATAATTTGCAGCCGTTTCAGATGGATCGGATTCTTTAAGATACTTACCCATGAAAGAGAACCGTCACGATGCTGAAAAGCGGGGTGTAATCAACACCGGACACGGGGCGTATCGCATCACCAATTCCGTGGTTCTCCCGAAAAAAGTTGCTTCCAAGAACTGCTGATGACAGGCACCCAGAACGATAAGATCGTCCTTGTTTTCCTCGGCATAGGAGATGATCTCTTCAGCGGCGTGACCTTTACGAATCATGGGTTGAACCTCGCATTGTACCTTTACCGTATCTGCGATCCAGGCACACAATTTTTCCTCGTCTTTTGAAATGTCCGCATCCATGTCTGTTTCCCTGATGTGGAGTACGGTCAGAACTGCAGCAAAGCGCTCGGCAAGGGCCGCCGCATGACGCAAAGCGGTGACGGCTGTTTCTGAAATATTGCATGGACACATGATTCTCTTTAATAAAGGGATGGCGTCTGCACGCGTTACGTCGATAAATAGATGGGTTTTTTGCCTTACCGTGAATACGGGAACCGTTGCACTTGCCACCGTGTTTTCGGCCACGGATCCCAATCTGAGCCGTTTCAACCCCCCGTAGCCATGGGTGCCCATCACAATGAGGTCGATGGCCACCTGTTTCGTGAAGTCCAGAATTGCCCCCACCGGATGCGTTTCAACGACTTGGAACTTAAGATCAAGTCCCTTGGCGTGGATTCCGAGGACTTTTTGGACATGTTCAGCCAGATGATTTCGAAGGCCGATTTTAACGGTTGCCAGCTCTTGAATCAGATGATCTGTTTCACTTCGGGAAAAATAGCGGGGCAGTTCAAATGTTTCTGCATGCAAAACATGCAAGGTTGCGTTGTATTCCCGTGCCGCTACCGAGGCATATTTGAGGGCCAGATCGGAGAGTTCGTTAAAATCCAGGGGGCAAAGAATACGTTTGGGCTCGAACGTAAACATGTCAGCCATAATATCCTCCGGGGCTTGTGCCGGGCCGGTTGAATTGAATCTTCCTTTCTCCCTTTAAGGTATTTATATTTTTAAAGGGTACATTTTTTCATGGTTCTTTATAGGGCCACTTTCGTTGGGGGTATCCGTATCAATGGCTGTGGCATAGTGAATTATAACAGAGTAGGAAGAAAGTTTAAATTAAAATATTTTGAATTTCAAAGGCACAGCGCTTCCTCTATAAAAAGCTTTTCAGCGAGCGTTTATCATGTTAACCTTTAGTTTTGTAAGAGGACGTGGTTAGTTTCTTAAATGACTGAGAAAGAATACATGCCGGCAAAGTTCAATCTTCAGAGAAAAATTTCAGCATTACTGGTTTACGGACGGCCACCTCTGGTCTTTGGCGGAATGCTTTGTGCTCTTGGGGTCATGTGGAACCGCAACCCGCTGCTCTATACGTTAGGGGTGACATTACTTGTTATCTCCATGAGCTTTGACCTGATCGATGGGTGGTTTTCAAGCCGTTTTCAGCCATATTCTGCCCTGGTCCATCTTGCCGACCGGGTCATGGACAAGATCGTCTATTCGATTATATTTCCGCTGGTGGCTGTCGGTATAATGTGGCGCCTGCTTTTAACCTCGCCTCCCGGAACCAAAACTGAATTGTTTCATGGCATTTTTGTCCTGATTTTGTGCGTAACGGTCCTGATCCGTGACAATTTTGCTAACTTTATGCGTTTTTTCGCCATGCGAACAGGACCGGAACCGGAAATAAGAGAGTTTACGCGGCTAAGGACCATTGTCGCAGCACCGGTGGGAACCCTCTTGTACGCACATGCCTTTTATGTCCCGGGAGATTTGACTTCTCAGATTTATATCTGGATTTCCTGGTTGGGAAATCTTCCCCTACGTGTTTTGTTTTTGATCGAGATCGTATTTTTGATCATAAATTTTGGATCTATCGCTGCATACTGTCGAAAATATGGCGCCTACTGCCTGGATGAAATCTGTGATGAGGATGAACGCTTGAGGCGAAAGATTTTGTCCTTTTTTCCCAACGCCCTGACCATCATGAATGCCATGATGGGGTTACTGGCTGTTTTTTTTGCATATCAGGACCGTATTCGTGAGGCGTATCTTTTTCTCATCGGTGCTGCCATTTTTGACAAACTCGACGGGGCTCTGGCCAGAAAACTGGGCCTGACAGAACCCCTGCCCGAGCAAGATCGGTCACATCAGATCAGCTTTGGAAGTATTCTGGATGACCTCGCCGATGGTGTCAGTTTCTGCATTGTTCCGGCCTGGATATTTTATTTGTCCCTTGGGGATGTTTCGGACCCCGTAATCCAGCAACTTCCAGTGGGGCTGGCGGCTGTGCTGTATACCTTTATGGGAATTGCCCGGCTGGTTTACTTCACTTTGGACCGTACGCCGATTCCCGGGTTTTTTAAAGGGATGCCGTCTCCGGCTGCTGCGTTGCTGGTGGCCGCACCGTTGATCATGTTCAGCAATGCTGTTCAAGAAGCCTCGGAATGGGCGCGTTTCTGGGGCATCTTTTGTTTTGGGGTGATTATTTTTTCAGGGATTATGATGAACCTTTATCCCTTGCGCTACCTGCATCTGGGCCGCTTTATCGACAGGCATTCCTGGTTTGGTCGCCTGAACATGCTGTTACTGGTCATCTTCATATTTACACCCTATCTGGGATACGCAGCCCTAATATATATGTTTCTCTATGTCCTCTCACCCCTGGTCACTTGGCGCATTCTTCCGAAAAAAAAATAGGCCAATGATTGAGCCGCTCATTCCCAAGGAGGTTTATATCTTACACCTTCAATTTTGGTGGGTCCAGCCGGCCCTGATAGTCTCGAATTCTTTGGATGAGCAGCTTGCACAGGTTCAGCGATACGACCGGGGAGCTCTTCAATAGGAACCAAAAATCACCGGCCTTTAACATCAGTATCTGGGAATCGGCCTCGACTTTCGCGGTATAGGGATGATTTTTACCGTCGATAATGGCCAATTCGCCGAAGAACCGTTTTTCGCCGATACATTCCAGTACCTTCTGTCGATCTGTTTCAGAACCCGTGATCAGCGACACCCGGCCTTCGAAAATAAGATATAGGCAATCGCAAGGCATGCCTTCCCGAATCACGACGTCGTTTTTCGAATATTGCTGAACCACCATCATGGAGGCAAGGGTGACAAGCTCCTGGACGTGAAGGGTTGCAAATAGCGGTATTTGACGGATCCATCGGATTTTTCCCACCATGGATGGACTGGCTGTTGAAGGGGTTTTTGTGTAGACACCGGCCGCTAAAGCATCCAGTGCCCATTCGGCGGCCTCTTTTACCAGATGGTTTTTTGAATGGGCGTACCTTTGAATTTCGGGAACCAGAGAATCGTCTTGGGGCGATTCCCCCAATGCATAAAGGCTGAGAACCTGGATCATGGGGTCCGGATCCTCCGCCAATTCCTTGAGGATTTCTCCAAGGGAGGCGGCCATGGGCAGATCATCTCCCAACAATTTTCGGGCAACAGCGAGCTTTTCTTCTATCGTCCCTTCATCCAGCAACGGAATAAACAGACGTCGGATATCGCTGTGTAGACTGCTTTCCAGAGCTTCGATGGCGTTATCTACGTCCCGCTTTTCTTCGGACTGAATGGCGCGTATAATCAGTTTGATTCGATCTCCGAAGACCGTTGAGCCAAGACTTCTTAGCACAATTTCGATGCTTTCATTCTGTTTTTCCATCAGGTGATCCCGGCAAAGGGCCAGTGCAGGAGTCATTGGGCCGGATTCCAGGATCTTCACCTGCTCCAGACACCCGTAAGCGGCTTTAAGCTCTTTAACGATAAAAGAGGAAAGCATGACGGCAGGCACACCGATGTAATCCAGAAGCGCAAGGACTTCGTTTTTTTGAACACGGGGAGCGAGATGAAGGGCGGATAATAGATCGGGAAGGGCATCTTTTTCTCTCTGTTTAATCAATCGTGCAACCCGAGACCGAATGTCCGGGTCCGGGTCCGACAAACACTTTATCAACATCTGGACAGGGATATCGTTTTTCAAAACCCCCGCCGCTTCAATCGCGGCGCTACGAACCTGAGGGGAGGTGTCTTCAAGGGATGCCTGAACGATGCCAACGACCTCCTTGTGCGTCATCTTTATCAACCCTGAAATGGCCCATGCTTTTAATTTCGGATCTTCCCCGGCAGAAAATCCAAGGAGGATGTCTGCAAAGGCGTTGTCTCCGGTTTTACCGAGGATCTCGATTCCCATTTGTAATTGGGATTCATTCCCGTTGAGCAAATTGTTGAGACGGCTTCGGAAAATGGGCAAATTTCGAGGGTCTTTCCCGAGGTAGAAGCCGGACAGCGCTTCGATTTGAACCCGGGGGTCCGAATGATCCAAAAATTTTTCCATGACCGACGAACATCTTTGGGGGGCTATTCGGGCCAGCGTTTCCAAGAGGTATGACAGAAGTTCTGGCGAAACCGACCGGGTTAAAAAGACAAGCTTCTCCACAACCGGGCCGGCATCCTCGGGAACCAGAAGATCCAACATTTGTTTTTGTGTTTTCGACGGCTGTGTCGACAACGCGTTTACAACCGTATCGGCCCATCCCGGCGGTTTTGACGCTGCCAGGATTTCTGCATAAAACCCAGCGATTTCCGGCGTTGCATGGGCGATTTTCTCCTTAAGATTGTTCAGCAGCCGTTTATCTTTTAATATTACTTCAAGGTTGACGTCTTCGAGGTTTGACCAATCCACATGCTTGTCGGCCAGTGTTTGGAGTAAAATCGACGGATACGCTTTTTTGAGACGGATATTGGTAAACAGCCAGATGAGGGTTAAAGGAGCCGCCACGATGGACAACCAGCGCGGGTCAAAGAGACCTTTGATGAGAATCAGTAGACCGGAACCTGTGAAATCGGACATTCTGACCACCGGGCCCCTTAGAAACACTCGGATGAGCGCCCGGCTTTGCTCCGGGAAAAAGTTGTACAGGATCGTCCGGGCCGGGTTGTTGAGGGTCGTTTTGAGAGTTTCGGTGCTAAAACGTGCATAAATTCCGGATATAATGTCGAATCGAAGAAAAAGGCTGCCGAACGCCAAAAAATAATTGGCGGGGTGAAACAACAAACTCCTTGTTATGCCCAGACGGGTAATGATCCGTCCGGAAAACATCAAAATAACAAACATGACGGCATTGGAGATCCCTCGATACAGGCCGAAAAAATGAAGTGTCGCTGCTTCGGTGGTGAAATAATTATCCACGACAACGTTGAACTGGTAGTCCATGATGGGAAGCAGCATATTCGGTATGGCAATGATTAGAATCATATATTTCAGCAACACCGATTGACGGGCATTGGTGATAAATTCCCGAAAGTTATCGGCAAATTTCCCCTCGAGTTTGCCTTTGCGCCGATCGACTCGGGTTTCCATGGGAACAGTGACAATTTTTTCAGTCAATTCATTCAGAACGGCAGCCAGCGCCATTCCAACGACGAATATCAAAAGGAGATTGTTAAGACCGAGCCAGCGGGCGAGTCTTCCCGTCATTAAACTACCCACCGTTGTCCCCAGAACACCACCGGCGGTCACCAGTGTGAAAAGGCGTTTGGACTGCTGAGTGGTAAACAGGTCGCTTAAAATATCCCAATAGAGAATCGGCAAAATGGCAACAGATTGGCTTTTGAGAATGTAGAGTACCGGATAGATCCAGGGAAACTCCAGCGGCAGGAGCAACCGAATCAGACCAATACATCCGCCGAAATAAAGCAAAACCACCGTAAAAACACGAACGTTGCGGTAACGTTCCATGAAAATGCCCACAAGTCCGGAAAAAAAGAAGGTAATGACGGCTTCTGCGAGAAAAACGGTGGGCAAAGATTGGACTCCGAAACGCTTGAGAAAAGCACTTTGAGCAAAATTGTTGATCTGAATGGCACTGCTGCTCATTATCACCTGGATAGCGGTTACCCAGAGCAGCAGTTTCACCTCATTCGGATAGACCCTCAACGCTTTCCGAAGAAAGATTACGGGTTGGGCCCAGGGCATCAGGTTGTGATGCCGGGTGGGCAAAACAGGGGTATAATCACTCATGGGCATAACGGTGACAGTTTATAAGGAATTAATGGAACGCTTTTGTTCGGCAAAAATTTACACCCAGGTTGCTAATCGTGAATTTATCGTTAGTTGTTGTCAATATCTTTTTAAATATATCAAGAAAAATGTTTGATAGAAATATCAATAAGGTGAAGCTTCTGAACTACTTCTCGTATAAGAAATTTTCACGTTTCAATAGGATTGGCTATGTTCGGCATGACTCGATATGCAATCTGCCGGTTTTCCAGAGTGCCACCGCACTGTAGGTCCTTGCCCAGAAATTGGCTTTTTCTTCCGCAGGATACTTAAAAAAATCCTGTGTCCAATTGAACGAAGGATTTTGATAGATATCCCGAAGAATGTTTGCAATGTGTTTGGGTTTCCAGTGGGCGTGAATGAGGAAATCGAAAACAAGCCCTATCATTTTTTTGGGTTGAAGTGCTGAAGGGTTTGGAAAGAAAAGGATTTGTCTGGTCCAGTCCGGAATGTTTTTCTCCTTTTTGGCGGATTCAAGAGCAGATCCTTTGGGAATATTTGTTTCGCTGTCAAAATCTTGGTGAAAAAGATAAAGGTCGGATGATGTATATTCCCGAATAAAATCAATCAATGTTTCATTGGAACAGGGAATGAAACCTGAAAAGCGCTGTGCATGGAGTGCTGCCGTTTCAAGATCCCACATACAGTCCAAAATAACGTCGACATTCGTTTCTTCGGTGGCAGTATTTCCATCAAAGAATGTTCCGATCACGTCTACCAGTGGCGGTTCGTGGTACTTACTGTATTTTTCTTGATTTTTTTTGTGCAGGCTGAAAGGGCTTCGGATGGAGCGCATAAACGGAGAGCCTTCGCTCCAGGAATTGTCAAAGTTAAGACAGCGGTCCTCACTATCGGAGATGGTAAGCGGGAACAGGCCCGCTGAGGCGTTTTCCTTAAAAGCTTCCATAGTGATAAAAGCAATATATTCCGAAAGTTTACCAAGCCCACTAAAGACACGGGCGGCATCTAAGGAAATTCCGTACTTGCGTCGGATATCGCTGGGATCGATGTAACCGCAAGCCTTAATAAGATCCTCTTCCAGATAACCGATTTTTCCCAGTTCTTCTGTGGCTCGATATCCTAAAAGATTTTGAAATAAAATATGTGCGCCGGAAGGCGTATAATCCAGAAGATAAGGCATGCCCCTTGAGCGAAAGAGGTTTTCAAGAAAATGAATAACAGGAATAACCTGGTCGAATAATTTTCTCTGGGCGACCTTATTTTCGTAAAGAACGTGATTTTCTTCCCCGAGAAAAATCTCAAAATCAATGGGCATGAGCACGGATTGTGACCTTTCGCCGATGAGGGGAATATGGACTTGAAGCGCTCTCTCAATCGTAAGGGGTTCAAGCCGATGGATCGGCTCTGCTGCTGCCGGAAATGCAGGATCGTATCCTTCCGCAACAAGTTCATTGCCGGTAGCAACGACATAATGGCTGAATTGAAAGCAATTTTTTAATCGATCGATCACGCGACGGTAATAGCCTTGAGCATTCATGTCTTCAATCCTCTTGTGAAAAACAAATGGTAATGGTCAATCTTTTCGAGTGATTTCAATAAATGGGTGCAACAAGTAGTTAAATCCTGTTGCCACATTCATGCCGCGAACGCTTTTCAACCTCTGCATTGCCTTTTAACGTGACATGGTTTTTAGAGGGTGTCAAACTTGAATGCAAAATAGACCTTTCGAGTTCCATGCCGTTTCCCGATCTTTTCAAGGGTGCTGTTCGATCCCCATCACAAAGACGATGATTGCCCCGGCCATCAAAAACAGATTGAAAAAGACGGTTTCCCACGTTAAAATTATATTATCTTTGTCAAAATGGGCGATTGGGTTATGTCCTGGGCATGGAAGAATGAACCGTTGGAATATGGGTGACAGGCCCGTTTATACGTGTGATCTTTTTAGACATTATCCGGGCGTATGCTCCCTGATATTTTAGCGTATCCTGCAGGTGTAATGTTTGGGATGTAGGTAGAGAGAACCAATATTTTATAAGGGGTTACGCAACCAATTAAGTATTGAGGGGTTAATGGCACAGATGAGTATACCGGTTCTGGTTCGAGAATTACTTTCCTGGCGGGCTGTATTAGATATATTTTTGATAGCGGCAGGGTTGTTTTTTTTATACCGGACACTCCTTCGCCTTGGCACATGGAAAATCGTGGCAGGAATTCTGGTCGCCATGGCTGTTTTTTTTGTTGCAAGTGTTATGGATTTGAAGGGAATCGAATGGATTTTCAGCAATATCAGCCAGGTGGCCGTTATAGCATTAATCGTATTATTTCAGCCCGAATTGAGAAAAATTTTAGAACAGACGGCTTCGGTTAAACGATCTGAACCCCTTGACCTGGATGAAAAACTCTCCCGATTGGTCGTGGATGCCTTACTCAAGCTGGCTCAGCAGCGCCGAGGGGCGATTGTCGTTTTTCCCGGTAAGGAGCCGATCCAGGAATGGCTTTCCGGCGGATTTATTCTGGATGCCAACCCCAGCCTACCGCTCATTATGAGTATCTTTGATCCGAACTCGCCGGGTCATGACGGCGCATTGATTATAACCAACGGAAAATTTTCACGGTTTGGCGTACGACTTCCTGTTTCACAAAGTTCCAAACTGCCGGATGAATATGGCACCCGTCATCATGCTGCCATGGGTTTGGTCGAGAAATCAGACGCGTTGGTCTTCATTGTTTCCGAAGAACGGGGAAGCCTTTCAATATTCCATAAAGGCCGAATGCGGCAGGTCGGCGATCCCGAAGAGATGGTCAAAATCATCATTTCCCACTGGAAAGACATGACGTCCTTTCCCGTTGTCTTCCCTAAAGGAAAAGCGCGTTGGCCGGTATTTCTCCAAATTTTTGCAAGCCTGGTGTTGGCGGCATTTTTCTGGTCGACGTTGGCTGTTTCTCAGGGAGAAATACTGGAAAAGGTCATCACCGTTCCGGTGGAATATACGGCCTCGTCACCCAACCTCACGTTGGTGGGAAATAAGGCCGAGGAAGTTCGGCTGCATCTGTCAGGCCCGAAATCAGCCCTTGACACCGTTAATCCGTCTTATACCATTGTGAAAATAGATCTTTCAAAAGGCGTCCCTGGAAAGCAATCTTTTATTATTACGCGTGAAAACATCCAGTTGCCCAAAGACATACATCTATTGGATGTTGTTCCCTCCAGCTTTGAACTCACACTTGCAGAAATCGTAGAAAAAGAGCTGGTTATTCAGCCACAATTGGTGGGAAAACTTCCCGACGGCCTGAAGATCCGTTCTTTAGAAGTAAAACCCGAGAAGATAAAAGTTTTCTCTCCAGCCAGTGACGAAATGGATAAATTAATAAGCTTGACGACAACCCCCATTTACCTGAACAATATCTACGAAACCACGACCATCTATTGTAAAATTATTGCGCTACCGGCGGTTCAGCCAAAGGAAAAACGCTGGCCGGATGTTGTAGTAACGATAACGGTAGGACGATAAAGGAGACATCATGAAAAGGCTGATTAAGAGGACAACATCCATGTCAAAGAAAATACTATTATTTCTGTGGGCGGTATTGATTCTATTCCCAGGAAACCCTGTCAATGGCAGTGCCAATACCGATCGTACGTCGTTTGAAAATGCCGATCTATCCACACTGGAGTTTAAGTGCATCGCCGTCATGCCCTTTCTCGTCGGCAGGTTGGAATCACCGGAAGAACCGATTGAAAAGCCCCTGAGCCAGCCGTTGGCACAATTGTATGTTGATGCCGCCAATTTGGCTGAAGGGGCAGATCGGATCATGACCCGGCTGGTCAGTGATGTGCTTAAAAATCGATATCCGGATCAAATGGTCTCGATGGAAGAAGCCGCCGGCGTTTTCGCGGATATCATCCGAGACCCAACCCTGGACACGCCGCGAAAATTGGCAAAAAAATTTGGTGAGAACTTGCAAGCGGATCTCGTGGTGGTGGGTGCGATTTGGCGTTTTCGGGAAAAAGGGACCGATAAGGAAATACCTGATAGCTCTGCATCCGTTGCTTTCTCTGTCTATCTGATGGAGGTTGCCAGCGGTCAAAGGCTGTGGCGCAATGCCTTTGACGGCACTCAAAAAGTCTTATCGGAAGATGTGTTGGGCGGGTTAAAACAGGGCAAAATAGGGTTCCGTTGGGTGTCTGTTAACGAATTGGCTCGCTATGGCGTTAAGAATGTTTTTAGGACATTTCCGTTGCGTTGAGTGCAACTCCGAATGTTGCAAAAGTCGAAGATGTCGCAGATCCAAACCAAACTCATTTTGCCATGTTATGTGTAGAAGGGTAAAGTCCGGGTTAATCCTATTGCAGCTCCTTTAAATCAGCATAGAAATCGAGGGCTTTTGGATTACTCAGCGAGTCTTTGTTGAGCACCGGCTGGTTGTGAATGACTTTTTTAACCGCCAGTTCGACCTTTTTCATATTATGGGTGTATGGAATATCCGGAACCGGCAAAATTAATGCCGGAACATGCCTTGGCGACGCATTGGTGCGAATGGTATTTTTTATTTTAGCGACAATCTCGTCGGTCAGTTCATACCCTTGGGTCATTTTGACAAACAGGATAACACGGACATCGTTT
>Ga0210084_1000089_pt1 | contig 13209 bp, 15 predicted proteins | sample China_Galinas_Co_3_FD_184863 | JGI IMG/M metagenome (GOLD analysis project Ga0210084, IMG submission 184863) | Wetland microbial communities from San Francisco Bay, California, USA, that impact long-term carbon sequestration -... | ecosystem: Environmental > Aquatic > Marine > Wetlands ... | reverse complement strand
GGTCCGGCACCATCTTCGTACGGGTCCGGCACCCACTTCGTACGCGATTTATTCCATCTCCTTTTCGAGTATTTGAACAGGAGCTAGGGAAGATTTGCGCTGTTGTAGAGGGGCTTTACGTTCATGTCTTTTCCATTTTGACTTTTTAGTTTTTAATTTTTTCTTTCCGCCGAAGGCGTTAAAAACCTGTCCGCGGGACACAAATTCCATTAACAATTAGCAATTGACAATTAACAATTAATAATTAACAAGCCCCCCTGGCCGCCGGGGGCTACCTGGCGCAGGTAAGTTGTCGTCCGCCGTCGATGCTGCAAGTGACTCCTGTTATCCAACCGGCTTGATCCGATGCCAGGAATGCAATCAATTGAGCGACTTCTCCGGGTTGTCCCACTCTTCCCAGGGGATGGGTGGTTTTGCTGTGTTCCAGGAATTTTTGATAAGCGGTTTCATCCATACCGCTGCGGCGGTGTAAATTGGTAACTGCTACGCCCGGATTGACTGCATTCACTCGCACCTGGTCGGGGGCCAGCTCTAAAGCCACTACCCGGGTGAATTGATCCAAACCCGCCTTACTGACACAATAGGACAAAACACCGGGAAAGGCACGGAGCCCGGTCACTGAACTGACATTGACAATGTTACCTTTGGTTTTTTTTAAATAAGGAACCGCCAACTGGGTAAGGTGGAACACCGAACGGACATTGATATCCATCATCAAATCAAAATCCTCCAGGCTTGTGGTTTCAATGGTGCCGGAGGCAATAATACCCGCCGCGTTTACCAGGATATCCAGTTGCCCAAAGGCATCGATGGCGGCAGCCATCAAATTACCGCGGAAGGCGGTGTCCGTGATATCACCGGGAAAAATCTCGCAGGTTTTATTGTTGTCTTTATTAATTGTTGATTTTAACTCAGACAGGACCTTTTGGTTCCGGCCGGTGAGCATGACACGGGCACCGGCATCGGCAAACAGTAAAGCAGAGGCCCGGCCAATACCACTGGTAGCCCCTGTAATCAATACTACTTTTTGATCGAAACGAATATTCATCAGTACTTTATCCTCCTTTCTTTTTTAATCCATTATTTTAATGCATTTATCGAAACAAATCAATGAGCATCGTCCGCAGGCAGGAATGCGTCAACGTCGCCCAAAATTTAAGATTTTCGGGCAGGCACGGAGACCTGCCCCTACGTAAACCTGTAAGGGTGACCCTCTGTGGTGGCCCGTATCTACGAAATTCGCCTTTGGCGCAGCCCTGGTTTCCGGGGCTCACCTTTTTATTAAATCAAGCCGAGCAAAAAAAAAATTAAGAAATAACAAATACAACCTTTTTTGAAATATACAACTTTAGTTGTACAAAACTACAAAAAAACTTTCCACCCAAAAATACAACCTTTGGTGTATTGACAAAAGGCAATTCATCGATTATACTCGTATTTCAAAGTATAGAGTTCCCTGTTTAAAGAATTTGTTAAATAATAGATAAATGTACGGATGTATTTGTACCTGCAGAAACTAATAAGGTGCAGTGAATGCGTGAACACAGATCAAGCGAAGAAGTCAAGTCTTCTCAATTTAGTCCCTAAAATGCAAAAAGTACACAAAAAATAAAAACTAAATTAGGAGGTTAAACACGATGTTTAAAAAGACTGTTTTGTTAGTAGTATGTTTTGTTTTCATCTTTTCAACGGCATTTCTGCATGGTGATGATGCAGAAATTCAACGTTTAAGAGCTCAAGGTCAGAAAGAGGGCTGGACCTTTACCGTTGGCAAGACCAGTGTATCGCACATCCCCCTGGAAAATCTTTGCGGCTTGAAAATTCCCAAAAACTGGCAGCAAACAGCGGTATTCGAGGATGATGTTTTTGGCAAGCGGGTATTGGCTACACCACCTTCTGCTTATGACTGGCGAGATTATGGTAAAGTAACGTCCGTAAAAAATCAGGGGTCTTGCGGTTCATGTTGGGCATTTGGAATGTTAGGCTCATATGAAGCAATACTGTCGATTAACGGCGAGGGTTCAAATAATCTGTCCGAACAATTCCTGGTCAGGTGTAATAGCCATGGATATGGTTGCAGCGGCGGCTGGTGGGCTTATGACGATATGTATAACGGCATTCCCACGGAAAGTTGCTATCCCTATACCGCCACCGATGGGTCCTGCAGCTACAGTTGCACCAAATATTTCCCGGTAGATAGCTGGTACTATGTTGGCAGCTCCAGCGGCGTTCCTACTACAAGCTCGATTAAACAGGCCATTTACGATCACGGTCCGGTTTCCGTAGCCGTATATGCCAATTCAGCCATGCAAAATTATACCGGTGGTATATTTAATAGTTGCACCAGTTCCAGCCCGAACCATGCCATTGCGTTGGTGGGTTGGAATGACACCGGCGGATATTGGATTATGAAAAATTCCTGGGGAACCGGTTGGGGTGAAAGCGGTTACATGAGAATTACTTATGGTTGTTCTAATATCGGATATGCTGCTTCTTATGCCCTTCCTTCAGGAGGCTCACCACCGCCGGCGGAAGACCCCTATGAACCCAATGACTCTTACTCAGCCGCTTATGGTCCCATCGATTCGGGTGAAGATTATGACGATGCTGAAATCAGCGACTCCAGTGATGTAGATTGGTTCCATTTTACCACGGAAGATACCGGCACCATTACCGTAAGCGTCGCCCATGAAAGCGGTGAAGACCTTGACTGGTATCTCTATCGATCCACCGACACCAGCAATTATGTGGCCAGGGGCTATACCACCAGTAACCCGGAAACCGGCAATTATTCTGCCACCTGGGTAGGTAAATACTATGTTAAAGTAGTGGGTTACAGCGGTTCCACCAGCACCTATACGCTGACTGTCACCTATCCTGATGATGGTGGTACACCACCACCACCGAGCGGATATTTTCGATTCATGAACCGGTACAGTGGTCTGGCCATGGATTATAACGGCGATAACTACGTTTATCAATACACCTATAACGGAAATACCGATAAACACTGGGAAATCATCGACCTGGAAAACGGATATTATCGGATCGATAACAGGTACAGCGGGCTGTCTTTAGATACGGGCAGCGGCAACTATACCTATCAATATACCTGGAATGGAAATACCGATAAACACTGGCAAATCATCGACCTGGGCACCGGGTATTATCGAATTGATAACAGGTACAATGGATATTCTTTAGATGTGGGCAGCGGCTCCTATGTCTACAACTATATCTGGAACGGAAATACCGACAAGCAGTGGCAAATTATAGCTGTTGATTAGTCTGATTCACGTCTGAAAAAATCAAATTAAGTTTTTATGTTGAAGCTGAGGGTGGGGGTTCCTCCCACCCTCAACCTTCAGCTATCACGTTTCAATCTATAATCTTCTAAATAAAATTAAAGAGAGGGGAAATTCTACACATCGTTGATAAGCTGAAAAAGTTTAAAGGTTAAAATTTATTTTTCTTTTATGGACTTCTCAAATATCTCCTGGGCTTTTTTCTTCTTTGCTTCTTCCAGGTCTTTGGCCATTAAAAACCGTTCGTCCACTTTCTCCTTTTTTTCTTTCTCCTTTAAAAGAAGATCGTCAAAAGAAGAGAAACTCTTCTTTTTTGTTTTTTTATGTTGAACCACGACTTTTGTTTCCACATCCACCCAGAGGTTGGAGTGGCATCCCGGACATTCGATCTCAATTATATTTGCCATGCCCGTATTTTAATACAAAAAGAAAAAAAATTCAATAGTAAATTTTATAGCAGCTCCCCATGATGCAGCGCCTTGACCCGGAAACAAATGATAATTATTGCCACCAAGGCACAAAGACACCAGGGACTTACTTTTTAAAAAATCCTTTGTGCGGCTTTGTGTCTTAGTGTCTTAGTGGCTAAATATAGGCCGCGGGGCTGCGGGATTAGAAGTCATACCCGATCCAGAAATTGACTCCATAGTAATCTTTTCTCCTCAGGTCTGTTCTCCACACCCATTCCACGTGCATGGGGTAGCCCAGGAAAAAGAATTCAAGGCCAAATCCATAGGAGGCAATAGCGTCTTGCAGTGCCAGGCTTTTTCCTTCCTGGAAAAACCTGAATTTCTGATCGTTAAACCAAACGCCGCCCAGGTCAAAGAAGAAAACCCCACGAATCGGACCCAGGGGGCCGATAACAGACCAGGCCTGGTGCAGAATCGGGAACCGTAATTCCGCGTTAAATAAGAATAAGTTACTGCCGGCCAATCGTCTGAAACCGATGGAACGGATGGTGTTATTACCACCGGTCCATTGCAGCAGCGGATTTTCGCCGCCGGATTTAAAACCATAGAGCCTCAAGGCCAGCAGCGAATAATTATCAAGCCGGAAATATTTCCGGAAATCCGCTTGAACTGTATAGGCATCGATAAACTTGTTGCTCAATTTAAAGTACTTTGAAAAGGAAAACTTAAAGGTATGGCCCCGGGCGGGTCCGGGATAAGCCCCTGTAGAGAGAATGGTGTCACCCACCAGCGAAAGCCGCAGCGGCACTGCCCACCCACTGGCATATTGAGCATAAGGGAGGTCCTCCCCGGTGATTATAGTGCCCAGGTTTTCATTTTGTTTATAAAAAGAAGCAGTAGCCTCCACCCGGGTGGAACGACTGAAAGGATAATGAAATCCCAATTCTCCTCCAGACAACTCCCGTAATGTCCGGTAATTGCGTCTGTCGTACCAATTCCCATAACCGGTGTAATAGGAAAATTTGTATGAAAATAGATGGGTATATAATTGCAGGCGGCGTTTCTGGTTCAGGTAGACCAGGCTGTAGGAGCGGTAACCATAATCCGAATAAATCTGGAAGAAAAGATTATAATCTCCCATCAGGTCGGTTAGGTTTATAGAAGAATATCCCCACAATCCTCCATCAGTACCCACAGCCACACTCAAGGGCGGTAAAGATTGGATATATAATTTTTTAAAGGGTTTGTATTTCCCCAGGTATTTGATTTCCGTCTCTTTCAACTCTTCCGCTTCTTTTTTTACCAATAGTTCCCGGTCTATATCTCCGAATTCAATTTCCCGTTCTTCCCGGGGAGTGGAAACATCTTTTTTAAACAGGGTAAAGCCCCCTTTGTAATAAGAGCTCATCACGATGTAATCCTTTTCCGTGGGGATTTCAACAGGGTAAAAGTTCCCGGTTTTGACATCCGTATACCGGTACAACATCTTTTCCTGCAGGTCAATCTTGTAGATATTATAAGATTCCAGTTCATTGGAGCTGTAATAGACATAACGCGAATCAGAGGTAAATGAAGGCGTAATATCATTGTAGTCGCCAAAGGTAATTTGCTTTGCCATATCAGGGTTATCCAGGACCCCCAGGTAGAGTTTATCATATTCTCCGTTGGTGGCCGAATAGATGATCCGGTCCCCCTGGGGGGAGATGTCAAAGGCTTTGATAAACAAGAGTCCATTGGTGAGCCTGCTGACTTTACCGGTGTCCAGGTCCATACTGTAGAGGTATGCTTTGGTGGCTTCCTGGCCGCTAAAGTAAATCCTGTTCTCTTTGAGATCAGGATGGAATTTGGGAGAAGTGGCTTTACGGATGCCCGGGATTTTTATTTTTTTTAATATTTTTCCCTTTAATACATCCATTATCACCAGGTAATCCTCCCATTCTTCCCTGGCAAAGAAAGCAATGAGGTCGTTTTCTTTACTCCAGGTAAAGGCACTGCCCAGGGAAGGGAAATAAAGAAAAGTGATTAAGTCGTAAGCCCCGGCAAAAGCACCTCCCGGGGTTATATTTTTAATCACCTTCCCATCCTTCATAGACAGCAGCATAATATCGAAATCCGGGGCTTTGGGATTTAATGTGAAAACAGCCACCATCTCACCGGTGGGAGATACCTGGAATGAAAAGGCTTGACCTAAAGGATAATCGGGTCCGATGATATGACTGTAATCTTCCGGGTCCTCTTTGGTGATAAACTTTTTGAATCGTTTTCTTAAATACTTGCCAAATTCATGGTTAAATCTTTTGGGTGTGTAATCCAATACCTTGAGGACATTTCTGCCGCCCCTGCTAAATACAGAGCCTCCCTTGAATGAAAACAACAGTTTTTTTATCCCTCTTCTTCCCAGTCTTTCATCCAAAAATTCATAAATGAGATGCCCGAAATCATAAGCCTGTAACCTGGTGCCTAAATTGGACCGCAGTTGGCCATATTTATTGAATTGGGGAATTTGATTATAGAGCACCGCGTCCCTGACGGTTAATAAAGAGAAAGGGTGCCAGCGATCGGTTATAAATTCCGAGAATCCCTCCCCTACCCACAGCGGTATGGGAATGTACCTGGTCCTGGCTCCTATCACTTCGTATTCAAATATGTGCCCCAATTCATGGACAATGGTCCTGGCCAAATCTTCGAAGTCGGTTTCTCCCTGGACCACTACCCGGTAATAGCCGGATTCGGCAAAGGCTTCCGGTGAGAGAATCGGGGGGATATCTAAAATATTGGTAAGTTCGAAGTCGATTTTGTTACTATAAAAAATCAAGGGGATTTTCCTGTCTTTCACCTGTACATTCAGGTAATCGGAAATCTTTTTATAAGCGTATTCGGCTGCTCCTGCTACTTTCTTGATCAAACGTTCATCGGTGGTGTAATAATGAACTTTGAAATGGGGGGTTTCCACCTGCTGCCACTTAAAACCCTTCTGGACTTTGTTCTTTCCATACCACATTTGATATTGGGGAAAAACTTTTAAAGGCATTACCGCCATTAACATTAACAAAACCATCACAAAAACCGGGATTATCCCGGTTCTATTTTTTTTTATTTGTTTTCGTCTCATTTTTCCTTCCTTAATTATTTAATATTTAATTAGTGCAATAAATACCTTCTTTGCAATCTTTTGGTTTTCTGTACCTTCATGATAAGCCGGTTGGTCATCTTGAAAAAGATCTTTTCAAAATTAAATTTTGTCGTGGTCTCGGAAGAGTCCACATCGGAAAGTTTTTCGGTAAAATCTTGTTTGAAAATATCTTTGCCTGTGGTGCCATCTTTCATCACCACTGCCATTGTCATACTCCAATGTTGAATACCCACGAAGACATTTTTGACTTTGCCGGCTTCGTCTTTTTGCTCTTTAATCTTACTTCTCTCTTTGATCTCCAGTGCTAACTTCCCTGTTATTAAGAGAGCACCGGCAGGTATATCGACTTCCGGGCCGGATGGGTTACCAGCCCAGGGTTCGATATTCTTGTCGATATTTTTGGCAAGTTCTTCACGGAAAAAACTCTTGAGTTCTTCCTCGGGGCTAAAGTCTTTGGCCGGCCATTCAAGGGTCAGGTCTTTGTAGAAGATTTTATCGTACTTCTCAAAATCAATGGCTTGCGGATTCTCAACCTCGATTCGTACTTCAATGCGGTTAGAGCCCCTGGTGCAAGAAGCTGTGGAAAAAAGGTAAAAAAACACCAACAGAAAACCAAAACTGACTATAATGAGTCGTTTACTTTTTGTCTTTTTTCTTTTTATTTTTTTCATTTTTATCCTTGTCCTGTTTTAACATCCTTTTAAATTTATCGTAATTACTCTTGATGGTAGAATTATTGGGTGAGAGCTTCAAGGCTTTTCGATATGCCCGTTCCGCCTCTTCAAATTCCCCCATCTTCTCATGGGCGACAGCGATATTGTTATAGAGGGCAGCGTTCTCTTTTCCCTGTTCCAGCAACTTACTCCACCGAAAATGCGCCTCTTTCCATAAGTCGTCCTGGGCCAGTCGATTGGCGAATTCAAATTCCGTTTTAGGAACGGGATTGGTGGAACACGCACTGATAACACATATGCTTACGATTAATATTGGTATCGTTATTAGTCTCAAATTACCACCTCCATAGGAAATTAATATTATAACCAACAAAACATTTTTTTTCAAACACTGATTTCATAATCTTTGTCACTTTTTTACCTCCTTAGAACTGGGTAAAAACACGTAGCAATTTTAATACCACTTTATTGGGTCCATTTGTGTCCCAAATTTAGGACACAGGGGTGTCCTTTTTTTGGGAACCTGGTTGGGAATAATATCCTTGACAACCGCTGCCGGGAATGATATATATATTTTATGGACCAAATGATAAAAGGAATCGGCGTTGATATTATCGATGTGGCACGGATAAAAAAAATGGTAGAAAAAGGCAAAGGGTTTGTTGAAAAGGTGTTTACCGAAACAGAAATTTGCTACTGCGGAGACAAATATCGACAAGAGGTACACTATGCCGGGCGGTTTGCCGCCAAAGAAGCCTTTCTGAAAGCAATGGGCACCGGCTTGCGGGGCGCCATGGCATGGACAGATATCCGCATAGAAAACAATGAACTGGGAAAACCGGGGATCACTTTAGCCGGGAAAACCCTGGAAAATTTCAAAAAAAATAAATTCCAAACCATTCATCTTTCCATTTCCCATACCAGGGAATACGCAGTGGCATTTGTGATTATCCAGTGATTTCGGATTTATTCTCAACCCTACTATGAAAATAGCCACTAAGACACCAAGACACAAAGTTGCACAAAAGGTTTTATTAAAAATAAATCCTTGGTGCCTTCGTGCCTTGGTGGCAATAATTTTCATACGTCTCCGGGCGCGGCCACGGCATCATGAAGAACCGTTATAAAAAAAAATTTGAAAAAAGAAGAAATATGTATTAAAATAGTGCCTTAAAGGAAATTATTAACGTATAAACATATGAACGTATAAACGTATGAAAGATTTATCGGTAACGAGAAATCTTACAGGAGTCAAGAATGAAATCGTTTTATATCAGGTCTAAAGTGATTGAAAGCGTTGCCGTTATCTATCCCAAAGGCCACCTTGACGCCCATAATGTGGAACGATTCGAAAAGGAAATACTAAAGCTCATGGGAAATGAGCATGTCAATATTGCCGTTAATTGTAAAGACCTCAATTACATCAGTTCCGCGGGCATGGGAATCATTATGGGTTACCTGGATGAAATCAGGGAAAAAGGTGGAGATATCAAACTGTGCTGCGTGAATGAACGCGTATATGAAATATTCGACCTGGTGGGTTTTACAGAAATCTATGAATTCCTGGAAAATGAAGAAACAGCCGTTGAGAAATTTAACCACTAACAATTAGCCATGTTTCCAGAAAAACCGGAATTATCAATCTCTATCCCGTCGAAGACGGAATTACTGAAGATGGTGGTTGATCTGACCAATCATATCGCCACCATTAACCAGTTTTCTCCCAAAGAAGCACAGAAAATTGCCCTTGCCACCGATGAAGCCATTACCAATGTGATTAAGCACTCCTATAAAAACACAAAAAATCAAGAGATCAAGCTGGAATTCTATTGTTCCCCCGATGGTCTGAAAATAAAAATTATTTTCACCGGCATACCACCAGTACTGGAAGAAGTGGGAGTTAACCTGGATCAAATGATAAGGGATAAGAAAAAAGGGGGTCTTGGGGTGGAATTGATGCGGCGCATCATGGATTCCGTGGAATATCAATCCATGGGAAATCTTAATTCGTGTGAAATGATAAAATGGAAGAAAGACAGATCAGGCATCTCACCAGGGAATTAAAACTGAAGCAAATCCAGTTTAATTCCATTTTTGAATTTTCCGAGTCCATTTATTCCTCTTTCCATGTGGATAGTATCGTACGAATCTATTTCTCTACATTGATGGGACAGTTAGGAATATCTCGAATCTTTTTCTTTGATTCCGACAACGGGATATTTGAAAAAAGAGGATTTAGAGCATCGGAAGATGAACAAAAAGTCCTGGATAAAAACATAAAAAAAATGCCCCCGCAGTGGTTTTACTTAACGGTAGATGAATTATCACCGGAACTGGATGAATTAAAGGCGCTTTTATTGGAAAAAAAAATCCGCTACCTGGTAAATCTTTCCGAAACGGATAAAAAACCGGTTATCCTGGGATTGGGAGCAAAATTCAACCAAAAAGAACTGAATACGGAAAATATTGAATATGCATTTTTTGTATCGAAATTTTCCCGGGGAGCCATTGAAAATGCCCTTTTAATCGACAGGCTCATTGAGAGCAAACGAATGGAGCATGAATTGAAAATTGCCCGGGATATTCAACTCTCTCTGCTGCCCCAGTCCGTACCCCGGCTAAAAAATTTTGACATATCTGTTATATATGAGCCCACCAACGAGGTGGGCGGCGATTATTACGATATATTAAAGATCCGGCACAATAAAGATTTACCCATTCTCATTGCCGATGTGGAGGGCAAAGGGCTGCCGGCGGCACTGTTAGCTGCTTCATCCCAGGCCATCTTTCACACCCTCAGTGAGCTATATTTGTTTGAACCCGGTAAATTTGTCGCCAAAGCCAACTCCATGATTTGTGAATTTACCAGGGGACAACGGTTTATTACGCTCTTTTGGATGCTGGTGGACGATGACAAACAATCGCTCACCTATGTAAATGCCGGTCATATCGAACCCCTTTTAATTACAAAAAATAATGTAACGCGCTTATCTAAAGGAGGTTTTCTCAGTGGCTTTGTTGGAGAGGCCCAATACGAAAAAGAAACCCTGCAATTGGAATCGGGAGACCTTATTGCCGCCTATACGGACGGGGTCCCGGAAGTGGAAAATAAAACAGGTGATGAGTTTGGTATCGATTTAATGATCGAATTCCTGCAAAACAACCGTCACCTTACCGCCGATGAACTAACAACCGGTTTGTTCAAAGCCATTACGGATTTCAGCCAGGGTAAAAAATTCAGGGATGATTTTACCCTCATCATATTAAAGGTAAAATAGAGCCAGGACAGACACACCCCTCTCAAGAGGGGAATTATAAATTGTTAATGATAAATTATAAATTATAAATGGAAACTGTGTCCTACGGACCTTTGTATAACCGCCTGCGGCAGGGCTTTAGCTCTCCCGCCGCAGGCAACAAAAAAATCTGCCCGAAGGGCGCAGCTCCCATTTTTAATTTTTAATTTATAATTTATCGTTTATAATTTCCTATTCCCGGACAGCCTATCGAGAGGGGACCCTTCTCCATCGTAAAGATGGAGGAGGCGGGGTGTGTCAAATTTAGAATTTATGAAAATAGCTCCCCCCCCTTGACAATAACGAGTTTTTTATATATATTATAACCTAATTTCATTATTGCGAGGAGTTGACGTGAAACGAACATATCAACCAAACAATCGGAAACGAAGTAAAACGCATGGGTTTAGAGAACGGATGACCTCCAAAGGGGGCAAAACCGTTATCAGTCGAAGAAGAAGAAAAGGAAGAAAGCGGCTGACGCCGTAACGGTACTTTTCCGCATTAATCTATATAATGCGCGCTCTTTGGTATGAAAGAAATGTCGTTTAAATTTCCCACGCAGCAGAGACTAAATAGAGAAGAAGATTTTAAACGCCTCTTGAAGAAAAGCAAAAAAATAAGAAATCGCTTCTTTTTTTTTACTTTCTTCAAAATGATTATCCCTATCATCGATTTGCCGTATCCGTGAATAGGAAAATCGGAAACGCTGTCCAACGAAATTATATAAAACGTATGATGAAAGAATGGTTCAGGTTGAATCGATATTTGGTTAATGCTAACAATGGTAACATGAAGAAAACGTATGATATCTGGATTGTAATGAAGCACCGATTCGATGGCACCAATGTGCAGGAAATCGAACAATTATTTCTTTATTGTCTAAAAAAAATGACCCGGAGATGATAAAAAAGGTATTGTTATTTTTGATTCGCTGCTACCAGCGAGGGATTTCCCCCCTGTTGGGCAGCCACTGCCGCTTTCTCCCCACATGCTCGGCATATACCTATGAAGCCATTAGTATACACGGGGTCCTCAAAGGGATATTTTTAGGCATAAAACGAATTTTGAGGTGCCATCCCTTTCATCCGGGTGGGCATGATCCGGTGCCGGAAAAAATAGGGAAAAAAAGAAAAAAAAAAAGAAAAACCAGGGAAGAAACATTAAAGGTGAGATAAAATGGATACAAAACGATTAATTTTAGCGATTGCTTTATCAATGGTGGTGATTATTGTATATCAACAACTTTTTATGCCCAAACCCAAACCCCGGCCGCCGCAAACTCAACAGGAGCAAGTGGCTGAAAACCAGGTAAAAGGTGAACCGCAGTGGGATGAAAAAGGTGAAAAAGATGTAACCACACCAGCCGATGAGACCACGCCTCCCGCCAAAACAGACCAATTACCGGACATCTTTTCAAAGAAAAAAAAGATAAAGAAACCGGAGATCACAAAAACCCAACCGGAACCGGTAAAAGAAGATATCATGGACCAAAATTCTAAAGAAGTGGTGGTGGAAACCGAGCTGTTTAGAGCTGTATTTATCAATAAAGGCGCCGGGCTGAAATCCTTCATTCTAAAAAAGTATAACGATGATGAAAAAAATCCCCTGGATTTGATCTCCTCCAAAGTCAATAAGAAATTCGGTGCCGTTGAAATATACCCTTTTTATTTCTCCCCCTTTGAGGACGACCCGGAAATCCAGGAAATTTTCCTGGACCTCAACACCCGGAAATTTCTATATACAGGGGGTGATAATCTTAACGTCAATCTTACCGGCAGCCAGGAGCCTACCAAAGAAATCGTATTCAAGTACGCCAATGCGGCCCGGAACATTTCCGTCATCAAAACCTTCAGATTTTCAAAATCCAGTTATGTATTCGAGGTGGATTACCAGGTTATCATCGATGGGCAGATAGTAGAAGCGCCGATTATATTCGGGCCTGACCTGGAGAACAACGTCAGTAAAAGCAGGGTCATGCAAACCACGTTGAAACTGGGTGCCTTCAATGGCCAGGATGTCAGTAAGGTTACTTTTGCCGGCTTAAAAACCGAAAAAAAAGATGAAGGAGTGGAAGAGGCCAGGGGAACCATGGGCAGTGGTTTCCACTGGGCGGCCTATGACACCAGCTATTTTGCCTCTGTTATTAAAACCCGCGGCCAGATCAAATACATGATGCTCAAGGTAACCCCTCCCCCAATTAAAAAAGATGAAAAAGTAACGCCCATATTATATTCTTATATGATTGTCACCAGACCTAATTTAGTCTTCATGGGTCCTAAAGATGAACAGATACTGGCATCGGTTGAACAAAATTACTCATTCACGGGTATTTCCGAAGTCGTAAATTATGGTTGGGGCTTCATCGGTTCAATTGCCAGTGTCATGCTG
>Ga0210084_1000088_pt1 | contig 13277 bp, 10 predicted proteins | sample China_Galinas_Co_3_FD_184863 | JGI IMG/M metagenome (GOLD analysis project Ga0210084, IMG submission 184863) | Wetland microbial communities from San Francisco Bay, California, USA, that impact long-term carbon sequestration -... | ecosystem: Environmental > Aquatic > Marine > Wetlands ... | reverse complement strand
GTTTTGCTTTGCCGGCTGAAGGTGAGAATTTGTTTTACCAGTTCCGCCCCCCGTTCGACAACGCCTACAATTGTCTCGGCATCTTTACGCATCTGGTTTCCCTGGGGCAGCTCATCGCGCATTAATTCCACTTTTCCCATAATCACGGCCAGGATATTGTTGAAATCATGGGCAATGCCCCCGGCCAGTGTACCGATGGCCTGCATCTTCTGTGCCTGCATCAACTGTTGATGCGCTGCTTCCAGTTGTTGGGTCCGCTCTTGTACTTGCTTTTCTAAAAGTGCGGCGTAACGCTTTTGAGAAATGAATCGAAAAATACCATAAAAAATACCCCCCACCAGCAAAACCACCAGGAGTAAAAACCACCAGGTTCGATAAATAGGGGGCATAATAATGATGCTCGCTGAGGTCACCACATCACTCCATACCCCCAACATATTCCTGGCTTTGAGATGAAACCGGTAAGTGCCGGGTGGTAATTTGGTGTATTGGATCATTTGCTTATAGGGATATGCTTCCCTGGACCACTCCTTTTCAAATCCTTCCAGTTTATTTCTGAAACGTATGGAACGCTCGTCCATAAAAGAAATACCCCTGAAGTGAAATATCAATGTATTGTCCTCATAGCTCAATCGAAGCGGTGTGTTTGCCTTTAAGGGAATTTTCCGGTCGGAAAGCTCGATAGATAATAATTGAACCATTGGCGGTGGATTATAAGCTTCGCTGTTGTCAAATTGTTCATCATAGACGGAAACACCGCGATTGGTACCGATCCGGATTTTTCCTTTTGTGTCTATTATCCCGGCTCCCCGGTTGGTTTCATTGCCGATGAGCCCCTGGGCAGCGGCATATGTTCTTTGTCTTTTCCCGTCCCAGCGAATCACCCCATTATCCGTACCAAACCAGAGTCGTTTCCCGGGGTCTTCCAATATAAAATAAACCGGGCGGTCCACCTGGAAACCATTGACTGTAAATTTCCTAAGGGTTTCATTCTCCATCATATACAATCCCGCCATTGTCCCGGTTAAAAGGCGACCTCTGCTGTCTTTTTTTATGGCAAAGATGGAATTGGCCCGTTGATTATCCGCTGCCCGGGCATTTTTCAACTGTTGGTTTTGCGTGTTATACACGTAGATGCCTTCACCACCAGTCCCAATATAAAGTAATTTGCCCTGATCTACATATATTTTTCTAACACTCTTTTGAAAGATACTTACAAATTTCGCCGTTCCTTTTGGGCCGGATTTTGGTTCACTTTCTTTTAGAAAAAACAGTCCTTTATTTGTCCCCACCCACATGTTACGGTTATTTTCCCTATCGAACCCGATACACATCACCTGGCCCAACAGGCCGTTTTTTTTACTATACCATGTGATTTCACGGGGCCGGTGGGGATTGAGCTTTGCCAATCCCGCGAAAGAGACTGCCAGCCAGAGATTTTTTTTTGCATCCATTTTCATATCCAATACGCGATTGGAGGATACAGTGAATTCCGCTCTTTTGAAAAATGGTATTTCCGTAAATTGGTCCCCATCATACAGGGTAATACCATAATTATGCCCCAGGACAAATTTCCCCGGTTCATACTCTACGATGGCTGTCACTTCATCTTCCAGGAGACCATTCCCCCGTTGCCAGGTGCCGAACCGCCGGCTGGAAATTTTACTGACCCCCCGGTCACAGGCAAACCACATATTTTTTTCATAATCAATAAAAATTGAATGGGCGCCTGTGCCAATCAAGCCATTGCCCATGTCCATGACTTCCTGTGACCGGGTTTTATAATTAAAATAACTTAAGTTATAACGGGTGCCTATATACACCCCGCCGCGGTAATCCGGTAACATGTTGACAATTGGGGCACCTTCGTGGAATGAACTTTTCACCGGGAAGCGGGTTATTTTAAAATCGCTTTCATCAAAATACCCGATCCATTGGTGTCCAAAAAGCCAAACCCGGGAGTTCTTCAAAGAAAAATCCGGGAATTTATTCTTATGTTCAATGCAAATGCCTTTAATCTCCTTTGTGGGCAGACCCAGTGATTGATTTAAGTCATTATCGATATGGAAGGTAGAATTTTTCCCGGGTTTAATAATGGACAGTCCTTGATCCGTGACAACGTAATATTTCCCGTTTAAAGGAGCAATTCCATTCACGGCATTACTCAACAGGCCATCTTTTTTTGTGAGGTTTATCCACTTTTCCCGGTTATCGGCGTTCCATAGGAATAGACCGCTCCGGGTGGTTCCGATGGCGATAATAGGTTTATCCGTGCTTTTTTGTTCTATTAATTGAAGGGAGGTAAACAGGGTCCTATTATTGAAATTTGTTTTGTATTTATCGATGGTAATCCAGGGGGCCTTTTTATTTCCATTATTTTCTTCCCTGATATCATGGTAAACCACGAAGAATTCATTGACCCCTGTTGGGGATAATGCCCAGACCCTACCTTCCCGGTCTACTGATACTTTAAAAAATCCAGTGGATGGTAAATCCTCCGACATGGAATACGTTTTCACGGAAACGCCATCATAAACGGCAATCCCACCCCGGGTAGCAAACCACATCCTGCCCCGGTGGTCCTGGGTAATACCGTAAACATTGGCACTGGGCAAACCCTCCGCCTCCGAGTAAGTATGCACCAGGTACTCCTGGGAAAGAGAAAATATAGATAAATAGAAAAAAAGTATCAAGAAGGCGAACCACCAGGTAAACGGTTTAAAAATGTCTCTCATGGCTAGGTTGACCGGTTAATTTTTTTTCACCTTGCTATTTTAACATAATTTAAACGGATAGTCACCCGTCCCCTGATTAACCCACACTTTTGCCTCCGGCGGCCAGTTTTCCTGTAGAAGAGGTTTGTAATGTCTAATAATAAAACACTGATCATCATTGGAGCAGGAATCGCCGGTAAAAACCCTGCCGGGCCTTGATCATTTCTATCATGTTGGGCAATGGTCCACTGCCACATTGGGTGTCAGCAGTGTGGCTGTAATGGGGCGCAACCTTGTCAGAGAACTGTGCAAGCAAGACGGTAAACGATTCATCATTACCTGATATTGATAAAGGAGGACAGGCGTAATGGCAGCATCATGCAGACCATGGTGGCGTAATTGCGCCCTGGAAGCAGATGGGGAAATTTTGGCCATCGATAAGATGGAAGACCATATTGCTCCTGTTGGCGCAAACGCAGCGAAGATTCGAGAACTGATTTCCAGTCTCGAATCCTGGCTTGCTGCTTCCTTAGACAAGACAATAAGGCTTCAACTGAACCCGCCAGCCGCACTGCGAGCTATTTCTGCCCTGGCCGGTCCTGACTGGATAAAGAAATAAAATTACTGAAATAAACAAGAAACATGGAAATCAGGTCTGGTGCATGTGAGTGTGTAAAAGATATGGAGAACCGGGTGCAGTGTCTTACATCTTTGCCTTTGGGAAAACTTCACCGGTTCCATTTTAACGAAACATTGAAACATTCGCACGAACCGTCCCCTGGTTTTCCGGCATCGCAGTAGATTTCTTGTGAGAAATGCGGGTTAAGTCATTCGTGGAAATATAGAAGTTGAAAAGATGAAAAAAATTACAAGCACCACGGCATCCATTCAATCATGCGCCAATGCAACTACTGAACCACTGACCTACTGATCTACTGTCATTTATACCGGGCCCATTTGATGATTTGGTTGACTGTGGGCCTCTTCCCGTACATAAGAATACCGACCCTGAAAATCTTTGCTCCCACCCAGGCCAGGAACATCGTAAACAATATACTTAATATAATAGAAAGGGCAACCTGGAAAAAAGGAGGAACCGTAATACTGATTCGCATAAACATGAGAGTGGGAGTAAACAGCGGGAACATCGAAGTGATAATTACCAACGGCGTATTGGCACTCTGCGTCACCACAACGCCAATGACAAATGGAATAAAAAGAAGATAACTGATGGGCGCGGAAAATTGCTGGGCTTCATAATCACTGTTCACCGCGGCACCAACGATAGCAAATAAAATAGAATACATAAAATAACCGATTATAAAAAATATAACAAAATATATTGCCAATTCCGGGGTTAAAAAATTCAAAATACCGGCATCGATTCCTAAGGGAGAACGACTGAGAACAGCCGCGGCTAAAAGCGCCCATACACCCACCTGGGTCAAACCGGCCAGTCCAATACCGATTATCTTTCCATAAAATAACGATTGCGCATTGGTGGAAGAAATCAACACTTCAATTATACGGTTGTTCTTTTCTTCGATCACTACCCTCATGATTAATTGACCGTAGATCATAATGATACTAAGAAGAATCGCCAACATAATAAAAGACATGGTATATTCCAATTTCGAACCCGCTTTTGTGGTGCCCTCTTTTTTTACTTTAAAGGTATTTAGCTTAATATCACGGATGGCTTCTTCCACGATTTTCAACTCGATATTCTGCTCTGTTAAAATCTTTTCGGATAAGATTTTTCGCACCGTTGAGGTGATGTACTTGTTGGTCATAAGGTCGGAAACATTCAACGCACAAAAATAGATGCGCCGGGTCTCTTTTACATTTCCCGGGACCAAGATCAACCCGGCAATGGTTTCATCCAATATCCTTTTACTGTACTCAGGCACCAGTTCAAGGCTGGCTGGCTCTTTATCGGCAATTCGCTGCTCATAGACCTTGATCAAATCCTCCTGCTTTTGACTTTTTTCCTTAATCGACTGAAATTTTAATTTGAGGAGACCGGTTGCTTCTTCGCTGTTCCGGCTTTTTTCCAAAAGCGGCTGCCGGATCACCCCGGAATAGTCTGCGATTTCAATGATCTTTTCTTCCCTGCCTACTTTGGCTATCAACGCAGGGATGAAAATAAATGCCGCCATCATGGCCGGCGTTAATATCGTAGCAATGAGAAAAGACTTTTTCTTGACAATATCTCTATACTCTTTTTTTATAATCGTCCAGATTTTCATTTCTGTCCTCTCACCTGGCGAATGAAAATATGGTTCAATGACGGCTCGGTCACCTGGAAACTGCTAATGGAAATTTTACCGGTCAGGTCTCTTAGCAATGTATCTTTAAATTTAATCTCCGTGGGTTCGATTTCCATTTCATTGCCGTAGTCTCTTACACCCTTAACATAATCCAGGGATGAAACAAATCCGGCGTCACCTTCATATTTTACTTTGATAAATTTTGTGCCATATTCTCTTTTAACACTGGCTAAACTACCATCGATAACTTTTTTTCCTTTATTGATCATGACGACGCTATCAACGATTTTTTCCGCATATTCCATCAAATGGGTGGAAAAGATGATGGTGATACCCTGGCGTTTCATCTCCAGGATAATGTCTTTTACAAGTTCAATGTTCACCGGGTCTAACCCGGCAAAAGGTTCATCCAGGATCAGCAGTTCCGGGGAATGAATAATAGTAGTGATAAATTGGAGTTTCTGCGCCATGCCTTTTGACAGTTCTTCTACTTTTTTATCCATGTAGCCGTGCAGGTCAAATCTTTTTAACAGCTCTGTCCCTTTGGCTTTAATGGCAGCGGTTTTCATGCCTTTTAGTTCACCGAAAAAAGCCAATGTTTCGGAGACTTTTAGTTTCCGGTAAAGGCCCCGTTCTTCCGGCAGAAACCCGATCCGGTCTTTGGTTTTTTCCGAAAAATGTTCACCCAGGATTTTGATGGTCCCGGAATCCGGGACAATGATGTTCAAGATCATCCGCAAGGTGGTGGTTTTGCCGGCGCCATTGGGTCCTAAAAGCCCCAGGATTTCCTCTGTTTTCAATTTAAAAGAGATGTGGTCTACGGCTCGTTTGCTGTCAAAATCTTTTACCAATTCTTCCAATTCTAACGCATAATCATAGTCGCTCATTGCTGTTCCTGCCTCCTGGAAAAACAACTACATATCAGTATCCTGGCTGAAAATAGTATCACTCTAAAGAAATTATGTCAACCCCATGGATGGGAGAAGTCAGTAAATCAGAAGACAGAGGACAGAGGACAGAGGACAGAGGACAGAGGACAGAGGACAGATATCTATCCGGCGTCTAATTTTAGTATTAAAATTAAAATTTTTTCACTTTCTATCTTGATTTTTAATACTTATGCGCATAAAATATTTTATAATACGCAAAAGTTGGAACTTTTGCGTATTAGTAAAAAGTTTTTGCTGGAGGGTCCAGGGGGGCAGTTTTTTCAAAAAGTGCCCCCCTGGCCGCCGGAGGCACCCCGCGGCGCGGGGACCCTATTAGTGCAGCAGACACCCGGTCAAGTAGCCTGAGAGTGCGATCAGGGTGTTTCGCCAGGCATCAAAATAGTAAAAAGAACTGCCGATGGATAGATTGGAAGATATTTCTACCAATGCGGCAGTGACTAAGATTAAAACAAAAGGCAGTAATGATTTTGATTTTTTTCCTTCCAGGGCGATAAAAATTCCCAGGATAAACATTTCTAATACGATTAATTGAAACAAAAACACCGGCCGTGAAAATAACAGGAAAAAAATCAATCCCATGCTCAACAATAGGATGGCAATCTCCCGGTTATTGATTTTCGAACGTTTTTTTAAGAAAACCACCAGGAAAAAGGCCAGGAACAATGCTAATATCGTATAAAAAACAAAATTCCTGCTGCTGGCATCGATCAACCATTTTTCCACTTGAAAATGGAAATAATTAACGATCACTAAAAAAATAATATAGATAATAGAAAATTTATAAGCTTTCAAGAGCGTTTATTTCTTGTTCCCCGGTTTTTCTTCCGCGTTTTTTGCGGGTTCCGGTTTTTTTTCATCGATTGGCTTTATCTCGACTTTTTCCAGGATTATTGAGCGGATTTCTTTGAAAAGTGAGGGGGTGTCTTCCAGTAATTTGGTGACAACATTTTTTCCCTGGCCCAATTTTTCTTCCCCGTAGGAGTACCAGGAACCGGTTTTGGAGATAATATCGTGCTGCACTGCCAGATCGATGATATCACCCTCTTTTGAAATCCCCTTGCCAAAAAACAAGTCTACTTCGGTGTTTTTAAAAGGCGGTGATACTTTGTTTTTTACGATTTTGATCCGGGTCCTGCCGCCTACGATTTCGGTTCCGCTTTTTAGCGTTAAGATTTTTCGTACCTCAATTCTCAGAGAGCTGTAGAATTTCAATGCTTTTCCACCGGTGGTGGTTTCGGGACTGCCCATATACACGCCGATTTTTTCTCTCATCTGGTTAAGAAATATAAATACGGTTTTGGAGCGGGAGACGATGGCGGTGAGTTTTCGCAGCGCCTGGCTCATGAGGCGGGCCTGGAGTCCCATATGACTGTCCCCCATATCGCCTTCCAGTTCGGCTTTGGGCACCAGTGCGGCCACGCTGTCGATGACAATAATATCCACACCGCCGGAGCGCACCAGTATTTCAGCGATTTCCAGGGCTTGCTCACCGTAATCCGGCTGGGCAATATAAAGCTCATCGATTTTTACCCCCAGTTTTCGGGCGTAGGTGGGGTCCAGTGCATGTTCGGCATCGATGAATGCAGCCTGGCCCCCGGCTTTCTGTGCCTCGGCAACGGCTTGAAGAGCAAGAGTGGTTTTACCTGATGCTTCCGGCCCATATATTTCAACCACCCTTCCCCTGGGTAATCCTCCGACCCCGGTAATAATATCTAAGGACAAACAGCCGGTGGAAATGACAGGGACTTCCATTTTGGCCCCACCGCCTAACTGCATGATTGCCCCTTTACCAAACTGCTTTTCGATCTGTGATACAGCATTCTTTATGGCTGATTCTTTCTGGTTGGTCTCACTCATTTTTCCTCCATTCCCGGTTATCTACTCCCGTGGAATTTTTTATTTAGCTAAGTACTCGATTTTCTCGAAATCTTCATCTTCTTTGCGATAGGTTTCGATCAGTTCTTTTAATGACGTCAACATATTGATGATATCATTTTCCATTTCAGTGCGTTTAAATTTCAAATTTCGTATTTCCTCTCTTATTTCTCTTTGCCTGGTGATAGCATTATTAACTATGGATTCCCCTTTTATTTCCGCCTCTTTAATTACCAATTCCGCTTCTCTTTCAGCATTCATTTTGATTTCATGGGAGAATTTTTGTGCGGAGATCAATGTGTCTCTTAAGATATCTTCCCTCTTCTCAAATTTGGCAACCATTTCCTTGAATTTTTCAAATTCTTTTTTTAATTGTTCCCGCTCAATGATTTCTTGCTCCACCATTTCAGCAATTTGCATCAAGAAGTGCTTGACTTCATCTTTGTCAAAACCCTTCATTTTGATTGTAAATTGCTGGTTTAAAATATCCTGTGGTGTTAGTTTCATTTTATACCCCTCTCGATTGAATGGCAAAGTCCGACAAAAGACCGGTGACAAGCCTATCGACTAAATATAAACCCAAAATGATGATGATGGGCGAGATGTCGATATTACCAACAATGGCAATATTACGTGGTAAGACCCGGTGCACGAACCGGAATACGGGGTCGGTAAGCTGTCTCAATAGGTTAAAAAAAGGATTCCGCGGCACGTTTCCCATCCATGAAACGACAGACCGGATGATAATGATAAATATGTAGATTTGGATTGCGAAATGGATGATTTCGGCCAATGCCCCAAAGAAATTACCGCCCATCACTTCAGTCGTCTCCCAAACAGGGCGGTGCCGATCCGGATAATCGTCGCCCCTTCTTCAACCGCGATTTCGTAATCCTGGGTCATCCCCATGGAAAGGTGTTTAATATCAAAATTAGACAAATCCATGCTGTTGATTTCATCTTTTAATTCACGGAGTCTCCGGAAATAGGGACGGACTTCTTCCGGGTCGTCGCAAAGGGGAGGAAGGGACATCAGGCCGGTGATTTTCACCCGGTCCAATTGGGCAATATAATTTAACGCTTTTTTCAATCCATCAACCGTGAAACCGGATTTATTTTTTTCTTCCCCGATATTGATTTCAATGAACACATCGATTACATCGCTTACGCGCTTATGAATATGCTCCAGGGACTTGACGCCATCCACCGATTGAATGAAGTCAAAGCTTTTTAAAATGCGGTTGATTTTGTTTTTCTGAAGTTTGCCGATAAAATGCCATTTGATGCCCAGGTTCTTTAATTCTGCTTGATGAACATCGGCTTCCTGGGTTTTATTTTCTCCGATTAGTCGAATACCGCATTGATACGCTTCGCTTATTTTTCCTGAGGGTTGACTTTTTGCCACCCCCATCATTTGCACTTCGGAGACGCTGCGATCAACTCTCTGGCAGGCTCTTTTAACGTTTCCCATAATTTTTTCGTAATTGTCTTTTATACTCATTGTCAACCCCTTATCATTCTATGTTCCGTAGAATGGTCTAAATTGTAATTCACCGCTGCCAGGTATTTTAAACATTGACAAGTACCCTTTCGGGTGAATATCATTCTCAATTGCCTCGTCTTTTTCATATTCCAACTAAGTCGCATCCTATATTATATAACATTTTGAAGAAAATTTCTATTGATTTACGCAATTTCCGACACCTTTGTGCAATTTTCTGAAAAATTTTCATTATTTATTTGCAAATTGCTGCGGTTTTTTGTACTATTAAAGACTACATCTGACAATGAAATGGATTTATGATTTATCGTTTGATCAATTGAAAGAAGAAATGAACGCCGTTAATATAAAAAAATTTGTGGCAGATCAAATCTTCTCATGGATTTATGCCAAAAATATTCAGGATACGACCCAATGGACAAACATCAGCAAAATCAACCGGCAAATATTGGCAAATCTTTACGATACGACATTGAATACCATCTTGAAAATAAACGAAGATCAAAAGGGGACAAAAAAAATCCTGGTGGAACTGCAAGATAAACATAAGATTGAAGCGGTGCTGATTAAAGAACAACCTCATTACACTTTTTGTATTTCCACTCAAGTGGGGTGCCCCTTGAAATGCAAATTTTGTGCCACCGGGCGGATGGGATTCAAGCGAAACTTATCCACGGGAGAAATTGTTTCCCAGGTGCTGTTATTAAAAAAACAACTCCAGGACTATAAAGGGAAAATCAATATTGTGTTAATGGGAATGGGAGAACCCCTGCTTAACTATGACAATCTTAAAATAGCGTTGGGAATCATTACCTCAGATAAGGGGATCGCCATTGCTCCCCGGCATATTTGCCTGTCCACTGCGGGAATTTTAAAGGAGATAATGCGCCTGGAAACGGATTTTCCTAAAATAAAACTCAGTTTTTCATTAAATGCCCCGGATGCCTCTTTAAGGGAGCAATTGATGCCGATTTCCCGGAAGGAACCTTTAGAGAAAATCCTGGAATATTTTAGAACCACTAAAGAGAAACGAAAATTCCGGGTGACCTTTGAATATGTATTAATCAAAGGGGTAAACGATTCCCTGGTCCATGCCAAAAAAGTGGCGGCCCTGGTGAGGGGAATACCCTGCAAATTCAACTTGATCCCCTACAATGAATGTGATACCATCCGGTTTAAGACCCCGGATAAACAAGCGGTTGATGCCTTTAGCGATTACTTGTATTCAAAAGGATATACCGTGATAGTGCGCTGGTCAAAAGGCAAGGAGATCAAATCTGCTTGCGGACAATTGGCGGGGGAAGGTTGACGGAAGACGGAAGACAGATGACGGAAGACAGAGGACAGAAGACGGTGATTAGAGGGGACAAGGGGGCTTGCCCCCTTGATGCGACAGAAAACAGAGGAGTGTAGATAGATGATAAATAATGAGAATGATTTTCAATTGGATGATTTTCAGAGTGAGGCCATTGAAGCGGTACAAAAAAATCAGTCAGTATTGGTATCTGCTCCCACCGGTGCAGGAAAGACCTTAATCGCAGAACACTTGATCAAAAAATGTATGTTAGAGCAGCAGGGAATTATTTATACAGCTCCTATCAAGGCCCTTTCCAATCAAAAATTCCGTGAATTCCAGGCTTTATTCCCCGAATTAGTCGGTATTATCACCGGGGATGTTAATATCAAGCCTCATTCACCTCTGTTAATCATGACCACTGAGATTTTTCGTAACAAAATACTGGAAATTAAATCCAGTTTGGATAACCACCATTGGATTATATTTGATGAAATTCATTACCTGGACAGTATCGAGAGGGGGACGGTTTGGGAGGAGTCTCTTATTCTTTTACCTAAACATATGCGGTTCCTGGGATTGTCGGCTACTATTCCTAATGTCGATCAATTTGCCGCCTGGCTCCGGGAGATTCACCCTCACCCTATCCGGGTGATTAAGGAAACCAACCGGCCGGTTCCGCTCCATTTTCTCTTCCAATGCCGGGGGAATATATATGACGAACTAAAGGAAATAAAGACCGCGGTATATGGCCAGCGAAAACAACGCCGCTTTAAAGGAAACCGGCTTTATGATACGGAACCCCGGGGAAACAGACCTTTTGACCTGGTTCGTCACCTGAAAGATTCGGACCGGCTGCCCTGTATCTATTTTTCTTTTGGTCGCAAACGGTGTGAAAAACTGGCGGAAGAAGCCGCGCAATTGGATTACCTTACAAAAAAAGAACGCCTTGAAATCGTGGGAATGTATGATGATTTCTGTACCAGGTACGGTATCGATGGTGAAGAGCGAACCGAAGCACTCCGGGTATTGGTAAAAAAAGGTGTGGCTTATCATCATGCCGGCATCCATCCCATGCTAAAGGAAATCCTGGAGCGACTCTTTACCCGCAAACTCATCAAAGTTATTTTTACCACGGAAACCTTTGCCCTGGGGATCAATATGCCGGCCCGTACGGTTGTGGTGGATGAAGTGAAAAAGAAATATGGCCGATTTTACCGTACATTGAAGGTACGGGACTTTTACCAGATGGCAGGGCGTTCCGGCAGGCGGGGGATCGACAAGGAAGGATTCGTCTACAGTCGTGTTGACCCAAAAGCCGTCACCTATCCGGAATTGCAATCCATCTTCAGGGGTCAACCCGAGGTTATCCGCAGCCGGTTTAATACCTCTTACGCTACGATTCTCAACCTGTACGAAACCTTTGGGGAGGAATTGCTGCATATCCATGCTCTTTCCTTTTTTTATTTCCAGGAAAAAGCCGCCTCCTGTACACGGCAGTTGGAGCAGATGAAAGCTCGTTTGCATATCTTGAAAAAATTGGGATATATTCATCGTTATCAATTAACCGAAAAAGGTCATTTTGCCAAAAAAGTACACGGCAACGAGCTGCCCCTGGCAGAACTTTTTGGCTACGGGGTGTTGGAGGACTTAACCCTTAACCAGGTAGGGACCTTAGCCCTGGCCGCGGTGTATGCTCCCCGGCCCAATATAAAAAAACAGAAATACCCAAGAGAGATAAAAACATTGGAATCTATTACCACTGAAGTGGTTAGAGGGATTCACCGGTTTGAAAAGAAAATGAAATTAAATTATTTAAGCAAGCCGTTTTTTTACGATCTTTCTGTTTCTGTGCTGGATTGGATGAAGAATAAATCTTTTCAATCGCTTATCGAGCAATTACAGGTTGATGAGGGAGAAGTGATTCGATATTACCGCATGAGTATCCAGGTGCTGCGTGAAATACTGGAAACACCCGTTTCAACGGCATTGAAGCAGAAGATCCAAAAAGCGATCGAGTTGATTAACCGCGGGGTTATCGATGCAGAGGATCAATTGAAAAAGACGGCGGAGATGGATTGAAACGTTAAAAATTTGTTAAATTGTTGACAAAACGTAATATCTATTATATTATATGGCTTTATTTATGAAAGTTTACGTCGCTGAAGAGGCAGGATTTTGTTTTGGAGTAAAAAGAGCTTTGAACATCATCAATAGTTTGCATGAAAAAGGACATGAGGTACAAGTATACGGACAGCTTATTCACAACAGGAGTGTACTCGATGATCTCAAAGCCAAAGGAATCGACTGCATCGACTCTATAGACCAACCGGACCCGAAAAAAACCCTTATCATTCGAACCCATGGAATTCCCAAACAGGTGGAAGCAAATCTAAAAAAAAATGGCGTTAAATACATAGACGCCACCTGTCCTTTAGTGAAAAAACTCCAGGAAACCACCGAAGGATTGAATACTAATACTCCAAACACCCAAATCGTGATTGTTGGAGACAGGAACCACCCTGAAATCATTGCCGCTAAAAGTTATTGCCCGGATGCGATTGTCATCGATTCGGAAGAAGAAGCACACAACATGAAGAGCAGCGACCATATCCGGGTGGTAGTCCAAACCACATCGGATGTGGACTTTTTTGAGCATATCATTTCTATATTG
>Ga0210084_1000087_pt1 | contig 13296 bp, 9 predicted proteins | sample China_Galinas_Co_3_FD_184863 | JGI IMG/M metagenome (GOLD analysis project Ga0210084, IMG submission 184863) | Wetland microbial communities from San Francisco Bay, California, USA, that impact long-term carbon sequestration -... | ecosystem: Environmental > Aquatic > Marine > Wetlands ... | reverse complement strand
CGGTGATATTTTCAAATACTCAAAACTGGAAGAGCTGTCGGCAATTTTAAAAACCTTCTCCTATAAAAAAATTTTTTATACCCATTATTTGAACCTCATCCGCCAGGAAGATAAATTAGGCTTATTCCCGGCGGATTCCTCTTCTTTTAGCATATTGGTCAACTTCCCGGTGGAGGAAAATCAATGGAAACTGTCGGTAGAATTGTTACGGGCACATGATATTAAAGCTGATTTCCTTTTTATTGTCAGCAGTGAAAAAGACGTTACCCGGGCAGAAGAACTGATTTCTTCATTTGGTTTGGATAATTATTCGTTTCATCCGTTTTTTAATGGTAATAACCTGGATTTTTTCGAAAGGAATATCTTTTTAGACAAAGAGGACCTCCAGGAAGCCAAACCCACGGATAAAGATATCCATGCCCGGCAATTGGTGAACCCGTTTAATTTTGGCAGGTTGACGGTATTAAGTAACGGTCACATCCATGCCAACGTCAATACATCGCGGTTAGGGAGCCTTGATAAGAACAGCATTCACCAGGCGGTCTACAAAGAGATGTACCGGGGTGAGAGTTGGAGAAGAATAAGAAAAAGAACACCCCCCTGCAAAAGCTGTACTTTTTCAGCATTGTGCCCCCCACTCTCCAATTATGAATATGTCATCGGCAAGAACCACCTCTGTCATATTTGGAAGGGGTCGGCGCCCCTACCCTAATCCACCGTTACTTTTGCCTCCGGCGGCCAGAAACCTTTCATACAAATGTCATTGGTCATTTGTCATTGGTCATTGGTGAAAAAAGAAAACCATTAAAACCCCTCTAATAGGTTGGGGCTGCCAGCCCCTTCTGGACTTCCGAAAACTTCTCATAAAGTGCCCGAAGGGCTATAAAAAGTTTTTTGGGGGTCCAGATGCTTCACGGGCGATTTTTCAAAAAAGCCCCCTGGCCGCCGGAGGCATTTTGGGGGTTGCAATAAAAGAGAAGATCGGTTATAACTACATCCAGGAGGAATTATGAAATATTTGATATTTTTTATGGTTTTTGTATTGATGATAAATTCCGTTTTTGCAATAGAGGAAACCCTGGTAAAAATAGCAGAAGAAGCCAATATCGCTTATTATAAGCCGGAAGTAGAGATCAGCCCCTTCGGTGATATCTATGTCGCCTACCAGGCCGAAAACCAGGCATCCGGCGGCAGCGAAATTTACCTAAGTAAATACAGCAGCAGTGGGAAAGTCTCTTTTGTCATAAACCTCTCCAATTCTTCCGCTTATTCCTACGAACCGGAAATATATATCCCCAATAACGGCTGCATTCATGCGGCCTGGGCGGATCAAACCAATGAGACTCATGTGATCAAGTACCGGTATTTCAACGGCAGTACCTGGTCCAACACCATCGATCTCGGTCAGGTAGGCAACAGTGAAAACATCGAGGATTTACGCATTAATGTCGATGAAGCCGGGAATGTGTTTGTGGTTTTCATGTACTGGCCTGCCGCCAAGTGCATATTTATCGGCAAATATGGCAATAATATCAGTTTTGAAAATTTTCCCCTCAGCGGCCGTTCCAAGCACCCGGATGTAGCCGCGGACTCTAATTACGTTCATATAGTCTGGCAGTACAAGCCGGGCAAAGATTATACCATTGCCTATTCACGCCGGCCCAACCAGCGCGGCAGCAACTGGGAACCCTGGATAGACCTGGAATATTATATTACCCAAAGACCCCGCATGGGCCTGGCCGGCAGTACTCCCCATGTGGTTTTTTTTCATAAAGACGAAACCGGCAGCAAACGATTATTTCATAAAAAGAAAACCGGGAACCGTTTCAGTGATGTCACCATCATGTCTGATCCCAATCGATTTGAAAATTACCATTTTTGCGATATCGATGCAGTAAGCGAAGATAATATAATTGTCACCATGCAAAGAGGCGGCTGGGCAGGTGGACAATACGTTAGTTACAACTGGAAACGAAATGGAACCTGGAATGGATATTCTTCTTTTTCTAAATCAATCGGTCTTAGACCCACGAAACAGAGTGTAGATTTAGCCGATGACCGTTTTTTTGCCGCGGTTGCTTTTTGTGAAAAAAGTGATATTGTTTATTTGCTCCTGGCGGAAGAATCCGGGGGCCCCAGTGGTAATGCGCCCACAGCCAGTTTTACTTTTTCTCCCCTGGACGGACACGCCCCCCTGGATGTGACCTTCGACGCTTCTGCCTCAACAGACCCGGACGGCCAAATCACCAATTACAATTGGAATTTTGGCGACACCTTCACCGGTACCGGTCAAACGATTAATCACCGCTATGAAACCCAGGGGCAATATACAATAACATTGACGGTCACTGATGATGATGGAAAAACAGACAGTACTTCCGGCGTCATTGTTGTTGATCCTCCCAATCAACCGCCTGTGGCTCATTTTACTTTTTCCCCTATCACCGGTCTTTATCCTCTTACAGTAACCTTTGATGCTTCGGCCTCCTCAGACCCTGACGGCCAAATTGTTCAATATGATTGGGATTTTGATGAAGAGCAAATCAGCGCTGGGCCGATTATTAATTATACATTTACGGAAAAAGGTTTATATAAAGTTATATTGACTGTTTATGATGACGATGATGATTCAGCCACGGCTTCGGGTACAATTGAGGTTTTAGGATTGGTATCGCCGTTAAACATTGTTTATGAAGCCATGATCAACCGGAATCTTTTTACCATTCAGCATGTATATCGAATCACCTGGGAGTCGAATCCCGGGAATGCCCAGCGGGGGGCTAATATCGTCCAATACAACATTTACCGAAAAAGACCGGATGAAGGGGCGTATTCTTTTGTTGCCACTATTGCTGCCGGTGATACATATGAGTATTACCACCGGCTTGGCACGGTGCAGGAGGATTTTATATATACGGTGACCGCCGTGGATGATCAAGGTAGAGAAAGTGACCTACCCGGTTCAAACACAGCATCCAACTCCCCATTTGACCGGATATCTTTCAAAGACAAAGAAAGGTAGAATCAAAAATTAAAAGAATATAGAATAAAGCTTGACAACTAATAGGGGTACAAGTATACTTACCTTAAATAATCATGATAATTTAAAGTAACGGTTTAAATTATCATGATAATTTAAGATAGAGGTTTAAATTATCATGTATACTCGACGGTTGGATTTGAGTTTAAGTTCGGATGAAACATGTTTCTTATGGGGGCCGCGGCAGACCGGGAAAAGTACCCTTTTAAAAACACTTTACCCGGGTGCAATGGTTTATGATCTCTTATTGTCTCCTCAATACCGGCGTCTTATAGCAGACCCTTCCATTTTACGCCAGGAGTGTGAGGCCAAAGGTTTGAACGGGAGTAACCAAAAATATCCCATCATCATCGATGAAGTTCAGAAAGTACCGGAATTACTGGATGAAATTCACTGGCTAATAGAAAACAGGAAGCTGAGATTTATTCTCTGCGGCTCCAGTCCCAGGAAGCTAAAAAGAAGTCACGGTAACTTGCTGGGCGGACGGGGCGTAAGATATGAATTGTTTCCTTTGGTTTACCCGGAGATTCCCGACTTTTCACTGACAAGAGCATTGAACCATGGTTTATTACCCCGGCATTACCTGGGGAAGTCACCGCGAAAACTCATTGAAGCTTATGTGGTTGACTATTTAAAAGAGGAAATCGCATCGGAAGCATTAACCAGGAATATCCCGGCGTTTAATCGTTTCCTGGAAGTGGCGGCGCTGTCTAATGGGGAAATGGTCAATTACAGTAACATTGCCCGGGAGTGCGGTCTCTCTTCTCCCACTGTTAAAGATTACTTTCAAATCCTGGAAGACACACTCATCGGTAAATTTATCCCTGCTTTCCCTAAAAAAAAGAAACGGAGGTTGATCGCAGCATCCCGTTTTATTTTTTTTGACATAGGTATTGCGGCTTTCTTGACGCGGCGAGGAGAAGTCAGGGAAGGTTCCGAACTATTCGGAAAAGTTTTTGAACATTTCATCACATTGGAAGTACTGGCACATTCCTCTTATTCGGAAATGAATTACCCGGTCGCTTATTGGAGAACCGCTTCACAATTGGAAGTGGATTTAGTGTTGGGAGATGAAATTGCCATCGAGATCAAATCCACTGACCGGGCCCTGGAGAAGCATCTTAAGAACTTAAGGGCCTTCAAGGAAGAACATGCCGTCAGAGCCATTCTTGTTTCCCGGGACCCCGGTCCCAGGAAAACCTATGATGATATTTTGATACTTCCCTGGCAGGACTTCCTGGAGCAATTATGGACCAACCGGTTTTTCCGGTAAAACAGGAATTCGCGGCATCATGAATGACTGTCCCCTAAAAACCCTAAAAACAACTCGTTAATAAAATAAGGGGAATTACAGATGAATAATCTTTTGACTTATAAAAACTATACGGGGTCTGTAAATTACTCAAGTGATGATGATATCTTTTACGGGAAAATCGAATTTATTACAGACACCGTTCTTTATGAAGGAAGCTCGGTTGAAGAGCTGAAGAATAACTTCCAGGAAGCTGTCGAGGATTACATCGAGGCCTGTGAAGAAATGGGAAAAAAGCCTCAAAAACCCTTCAAAGGAAAAATCCCGGCAAGAATAGGACCTGAATTGCACAAAAAAGCCGCTCTAATCGCTTTACAGAAACAAGTCTCGCTTAATAAATTCGTAGAAAGTGCGATAAAGCATGAAATTGAATTGAATTTATAAGAAATATAAAAATTTCCTGTTTTTAAAATGTTGTTGTATCAACCGGGTTTTTCCTACTCTTCGCCTGCCATAAATAAGGGTCATGTAAGAACGGTTTTTTGATTTATCTTCAATGGTTTTTAACAAGTTTAACTCTTCATCCCTGTCATAAAATTTCATATTCTTTCTCCTGGTTCGCCACAGCTTCCGTAAAAGTTTTTACCGTAAAAACTTTTACGGTAAAAACTTTTACTGTAGAACATTTTACATCAAAAAACAGGAAAAATCAATGGACACAAAGAAAAAAAGAGTATCCAAACCTTCCCAATGAAAAGTTTTTGGAAGTCCAGAAACCTTTTTTCAAAAAGGTTTCTGGCCGCCGGAGGCAAAGTGGCGGTGGATTTGGGTTATCTTTTCCTCTTGATCATCTTAAATAAAAGTGTTTCCTCTCCGCGTAAAACTTTGATCAGGACCTGGGTGCGTTTACCGTGAAACACATCATCACGCGCGGCTTCTAACTCCCTTCCTTGCCCCACGACTTTCTTACCATCCGCCTCTACCAGGATATCCCCCACCAGGAGTCCGGCTCTTTTCATTGAACTATTGGACAACCGGGTGATTTGAACTCCTTCTCTCACGGGCCTCCAGTTAACGCCAAAACGATTGCTGTTTCCCAGCACGATTTCACCGGCAGTGGTTGGAGTAATAGGGGGTGTTTCCGGTGCCTGGAGGTCTTTTTTTTCCGCTGGTTTTGATTCCGGCTTTTCTTCAGGCATGATTTGCCCCGCCGACTTTTCGATTTCTTGTTTTTTTTCTATGGCCTGTATCGGTTTTTTTTCCGGGGGTATTACCGGTTCTTTTTCTTTGCCCCCTGCCAGGAATAGGACAATAACCAGGACAACCGCCGCAATAGGTATACCGAAAACTATTAATTTCCCGGGAAGGCTGGAGGTTAATGAATGAAATAAGTGCTTAAGGATGGCTGAAAAGCTTTCATACTCTACGAACCGGTAAGAGCAATTATCGCACCGATGTACCTTTACCGGCACAAAAGCTGCCTTGATTCTTTCTTTAAAGGTTAGTTCCGTGGTTTGCTTGACAGAGAAGCTGCGGCAATCCGGGCATCTGGTAAACTTGTCCTCTATTTCTTCTATTACCCGGTTTAGTTCTTCATTCATTTTTCGTTAACACTTACTTATTTACATCCGTCATTCTATAAAATAACGAAAAATAATTCAAGTCAAATGGGAAAGTCTTTTGATTTTTTTATCGGTCATCCTCCACGTTTACTTTTCCTTTAAATGCCGCACCTTCATCGATCACCAGTTTATCTGACTTGATAGTGCCTTCAAACGTACCGCTGGATGCAATTTCCAGTTTGCTGGCCGCGGTTATGTTTCCTTCTGCTTTCCCGTCAAGTTTAACGATATCCGCGTTTATTGTACCGTTGACATACCCATTTTTGCCAATAGTTAAGGTCTTGCTTATATCTATATTCCCCTCTACCTGGCCTTCCACGGTTAAATATTCATCCGAAGAGATTTTTCCTTTAATTTTCATAGACTTGCCAAGGTATGACATAGACGTCCGGGAAGATGAGAGTCCGCCTGAACCTGAATATTCATCCTTTTTATAACTGTTAAAAGCCATACGACGTCTCCTTAAAATTAAATTTTCTCACACCACAGGAAAATAAAACCGTCATTAACCGCCTATTTTCCCACTTTGCAATTATAAAGAAAAGAAAAATTAAGTCAAGAGAAAAAATCATTTTTTTTAACCATGCATCATTCCTCTTTACTTTTATGACATGTTTGGATAAAATAAAGCTTATTCCAAGATTAAAGGAGGAATTAAATAATGAAACGTTTATCCGGACTGATTACAGTAGTAGTGCTAATTGTCGCTATTATCGGACTTATTCCCGCTTGCGGCGGTAAGGAAGAAAAAGGTGAAGAAGGCAAAGAAGTTGAAACGGCAGCACAGCCGGCAGAAGCGGAAGCAGCCAAAAAGGAGGTCGATATGGAGCTGCAAAAAAAAGCTGAAGATTTTCTTAATAAGTACCTGGCTGATTTTGAGAAGGTCTATATTGAACAGGCTTCCACTTATTGGCAAGCGGCCAATTCAGGAAAAAAAGAGGACTTCGATGCCTATGCCGCGGCTGACCTGGAAGAAAAAAAACTTCACAGTGACAGCCAAATGTACGCAAAAATCCAGGAACTCTTAAAAGGCAAAGATAACCTGAAACCCATGACTGCCCGTTCCCTTGAGCTGGCAGAACTGGCTTTTAAAGAAAACCAATTACCCAAAGAGACACTGGAAAAAATGAGCCGGATGGCCGCAGACATAGAACAGACCTTTAGTACCTTCCGCGGCCGCCTGGAGGGAAAAGATTACAGTGATAACCAGTTGAAAAAAATGCTTAAACAAGAAATGGAAACTCCTAAACGGCAAAAGATATGGGAAGCCCTCAAACAAGTCGGCGGGGCTGTGGCACCGAAACTGGTAGAACTTGCTAAAATCCGCAATGAGGCCGCTCAAAAATTGGGGTACAAAAATTACTGGGATATGCAAATCCGGCTCCAGGAACATGATCCCAAAGAAATTCTTTCCATCTTTGACGAACTGGAAAAACTAACCGACCAACCCTTCAAACAAATGAAAGCCAAAATGGACCGGGAACTGGCCGCCCGGTTTAAAATCAAACCCGAAGACATGATGCCCTGGCACTATGATAATCCTTTTTTCCAGGAAGCACCACCTTCGGACAAAATCGATCTGGATATATTCTATCAAGACAAAAGCAAAGAAGAGATCATTGAATTGGCCAAAAAATTCTATGCCGGTATTGACCTGCCCATCGATGACATTGTGGCGCGTTCCGATCTGTACGAGCGCGAAGGTAAACAACAACATGCCTTTTGTACCTGCATTAATCGCAAAGAAGATACCCGGGTATTGGTAAATGTCAAACCCGATGTTTATTGGATGGATACGGTCCTTCACGAAATGGGACACGCGATTTATTGCAAATACACAGACTTTGATCTTCCTTTTAATCTGCGAGAGGCGGCCCATTTATTTACCACCGAAGCTGTGGCTATGCTTTTTGGTGCATTGGCCAAAACCCCGTTATGGATCATCAATAATACCGGGGTGGATGAAAAACAGGTGAAAGAAGCTGAAGAGGCGATCCGGGAGCAGCGCCGTCGGGAACAGTTGATTTTTGCCCGCTGGTCATTGGTAATGCTCCATTTTGAAAAGGCCTTGTATGATAACCCGGACCAGGATTTGAATACCCTGTGGTGGGATATGGTAGAACGATTCCAGATGTTGAAACGACCCCAGGAACGCAGTGCCCCTGACTGGGCTGCCAAAATCCATTTCACCATTGCACCGGTGTATTACCACAATTACCAGTTAGGTGAATTATTCGCCGCCCAAATACGGAATACGTTGGTTAAACTGGCCAATCACCAGGGACCCGTTTATACTTTGAAATATACCGGGAATAAAGATTTCGGCAATTATTTCAAAGAAAAGATTTGCAAACCCGGCATGACACTGCCCTGGCCGGAATTTGTAAAACAAGCCACAGGTGAACCCCTGACAGCAAAATATTTCGCCCAAGAAGTGCAATAAAATTATAGGCTAAGGTTAAGGTTAAGAAGGAAATCGTTTTCCTTAACCTTAGCCCGCATTTTTTCCTATCTTTGTAATTATTCCAATTATACAAAAGTATGATTTTTAAATTTCATACTTTTAGATAAAGGCAAGTTGAGGCGGTTTCATTTGCTTTGCTCATTATTTCTATGGTAATTTTTTTATTTTTTGTGTATAATTATACCCGGAAAACCAGAGAGGAGCAATGGGTAGTGATGAGTACATTGTTTACTGCTGGCACTGCGGGGCTGCCTTCGATGCCTTCGAAGTACCTTTCTGCACGCATATGGACGCCACCAAAATCTGCCCCTTTTGCCTGAAATGCTCCTGCGATGCACCGGAACAATATAAAAAAGAATTTACCCAAAATTGCCCGAAAAAATTGTTAGAAGAAAAAATCTCACAACAGGAAGGAAAAGAACTAAAACTGGGAGAAATTCTAATCAAAGCAGGAAAAATATCGGAAGAACAACTGAACATCGCCATCGAAAAACAAAAAATAGAAAACCGCCCCTTAGGAGAAATATTTATAATGATGGGCCTCATCACTTACGCAGAACTGAAAATGATCCTGGTGGACCAAAGAGAGCTGGCCTTTATCAACCTGGATAAATTTGAAATAAATTTCAAACTGGTGGAAAAAGTAGGAAAAAAGTTTTGCCTCCATTATAAATTTATCCCCCTCGAATATGTGAAAATGAATAACCAAAAAATTCTTCGCTTTGCCATCGGTGATAAAGCAGACTTGTATCGATTGAAATTAGTAAAAGGACTAAAAGATATTGTTTTAGTGGCCTACATGGCAGATAAACAAAAGATTGACCTATTGCTGGAAGAAATTAGAGATCAAGACCTCCTGGTATTGAAATAACCTTTTCTCTTTACATCACGTCCTATATCGAATAAAATATAAATATGATTAGAAATTATTTTTCTTGCAAAACGCAATACATATGCATGGCGCTGCTGGTTTTTCTCCTGGTGATGACCCGGACAAACGGCCAGGCTGAGGTCATTGTACTCAAGGGAGGCGGCCAGGTAAAGGGCAAAATACTTAAACGCGACCTCTCGATTGTTGTCGTAGACCTCGGGTTTGATGTCCTGAGCATTCCACAAACCGAAATCCTGGAAATCCGCAAAGAAAAAAATATCTCAGAAGAAGCACCAACCAGGTTCAAAGACAAACAAGGCGTATTGTACACGGCCAAACCATTGATAGAGAAATCCACGGTTGAAGGCGTCTCTTCATTCGCCCCGGCGGTTGTTGTCGTACGCTCTCCCGCAGGATTGGGCTCCGGGTTTTTAATTAATAAACTAGGATACCTGGTGACCAATTTCCACGTGATCATGGGGCAGAAACATATCTCTGTTACCCGCTTCAGAAAATCAGGCGCAGAACTTAAACGGATCATCCACAAAAACGTGCGGATTGTAGCCCTGGACCCGTTCCATGATCTGGCTGTGCTCCAGGTTCAAGGCAAACTGGATGAACCCTTTCTTCCTATCGTATTTAGCCCGGAAGAGAAACCCAGGGTGGGTGAAAAAGTATTTGTTATCGGGAGCCCTTTGGGCCTGGAACGCAGTGTTAGCGAAGGCGTGGTCAGTCATACCGCCAGGAACTTCGGCGGCAGGCTCTATCTACAGGTGGATGCCTCGGTTAACCCGGGGAATTCCGGCGGACCGCTCTTTAACAGCAGAGGAGAAGCAATCGGGGTAATTAATATGGGTGTACCATCTATGCAAGGACTCAACTTTGCCATTCCTATTCGCCATGTAAAATATATCCTGGACCATATCGATGCATTTGCATATAACGAAAGCAATCCCCTATCCGGTTATGTTTACTCGCCTCCCCCGCCCAACCCCCAAAAAACAAAAAAAAGTACTGAACAAGGAGAAGAAAAAAATGAAAAAAAATAAAAACATATCGCTGCCCGGCCTGATTTTAACAATGATTGTCCTGGTTTTCTGCATATCACTCCAGCCGCTCCCGGCCTATGACCGCCAGGACTTAATCGACGCGAACGTTGTAATCATTCGCGTGTCCAATACAACGGATTTCTTAAAAGCTATCGAGTTGTCCAGCCTGGGACAATTATGGAACAGCAAAGAAATGAAACCGTTTCTCAATAACCAGGGCCTGGCACAAGCCCTGAAAGAAACACTCCAGCAATCTGTTTACAGTGATAGTGAAAAACCCGGTAATAAAGAACTCTCCCATTTACTCTGGGAAGAATCAAAATTGTTGAAAGATGAACTGATCGTGGGTATTTCCCCACCAAACCGGCAGGGCAAAGAGAATTTTTTCATCCTGGCGGCCCTGGATGAACCGGCTTACCTGAAAAATAAAACAATCGAAGAACGAATGGCTGAATTGGATGAAAACTTGTCCGCCCCCTATAAACAAGATTTCCAGGGAGTGGATTTGTTTCGCAGCACCCGGACCAGGCCGGACAAAAACACTGAATCGGAATGGGATGCCTTTTATGGCGGCACACTGGTCAGCAGCACCAGCCGGGAGTGGGTGGAACGCTGCATTGTCAAACTGAAAAAAGAATTGCCCGCGGCCCCCACCGGGCCCCCCATGCTCCAACTACGCATCCCCGGCCAGGTGATTAAATACATCCTGGCACCGCAAGACCAGGCTGCCCATGAAGAACATAACACACCAGGAAAGGAAAACCAGGAATCCCCTATTCCCCAGGCGCCGTCTCCCTCTGCTATTTTCAATGCCCTGGGACTGGACCATCTAAAATATATTTCACTGGACCTCATCCTCAAACCCGAGTCCATGGAATTCCAGGTTACCGTAAAAACCAAAGGCCCCGCGGAAAAAGGAATATGGGCATTGCTAACCAGGGAGCCTGTCCCCCTCAATCACCGGCTGGCCTATGTACCGGATGATGTCTATAGTTATCAAGTCGTGCGGGTGGATTTTAATGCGCTGTGGAAAGAACTGCCCGAAATACTAAAATCAATCAACCCCCAATATGGGCAGTTCCTGGATAACGTTACCGGCATGTTCAGCCAGATGTACAAAATTGATTTATCCAGGGATGTTTTCGGCAACCTGGCCCCCTTGATAACCACATTTTCCCGGGTGCAAGACCTGGAAAAACAAGAACTATATGCCTGGAAAGTGCGTAATCCCGGGGCAATGGAGAAACTATTGGCAAAACTATACGGTGAAGGCAGTTTCTTGGAAGCCCAACTCCAGGACCACCTGGAAATTCACCAATTACACGGCTACAAGTTATACAGCTTCAAAGCCGGCCCATTAAAACCGGGAGACACCCCCGGACAGGAATCCACCTACACAGGGATTTCAGTGGTAGACGGTTCCCTGGTCTTCGGTTCCGATAAATTGGTCCGCGGCCTGATCCAGGCGTCCGCCAACAACAAACAAACCATCTCCAATACCCTGTACCAACTCCCCGAATATACCCCCCTGATGCGTAAGGTGCCGGATGATGCCCTGGCTTACGCAATTACAGATGTCTCCCAATTGGTTCAATCCCTGTTTGGACTTATCGAATATAAAAAAATGCTAAAGATGCCGGAAAAAGGAAAACAACAAGATAAAGACAACAAGCAATCCAACCCTTTAACGGAATTTTTTAATAACCTCCGGTTTGACCGCCTGCCGCCGGTTGACTTTATGACATCTTTTTTTAGTAAAGGAATTACTTATACCCGGTTCGAAGGAAATGACCTGGTCACCCGCGGAGTTTTCCAATACCGGGAAAGGAAATGAAAATAAATCACACTCGGAAACAAATGAAAATTATACTGTCAATTTCTCAATTTTATTGTAGGGGCTTGATTTATCAAGCCCGGCCCAGGGTAATTCATCCGTTGGGTTTGATGAATCAAACCCCTACTAACGGATATATATTACGAAGGGCGTTTATCTTCATGGTATTGATTTTGTTTATCGCCGATTTTCTCCCTTGCTCCGCCGCCGTGAGAAATGCCTCGCAGCGGGATTTCGGTTTTGGAGCAATGGAGATTTTTCAATTCAAAAATGACACCTCTTATCTTACCATTCACGATATGAACGGCGACGGGCTGGACGACATACTTTTCCTGGACAACCGGGCTTCCCGGCTGCAAGTGCTGGTTCGCCTTCCCGGTACTTCTTCGCAAAAGGAGCTCCCCCGCTTAAATGAACGCTTCACCAACAAAGGATTTGTATTGGACCAATGGGCCAAAACCTTCCAGGTGGCGGATATCAACGGCGACCAGCGGCCCGACATAATAAGCATGGGAGACCAATTGGGGCTGGTCATCCATATCCAGGAACCCGGCGGCACGTTTACAAAAGCGGTTTCGCAGTATATAAAAGGTGCCGCCAACCTGGTGAACCTGGCCGCTGTTGACCTGAACAACGACACTTACACGGATATTTTGATCTGCCGGCAAGATGATGTTGAAATTCTCCGGAACAACGGCAAAGGTGAGTTTAAAACTCACACGACGCTGCCGTTTTCTTCCGGCGGCTGCCAGGGAGCAATTGCCGCTGATATTAACGGCGACCACCTGCAAGACCTGCTCTTCTATTTTGGTAGTAAAACCGGTTCCCTTCGGGTGCGCATGGGCATCGGCCAGGGAGAATTCGGCTGGGAACAAACTATGCCGCTCCCCACCCTGCAATCCCTGAGAAAAGTCGAACTCAATAAAGAAAAACAAGCCCAACTGGCGGTTCTACTTAAAAACGGCATGATCCTCCGCTTATATGAATTCAACTGGAAAAACCAGGGGCACCTGCTGGACCAGGCTGCCCTATCACCCCGCCGCCTCCCGCTGCCAGGAGTAGGACGCAAAGAACCTCCCGCCTGGTTGACGGCAGATTTTAATCATGACGGGTACAGTGATTTTTGCGTGGCCGCACCACTGCTCAGCCAGGTGCACCTATACA
>Ga0210084_1000086_pt1 | contig 13302 bp, 5 predicted proteins | sample China_Galinas_Co_3_FD_184863 | JGI IMG/M metagenome (GOLD analysis project Ga0210084, IMG submission 184863) | Wetland microbial communities from San Francisco Bay, California, USA, that impact long-term carbon sequestration -... | ecosystem: Environmental > Aquatic > Marine > Wetlands ... | reverse complement strand
AAGCTATCAACGGCGGATTCGGATTGGTTTTGGATGGAACCCAACTAAAAGATCAAATCATTAAATCCGCCATGGAATGGGACGTGATGAACGGCATCTCCCGGCGTTCATGGGCTCGAAACCCTAATGCCCTGGAAGTGGCTTCGGAATGGAATCGAAAACATAAAGACCGGGGACATATTACCCTGCCCTATTTAGCTGATGATCATTTGGTTGAAAAGATTGTCAAGGAAAAAACCGGATGACTATCTTAATCAAAAGTTTTTTGGGGGTCCAGGGGGCGATTTTTCAAAAAAGCCCCCTGGCTGCCGGAGGCAATAAGAGCAAATTCCGGGGGGACCCGGGCGCATTTTAACTTACTTTCTTTTTCATCCCAGAGAATCATAAAAGAGAGTTTTTTATCTCCCGGGGGATTTTTTTTGGTTATTTTTCCTGTTTTTATTTCATCTAAAAGTTCTTGCGGGTTATAAATTGCTTCAATGATTTTAAAAAATCCGCTCTTTTTTTGTTTAAGGACTTGCTGCGCGGCAATTTCAAACTGCGCTAAAGTATTGTACTTCCCGGCTAAAATAGGATTCGATTCCAGGAGTTCAAGCATCAATTGCCTGATCGACTGACACAAGATATGGTATTCAATATCTCTAAAAGCGGCCGGGGGAGGTAGTTGGATTTTATCGATACGGCGGACCAGTTTGGAGGGCAGCCTTTCACCCAGGATCATGTAAGCAAATTTCATACTAAATCGCATCAGTGAATCTAAGGCTGTGCCTAACATGGAAAATTTATTCGAACGGGTTCGACCAGTATCACCTATAGGAAAATGATAATAGAGAGAAAATATCCCCGGGTGACGTTGAATCATGGTCCTCAATTTTTCCCAATGTACCGGGATATCCGAAGTGCCCGGGCTGCCATAGTCATCGTACACCAATTTATCTTTCCAATTTTCGTACAATTCCGATCCCGGCACCGGCACCAGGGTATGAATTTTTATGAAGACATTGTCTCCACACAAGGATTTGGTCCACAGCGCCTGGGCCAGGATCGCTTCAATATCCCGCGGTTCCTCCCCCGGAACCCCGACAATATATGAGAGGCTGAACCTGAACGTCAACTCCTTTAACCATTTTATCTTTTCCTCGAACCCGGTCAAATCGAGCTGTTTTTTCAGTATTTTTTGCATCCCGGGTGCCGCCGCTTCTATACCAAAAAAGATTTCATTGCAGCCGGCCCCGTGCATTTTTTCCAGTAAAGGCTTATCGATGCTGTCGAAACGTGCGTGGCACTTCCAAACCAGCCCCGGGACCCGGCGTTGGATTTCCCGGCACAATTCCTCCATGTAATCGTGACGCAGGGTCATGATATCATGGGTAAAAATGATCCTTTGATTCCCTAATTTCTCCCGGGCATAAAGAATTTCATCGATGATGCGCCGAACCGGTTTCAACCGGTGCTTTTTTTTAAAAAAGTGAGAGGTGGAACAAAAGGTGCAATTAAAGGGACATCCGCGTCCGGCCTCCAGTGAAATGCCGTTATAATCGCCGAAAAGGTTGGTTCCTTTATCTTCATTAATATTATCTTTACAAAATTCATAAGCGGGAATAGGGAGTTCGTCGAGGTTTTCTATCGGTTTGGCCCAACCGTTATCAACAATTTTTTTCCCGCTGCGATAAACCAGGCCGGCAATTGGGGGGATTTTTTTTTTAGACGCCAGGGCTTGTACATATAGAGGAAAAGCATCATCCGCCTCCCCCCGCACCACTGTATCTACCCAGGGAAACGCCGCCAGTATTTCCTGTGCGCAAAAAGAAACCCCTGGTCCGCCAAGCACGGTAATCATCCCGGCCTTCTTCTTTTTTACTCGTTCGCAGATATCCACGGCAGTGGCAAGATTATTGGACATGGTTGAAAGGCCCAGGAGGTCCGGTGCCGCGGAAATGATCTTTTCCACCACCTTTTCCATGGTCTCTTCAAAATCATAATTATAAAGGTTGTTTAATTCTTCAAAATCAAAAACATGGCAGTTGAAGTTGTATCGCCCCAGGGAAGCAGCCAACTGCAAGACCCCCAGGCAATTTCGCAGGGAAACAGGGTTAGAGAAGGATATCTGTTGGGTGGCCAGCAGGTTTACTTTCACTATATCTTGTATTTTTCGATGCCTTTGCGATTAATGATTCTAAGACTGCGCCTTGAGAAGGCCTTCCAGTAACTTACTGCCGTTCACGCTTCCCCACCCGGTACAGGCATCCCAGCCGGGCGCAGCGGAATAAATGCCGAGGCCGCTGATATCGTTATTACCTTCGGTTATATCATCAAATAGCTTTTCTTCACCGGAATTTCCCTTTTCATAAAGGTGAGAATTGATACAGCCTGCCGGTTGTTTTCCCATTGCTTCGAGTTTCTCATTAATTAAAGCAACCAGGGCCGCATAAAGGGGAGCTGCGGCGCTGGTGCCGCCGCCCTTATCGTCTTTATTATCTCGATAAATATAGTACCCCGGTGATAGACTGGCATAATAGGCAACATCGGGTAAACACCTGCCTTTATTTCTATTTTCCTCCACACCCGGGTTTTCAGCATTATCTATCGTTTTAAGAGTGATATCGGCCTTTTCCTGGTATTGGGGACGATTGAACAACTGGCTGACCCCACCACCTGAAGCTAGCGTGAAATTCATTTGTTTATACTTCACAGTTTCATCCCAGGTTACCTCGCTGTAAATTATATTATCCCGGAAAGTAAACTGCGTTCCACCGCAGGCCATTACATATTGACAGGAAGCGGGAAAATAGACATGAGGTTTGCCATCATCTACCTTCCCGTATGAACCAAAATCACCGGAAGAGATGCAAACAGTAATACCATGTAAAGAAACCCTGGTAAACAGATTGTTCATTTCGGACAAACTTGGACCTCCCCAGGTTTTCTCCAGCTTACCTTCCGCGGCACCAAAGCTGATGGAAATTATTGTATTTTTATCATTTATCATTTTCCGAATAGCCGAAGATATACCATGCGGATTATTATCGGCAAAATAAACATGGATATCTGCTTCGAAGGCAATGGAACCTGTAATTTCAATGTCTTGACATATTTCCACATCCCTCATCCAACTCCCGGAACCAGGACTGTTTTCCCCATATTCTACAGTGATATTGGGCATCGGCACATTAATGATATTTTCAAAGTAGTAACGCAAGTCTTCTATCTTATAACCGCCACCGATGGCAAGAATTGCGATAGATTGCCCTTTACCGGTTAGGTCTTTGGGGAAATTATAATATTCGGCTAATTGAGGAGGCTTAAATGGCTTTATTGCTGCCTGATGGTCCCCGCCCTCCGTTCCTGTATGTTCTACGGTGCCCATATGAGGGTTCAGCATGGGTTGGTTGTTTAGACCAAAAACAGCCGTTACAATACCATGCAATTCTGCTGGTATGGATATTTGCTCTTTATGGGTATGAAATGACCCCGGATGATCGGGATGTTCATACTCTTCCAAACCCACCACAAATGCCATACTAAACGCTTCTACCGTTCCTTCCAGGGTAACGCACCGGCTGGCAGCATCAATATCCATCACATCAAGCCGGTGCTCTGCGGCGAATTTTTTTATTAGCTCGATATCATCAGTTGATGCGCCGAAATGAGATTCATATTCCTCATGGCTCATGTGCTCATAAGGATATTTATAGAGACACTTTGCATGGTCTGCCAGGCTAACACTTGATGGTTTAAAGCGTAAAATTATTGATACTTCGATGCGTTTACTGCCATAAGGTTTCCCTACGAAACGGGCGCCGTCCATAATAGTCGGCTTACTGCCCTCAAGGAATTTACGATTTTTTGCCATACACTCCTCCTTTCTGTTGTTGAAAAGAATCAGCGTCCCTTAACAACAAAATAGGGGACCGAGGACCTTTTCCTCCCAAACCTGGGATATAAACTATCTAAAGGACTTGCGATTCTCTTACCACTGCGGATCTAATCCTACTTTTTCCATTAATTCTTTGTCAAGGTCTGCGATGGTGGTATTCTCAAGGCTGTCGAAATCCAGCTTTTTCAGGTCGTTAAGGTGCTGTTGATCAAGGTTAAAACCCTTTCTCTTTAGGAATTCTTCAAGTTTGTTCTGTTTAGCTGCATCTTTTAATTCATTGCGAAAATCCTTGTATAATACCAGGCGTCCTAATAAATCGGTAAAATCACTCATTTGTTCCTCCTTTATTAATAATCATTTGGTCTGGACATATAGAACTTCCATTGAAATGCCCAGGCAAAGAGTAGCAAAATAAAAAAAAAAAGTCAAGTGAAAAATTTTCCTCTTTAAAAAATCAAATAGAAAAAAGAAAACCTTAGGCTTACAATTGACAACGAAATAGAAATATGTCAAAATATAATTTAATTATACGGCAACCTGGAAGTAAAGATTCTTTGATACCGTTTAAGTGCATGTATATGTGACGAGTGAACCATGACAGGAATCAAATTCTGGATTAATCTCCAGATGAAGATTTCCCTTTTTTACGGGTCTGAGACTTAACATGAGGTATCCAATACGGAGGTTAACGGTGATTGACTTAGTGGGTTATCAAATTAAAGATAAAATTTATGAGAGTTCGAGAACAGAGGTATTCCGGGGAGTGCGACAATCAGATAACCGGCAAGCTATTTTTAAAATTTTAAAGAAGAAATACCCAACTGCCGCTGAAGTTGACCGTATAAAACATGAATACCATCTATTGTGCAAACTGGATTACCCGGAGGCAATCGAAGTATTCGGTCTGGAAACGTATTCCAATTCCCCGATCATTGTGATGGAAGACTTTGGGGGAAAATCGTTGGCGAACTTCCTTAAAAGTCAACAGTTGGTATTGTATGAATTGTTGAACCTGGCAGTTCAGATAACAGACGCTTTAAGACAAATCCATGAACAAAATATTATACATAAAGATATAAATCCCGCCAATATTATCTGGAATCCCAAAACCGGCAGGCTGCAAATCATCGACTTCGGCATTGCCACAAAGTTATCCCGGGAAAACCTTGCGATTAAGAATCCGAATCAGTTGGATGGCACACTGCATTATATATCCCCGGAACAAACCGGCAGGATGAACCGCGCCCTGGATTACAGGACCGACTACTACTCTTTGGGAGTAACTCTTTATCAAATGTTTACCGGGAAACTACCCATCGAGTCTACTGATCCACTGGAACTGGTCCATTGTCACATCGCTAAAATGCCGATACCTCCAAATAAAATAGATCATAAAATTTCCCCTGTACTATCAAATATCGTCATGAAATTAATGGCAAAAACACCGGAAGAGAGATACCAGGGTATTTATGGGTTAAAAAAGGATTTGGAGAGATGTTTGGATACTTTAAAAAAAGGAAAGAGCGAGGATTTTGAGATCGGGAAAGAAGATATACCGGAAAAATTCCATATCCCTGAAAAATTATACGGCAGGGAGAAGGAAATATCAGAGATCATAAAAATATTCGACGGCACTGCCAATGGTATAAAGAATATGATTTTTGTCTTAGGTTCACCGGGAATAGGCAAATCAGTATTGATCAATGAGATACATAAACCCATCGTTGAAAAGCACGGCAATTTCTGCAGCGGAAAATACGAACAATATAAAAAAGGTATTCCTTATTCAGCACTTATGCAGGCCTTCCAGGAATTATTGAAGCAATTTCTAACAGAGAGTGAAGAAAAATTAGCGATATTGAAAAAGGAAATCCTCAAGGCTGTGGGCGGCAGTGGACAGATCATTATCGACGTGATTGAAGAAGTTGAATTAATTATTGGCAAACAGCCAAAAGTCCAGGAATTACCGTCTGCAGAAGCCCAAAACAGGTTTAATACGGTGTTTCAAAGCTTTTTAAAAGTTTTTGCCCAAAAGGAGCACCCCCTGGTTCTTTTTCTCGATGACCTGCAGTGGGCGGATAATGCCAGCCTGGAGTTAATTCGAGTGCTTCTGGAGGATATCGAGTTAAGTTACTTTTTATTTATCGGTGCTTACCGGGATAACGAAGTGGATGCAGGTCATCCCTTCTCGTTGATGCAGGAAAAACTGAAAAACTCCGGTTTGTCCTGGACAGATATCCGTGTTGGTCCACTTAAAGAGAACCATATCGGAAAACTCACCGCCGACACCCTGCACTGCCATATGGAAAAAACCAAAGAGTTGGCCAATCTCCTCAAGCAAAAAACCGGGGGGAATCCCTTTTTCCTGAAAGAATATTTGAGTTCGCTTTATGAACACGGCCTCATTGAATTTGAACACGCTCCGAAAAGGGGTAGGGCCGGTTGGACCTGGGATATTAACCGGATTCAACAAGCAGGAATCACTGATAATATCGCGGAACTCCTGGCGAAAAAGGTGAAAAAACTGCCGCCAGCTACCTGGAATGTATTGAAAATACTCTGCTGTATGAGTGAGAAATCTTCTTTAACATTACTTACTTCTATATATGGCAAATCAAAAGAAGATACCTTCGAAGATTTGCGGCAGGCAATCGAGGAAGGGATAATCGTCTTTATCGAAAACAGTTTGAAGTTTGTTCATGATAGAGTATTGGAGGCGTCTTACTCATTGATAAATGAATCGGAGCAAAAAAGGCTCCATTATATTATAGGTAAAAAACTATTAGACGAAGGCGGCGAGGATATTCCTGAAGATCTGATTTTTAGTACAGCCGACCAATGGAACCAGGCAAAAGAACTTTTAAACGAAAAAGAAAAGAGACAACTTCTGGAAATCAATTTTAAAGCCGGACAGAGAGCAAAATCCTCTGCCGCTTATGCTCCTGCCGTAAATTTCTTCCGGTTAGGCGCGGATATTCTCCCCACCAATACGTGGGAAAACAATTATAAATTTACTATTTCATATTACACAGAGTGGTCTGAAGCCGAATACCTGGCAGGATATTTAAAAGAAGCGGAACAACTGTTTGAGGCAGCATTAAAAAACGCCAGGGAATTGTTAGATATAGTAAAGATTCATTCCCTTCAAATCGACCATTATCATAGTAAAGCGCAATATAAAAAAGCACTGAAAGTTGGGGTAAAAGCCCTGGGGAAATTAGATATTTCAATACCTGAAAAACTTGGTCAACCGACCATCATACGTGAGGTAATCAAAGCTAAGATACTATCCCGGAAGCGAAAAATCGAAGACTGGCTTCATCATTCTGAAACTACGGATTCCAAAAAACTGGCAGCTATGGATATTATGGAAAAATGTCTCCCGATTGCTGTATTAGGTAATCCTGATCTTGCTCCAATTTTTCCGCTAAAAATGATCGTTTTGACCTTTCGATTCGGGAATTCACCCAAAGCAGCGTATGCTTATGCGTCGTACGGACTAATACTTTCAGGGCCGATGGGGGATGTTGCCAATGGTTACAAATTTGGTCAATTAGGGGAAAAAGTGGCGGAGAAATATAATTTAGACATTGTTAAATCAAAAGTATATTTTTTATATGGTTACTTGCTTTTACATTTAAGAAGACATTTTAAAGATGCTTCGGAGTATTTTATAAAGCTCCGGGAATCTGCCCTGGCCGCAGGTGATTTCTTATTCCTGGGCTACGCTTATAGTGATTATGGGTATACACTCCTTTTCTCAGGACCACACCTGGATATCATTAAAACCGACTTTTTTCAAAAATACCGTAAAAATGTGACCAAATTAAAGCTGCCCCGAATAACCTCTATTTTTAATCTATGCAATCAAGCAGTACTGAATTTATTAGGTGAAGCGGAAGATAAATTTATTCTAAAGGGAAATGCGTTTAATGAAGAAGAGGCAATCCCGGAGTTTCGTGAAACAGGTGAATTAAACGGTTTAGCTTATTTTTATGTTATTAAGCAGTTCATAACTTATTTAATGGAAGAATACTCGGATGCGCTTATCTTTTCTCAGAAAGTGGAGAAGCTGATGATGAATATTCTCGGTTCACATTTGGTGCAAGTGACCCACTTTCTTTATGCACTGATATTGTCGGCTCTCTTTAAAGACACCCCCAAAAAAAAGCAGAAGAAATATTTAAAACTATTAAATAAAATCCGGAAGAAATTCAAGAAATGGGGTGAACACAACGAATTCAATTATCTTCATAAATATTTATTAATAACAGCCGAAATCAATCGTATTACCGGGAAAAACATGCAGGAAACCGCAAGATTATACAGTGAAGCAATTCGAGTAGCCAATAAAAATGAAGTTATTCATGAAGAAGCCATGGCGAACGAACTGGCGGCCAAATATTACCTCTCCTCAGGACAGGAAAAGATTGCCGGGATTTATATAAGTGAAGCCCATTATTGCTACATGAGGTGGGGGTGCAAGCCTAAAGTAAAACAATTAGAAGAGGAGTATCCGGGATGGATAAGCGGAAAAAAGAAACAAAAAGGAAGGCGGATCGAAGATATAACCATCACAACCAGCACTACTGGCAGCACAGAGGTCCTTGACCTGGGAACGATTATCAAAGCATCAAATACCATTTCAAGAGAAATTCATCTTGATGAATTGCTAAAAAAAATGATGGCAATTGTCATCGAAAATGCCGGGGCACAAAAAGGATATTTTTTACTCCCCCGGGAGGGGAAATGGTTCGTTGAGGCAGAAGGGACCATCGATAAAAAAGAGGTGAAAATATTACAATCGATTCCCATCGAAAGCGTGAGCAATGACGCTGCACCTACCACAGCCATGCTCTCGAAGAGCATTGTGAAATACGTGGAACGAACCCAGGAAACAATTGTTTTAAATGATGCGGTTTATAAAGGGAGGTTTACGGAAGATGAATACATAAAGAAGCAAAAACCGAAATCGGTTCTTTGTATCCCTCTTTTAAACCAGGGGAAGCTAACCGGTATTCTGTATATGGAAAATAACTTAACAACCGGCGCTTTTACCTCGGACCGACTTGATGTGTTAAATACACTTTCCTCTCAAATCGCGATTTCCATAGAAAATGCAAAAATGTACCGGGAATTGGATGAGTTGAACAAAAACCTGGAACAAAAAGTCCGGGATCGAACCCTGGAATTAATGGAAAAAAACGATCAAATTTTAGACAGCATCCGTTATTCCCAGAGGATACAAACCGCCATCCTGCCTTTTGATGAACGATTGAAAACTGCATTTTCGGAGCATTTCATTCTATTTTTGCCAAGGGATATTGTATCCGGGGATTTCTATTGGTTTACGGAATTGGATAATAGCTTTTTTTTTGCTGTGGTAGATTGCACCGGTCATGGGGTGCCCGGAGCATTACTGGCGATGATGGGCGATATATTTCTCAATGAAATTATCATTACCAATCGAATTTTTGAATCGGCCAAGATTCTTGAAGAACTTCACAAAAAGGTACGCATCCATTTGAAGCAAGATGAAGAATCAATAAAAACAATGGATGGAATGGATGTATGCTTATGTCGGATTGATAAAGAAACAGGCAAAATTCAATTTTCCGGGGCCAAACGACCGTTATATATTGTAATGGCGGATAAAGCAAAACGAAGCGAAAGTGAAGACATATCAAGACTTACCGTAATTCGTGGAGACAACAAACCCATCGGCGGCAGACAAAAGGAAGTTACACGCACCTATACGAACCATGAAATCGAGGTACAAAAAGGGGATATGATTTATTTAACCACCGATGGATTTATCGATCAGCCGGAAGAAAATATGAAAAAATACGGTTCCAAAAGATTCAAGGCTCTTTTAACAAAGATAGCCCAATTCCCCTTAGCAAAACAAAAGCAGTACCTGGAAGAGGAACTTAAAACTTATCAGGGTTCGGAAAAGCAGCGGGATGACATTACCATCGCCGGGATTCGGTTTTAAGGATACCATCCGGTGAACAAAAAAAGGAGGTTGACTTGCCAAAGTCTGAATTAAAAAGAATCTCGGACCTTCTTGTTCCGGGAGACGTACTGCTCATCGTTCCCCCGATGGCACAAACGGATATGCCCTCATTGGGTGTTCATCTGCTGAAAGCATGCTGCTTACGTTCAGGAATTAAGCTCATTATATTTTATGCCAATTTGCATTTTTGCAGCCTTATCGGTACTAAACTATACCGAGCCATATCAAATTTGGAGGGGCTGATGTTTATCGGGGAGCGTCTTTTTGCCAGGGCAGCTTTCAACAGCCCCCCACTGGGCTGGAATGTTCATCGTTTAATTGATCCTGATTGGCTCCCGGATCATCTGTGGCATAAAAAAAATGGAATCACAAGTCGGGAGATGTTGAAAAGTTTTGCCCCACTTCGTCAGTGGATACTCACAGTGGATTGGCAGCATGTGGAAAACCAGGCATCCCAATGGATTAAATCCGTGACTGAACAAATTGCCGGGATGGATTATCGTGTAGTCGGTTGTTCCATTACAAGTGGAAGATTGGCGCCCAGCATCGCCTTGCTGAATCATGTGAAGCGAGTAAGTCCTCATATTATCACTGTTTTGGGAGGGGCTCTTTGTGAGGACGAAATGGCCGAGGGTATCCTCTCCCTGGACACTGGTATCGATTATATCTTTCCCGGGGAAAGCGAAATTATCTTCCCTTCTTTTTTTCATGATGTATTGGCCGGGAAGCGACCGAAAGATAAAATTATTTACGGCAAAGAAATGGCTAATTTGGATGAAACACCAATGCCAGAATATGGGGAATATTTTCACCAGGAAGCCAATACCATTTCAACGCTTTCTCACGGAAACACTATTCGCCTCCCTTATGAAACCAGCCGAGGGTGCCATTGGGGGAAATGTAATTTCTGCGGTTTAAATGGGAAAGGAAAGTCCTATCGCATCAAGTCTCCGAGCATAATTCTCCAGGAGTTGGAAAAACTGACCAAACAGTACCCTGTCACTCATATACATATGACGGACACTTTTATGCCGCAGAAATACTTCGAAACCCTATTTCCACGAATGGCAGAAATGCTCCCTTCCATTTGTATCGAATATGAACTGACTCCCAACTTGACATTGGATCAGTTGATCGCACTTAAACAAGCTGGCACAAGTTTTATCCATGCAGGTATTGAATCGTTGTCATCTTCAATACTTAAACGCATAAAAAAATGTGTAAATCTCCGAGGTAACATCGCATTTCTTCGATATGTTCGAGCTGTTGGCTTCGATATTTTTTGGCAGATACTCTTCGGTATTCCCGGCGATCAAATCTGCGAATACGCGGAAATCCTGGAACTGATGCCCCTGATCTGTCACCTCCCCCCTCCTTTCAGGATTGTGCCAGTAGAAATTACCCGATTCAGTCCATATCAGACAACACCTGAAACGTTTGGAATTTCAAATCTCCGTCCTGCTGAACTCTATATAGATATCTTTCCTGCTCATGCCCACCTGGAAAAAATCGCTTATTATTTTACCGGTGACTTCAACGCTCAGTCACATGAGCACCCGGAAATCCTTGCCGCATTGGAAAAAGGCTTACAAAATTGGCAGAATGCCTGGAGACCCGATGCATCTAATCCATCAAATTTTGAACCTCCAATGCTTTACCTGGAACGTCAAACCTCAGGCCAATTTGTATTGCATGATACCAGGGGATTGCCCGGGAGACCGGAAAAGATGGTGGTGGATCGAGAGAAAGCCAGCGTTTTATCGGTGTCCCGCCCCTGGGACGAATCTCCAGTTTTGCGTTGGGCCATTGATGCCAAATTAGGCGTTTTAAGAGAATCCCGGTTCATTCCATTGGCAACGGCCGAGCCAGAGATCATGAAGAATTTTGAAAAAAATTTGTAATAAAGGAGTCGATCAATGCAAGCTCGGATATTCTTTGCTTCATCTTCAAAGATAGGAGGATAACTTGCCGAGACCGGGAATAAAAGAATTGTCAAACCAACTTTCACCAGGGGACGTTCTGCTCATCGTTCCCCCAGGAGCACCAACGACAACTCCTTCCCTGGCCCCCCACCTGCTGCAAGCATGCTGCCAAAATATGGGGACCAGAGTAGGAATATTTTATGCTAATTTACACTTTGCCAGTCTCATCGGTGTTAATCTCTATAATACCATCACAGATGTGGAACAGATGACTTTTATCGGTGAGCGTATTTTTTGTGCGTCAGTCTTCGGACTTCCTCCTATGGGGCGGAATATCCATCGATTAATCGACCCGGATTGGCTGCCGGATCATATCTGGCAGAAAAGGGGTGAAATGGCATTTAAAAAAATGTCGGCAAATTTTGCTCCAATCAGAAAATGGGTGCTTTCAGTAGATTGGCGGCATGTGGAAAACCAGGCATCCCAATGGATTAAGTCCGTGACTGAACAAATTGCCGGGATGAATTATCGTGTGGTGGGTTGTTCCAATACAAATGGAAGGCTGGCGCCCAGCATCGGGTTGCTTGACCATGTCAAGCAAGCAAACCCTCATATTATTACTGTTTTGGGAGGCGCACTTTGTGAAGGAGAGATGGCCGAGGGTATCCTCTCCCTGGATACCGGTATCGATTATATTTTTTCCGGGGAAAGCGATATCACGTTCCCTGCTTTCTGTACAGACGTAGTTGCCGGCAAACGGCCAAAGGAAAGGATTATTTACTGCCGGGAGGTAAAGGACCTGGATGAGATACCGTCACCTGACTATCGCGAATATTTCCGGCAAATAGAATTATTCTCTATAAACCTTTCCACAGAGAGTACATTTTATATCCCTTATGAAACCAGCCGCGGCTGTCGTTGGAGGAAATGTAAATTTTGCGGGTTAAATGGAAAAACAAAATCATATCGTGCTAAATCCGGGGAAAAAGTACTCAAAGATTTAAAAACCATGAATAATCTTCATGCGGGCAGTCTGGTGCAAATGGTGGATAATATGATGCCGCTGCAATATTTCAGTACTTTATTTCCCCACATACCGACGCTCCTTCCTTCCATTCGCTTTCAATTCGAGTTAAGCGCCAACCTGACATTAGAGCAGTTCATCGCTCTGAAAAAAGCCGGTGCATATCGCATTCAACCGGGTATAGAATCCCTGTCATCTTCTCTGCTGAAACGTATGGGCAAGGGGACGACAATCCGGCATATTATAGCAATCCTGCGCTATGCCCGATCCCTTGATATCGATGTATGGTGGAACATACTCTATGGAGTGCCCTGCGATCAAATCTATGAGTACGAGGAAATGATGGAGATAATGCGTTTAATTCACCACCTGCCTCCACCTGGGGAGGTTCTCTCGATGAGGATCCCCCGCTTTTGTTCATATCAAACAACCGCTGGAAAATATAATATTACAAAACTTCTTC
>Ga0210084_1000085_pt1 | contig 13304 bp, 11 predicted proteins | sample China_Galinas_Co_3_FD_184863 | JGI IMG/M metagenome (GOLD analysis project Ga0210084, IMG submission 184863) | Wetland microbial communities from San Francisco Bay, California, USA, that impact long-term carbon sequestration -... | ecosystem: Environmental > Aquatic > Marine > Wetlands ... | reverse complement strand
CAATATATCGGTCATAATGCCCAATTTGTCAGCGATTCCTTCAATGAAGTGACTCAATTCTATAAAATTATCAATGATACATCAGTTGAGCTTGAAAAAAAACATAACAAAGAAATACCTGGAAAAATCCAAGAATATATAGAGAACCACGATATGGAATTTATCATGGAAGAAATTCCCAAAGCCTCCGAGCATATTATTAGCGGGGTAACACGGGTCTCCGATATCATTCGATCCATGAATGAATTTTCCCACCCGGGAAAAGGGATAAAAGATAAAGCAGATATCAATCAACTATTGAAATCCACCCTGGTAATGATACAAAGCAAAATTAAGAAAAATGCGGATATTCAATTGACATTATCGGAAGACATTCCCCGGATTCCTTGTTATGCCGGAGAATTGAACCAGGTATTTATGAATATATTAATTAATGCCCTGGATGCAATTATAGAATCAAAACAATGGGGATCAATAAAAATTTCAACCCATGTTGAGGGAACAGAAGTTGTTATTGCCATATCCGATACCGGCTGCGGTATCTCTATCCAGGATCAAGAGCACATATTTAATCCCTTTTTCACCACCAAAGAAGTGGGCAAAGGGACCGGCCAGGGGCTTTCACTGGCACATAACGTGATTATCGAAAAGCATAAAGGGAAACTGAATTTTGCCAGCCAGCCAGGCAAGGGGACCACATTTTTTATCTATTTACCCATAAAAGGAGAGAATTAAAATGGAGAGAATACTTTTTGTTGATGACGAACAATTTGTCCTTGACGGTTTTAAGCGTTTACTCAGGGACTATCGCGACAAATGGCAAATCGAATTTGCCCTTAATGGTAAAATCGCACTGGAAATGGTCAACCAACAGGATTTTGATGTGATTATTACCGACATCAGGATGCCGGAAATGCCGGGATTGGAGCTGCTGGAATGCCTCCAAAACAATGAAAATACCAAAAAAATCCCGGTGGTGGTATTAACCGGCGATCATGACAGGACCCTGAAAAGAAAAGCATTGGAATTGGGCGCCGTAGACCTATTGAATAAACCCGTGAATAAAGAAGACATGGTGGCCAGGATCAACAACGTATTAAAACTCAAAAAATACCAGGATATCATCCTGGAGAAAAACCGCGCCCTGGAAAAACAGTTGGTGATATCTCAAAAAATGGACCTGGTGGGGGTAATGGCAGCAGGGGCCGTCCATGATCTCAGTAATTTATTATCTATTATTGTCGGCTATTCCAACTTATTGATCGAAGAAGACCTACTGGATAAAATCGAAATCTCCAGCATGGAAAAAATCAGGAAAGCCGGCGAAAAAGCATCTTCCCTGGCAAATCAAATTTTAAAGTTTTCCAGGTTGGATGAAAAAATATCCATCATCAATGTAGGAGATTTAATCGATGATATCATCTCCATCATGACCACTGCCACACCGGAAGACATTAAAATCGTTTGGGAAAAACCCAAAGAGAATATTCTCATGAGAAGTAACGCCGTTAAGCTGCAGCAGGTATTGTTGAATCTCTGTATTAATGCCATCCATGCAATGGAAGACAGCGGCGGCTGCCTCACCATAACACTGCACCCGATCGAACACGATATGATACGAATCGATGTGCAAGATAACGGCAGTGGTATGGATGAAGAAACATTAAAAAAAATATATACACCGTTATTTACCACCAAAGAAAATGGAAAAGGCGCCGGATTGGGGCTCTTTGTGGTCAAACATATTTTGAATGATTATAAAGGTAAAATCGAGGTGGAGAGTGAAAAAGGAAAAGGAACCACCTTCAGGATATACTTCCCCCTGTTCCCAGAGCCATCCGTCACCCATCCATCCGACACCGATTTAATTAGAATTTTCGGTAGCTAGTTTCCGCTTACAATCAATCGGGATGAAGACGGGAGTGGAAACTTTTTTTGATTATCTGCGTATTAAAAAAACAAGGAGGGCAAAACATGAATGTATCGACAGTATCAACATCAAAACTAAAAATTGTAATGATGTTTATTTCAGTTTTTTTTATTCTCTTTCAAGGAATTAGCGCCAATCAGGCCAAAAGCACCAATATTGTTTTGAAAGCAATGAACGAAGAATTGGCCAGGTCCATGAAAGTGTTAGGAGAAAAAGGGTCGCCACCCCCTTATTTCATCTGTTATCAAATTACCGATACCCACAGGGTGTCTATCTCAGCTTCCCTGGGGGCGCTGAGGAACAGCAGCCAAAACCGCTCCCGGCTCCTGGACGTGGATTTACGGGTTGGCGGCTATCAATTGGATAATACCCATGAAATAAGGGGCAGAAGAAGTTTCGATTTCCGGTATTCTCAACCGGTATCCATCAGCCTGACAGACGACCCCGATGCCATTAGAAGCGCCATCTGGCTGGAAACGGATAAAAAATACAAAACCGCGGCGGAAAAACTGATCCGGGTCAAAGCCGACAAAGGCGTTACGGTCAAAGAAGAAGATCAGTCGGACGATTTTTCAAAAGAAACACCCAATCAATATGCCGGGGAACCCCTTAATATTTCTCCCGACATGGCTGCCTGGGAAAAGAGATTAAAAGAGTATTCGGCTTTATTCAATGATGTGGCGGAGATTCACAGTTCCACGGTATCTCTCCGGGCAGAAGCGGAAAATAAGTATTTTGTCAGCAGCGAAGGGTCCTCACTGCTGCACGGCCGTACGCAATGGCGGCTGAGTTTCTATGCCAATACCAGGGCCGACGACGGCATGGCATTATACAGGTCCGAATCCTTTGAAGCCCGGGTCCTGGAGAATTTACCCGATAACAAAACCATTAAAGCCGCCATTCAAAAAGTGATCGATGACTTAGTGGCATTACGAAAAGCACCGGTAATGGAACCCTTTACAGGACCGGCCATCTTATCCGGCGAAGCAGCCGGGGTTTTCTTCCATGAGATTTTTGGACACCGCATCGAAGGTCACCGGCAAAAAAGTGAACAAGACGGCCAAACCTTTACTAAAAAAATCAACCGGCAAGTTCTTCCCACGTTTCTTTCCGTATACGATGACCCCACCCGTAAACAACAGGACAAAAAAGATTTGATCGGGCATTATCTCTATGACGATGAAGGCGTAAAAGCCCAACGGGCCAACCTGGTGGAAAATGGTATTCTAAAAGGATTCTTAATGTCCCGTTCCCCTATTGAAGGATTTCCTGGATCCAATGGACATGGACGGCGTCAGTCGGGACGGCAGCCGGTCAGCCGCCAGGGGGTTTTAGTGATAGAAGCTTCCAAAACCGTACCCCGGGAAAAACTCAAACAAATGCTGATGGAAGAATGTAAAAACCAGGGCAAAACCTACGGGCTTCTGTTTGATGTGGTAGTCGGAGGATTTACCTTTACCGGGAGACGCATGCCTCAATCTTTTAATGTCACCCCGGTGATGGTTTATCGCATTTACGCGGACGGCCGCCCCGACGAACTGGTGAGAGGAGTGGATTTGATCGGCACTCCATTAACCTCTTTTAGCAAGATCATCGCCGCCGGGCAAGAATCGAAAATCTTTAACGGTTACTGCGGCGCTGAATCCGGCAGCGTACCGGTGTCCGCGGTCTCACCGCCCCTGTTAACCACTCAAATCGAAGTACAAAAAAAACAAAAAGCATCCGATAAACCACCGGTGCTTCCCCCACCTGAAAGGAGGTCAAAATGAAACAACATCCGAAAACACAGGTCTTTGGCTGGGCAATTACACTGTTAGCAGCGGTTGTTATATTTATAGGTTCACCCGCTGCCATTATGGCTAAGACAGATGATGTCATTCTCCAGGCCATGAAAGACGAACTAAACCGCTCCATGAAATCCCTTAAAATTGAGAATATGGAAAAACCTTATTACCTGGAATACTCCATATGGGACAATTGGGAATTGTCAATAGAAGGCAATTTCGGTTCCTTGACCAACTCCCGGGAGAGCCAACAGCGAATACTTAAAGTAGGTCTCCGGGTGGGCAGTTACCGGTTGGACAACAGCGGGTTTACCGACCGGAGCAGCTTGTTTTCCTCGGTAATCGGCCGGCATGGCCAGGTGGTGGTGGAAGATGATTACAATGCCATACGCCGCGATATCTGGCTGGCTGCGGATAGAGCCTACAAAGACGCACTCCAGCAATTGGCCAGCAAAAAAGCCTATATCAAAAACCAGGTGCAAACCGAGGAAACCCCGGATTTCTCCAAAGAGGAAGCCCTTCAAAAAATCACTCCCCGCATTACAATAGAAGTGGACAAAAACAAATGGGAGAAAATCGTCACACAACTTTCTGCCCTCTTTCGCCAATTTCCAGCCCTGCATGAATCCAAAGTAAACATGGAGGTAAGTCTTCTCCATAAGTACTTTGTCAACAGTGAGGGGACCGTATATTGTCAGCCCCAAACATTAGTGTCTTTGGTGGCCCATGCCTCTACACAGGCTTCGGACGGGATGAAATTAAAACATTACATCCCCTTTTATGCCACTTCTCTCCAGCAAATGCCATCGGAAAAGGAGCTAACCGCCGGGATCAAAAAAATGGCGGAAGAACTAACCGCATTGGCCTCTGCCCCGGTACTGGACGAGTATATCGGACCTGTACTTTTTACCCGACAGGCATCCGCGGAATTGTTTACCCAGGTGTTGGCCCCCCATCTCTCCGGCCAGCGTCCACCCTTAAGTAATATACCCCAAAATTTTGGAATGACATCCTTTAGCAGCAAATTAACACAACGATTAAACCGCAAAATTTTACCCGGGGAGATATCGATTATTGATAATCCCCTGCAAACAGATTTCAACCAGACACCGCTTATCGGGTCCTATATCGTCGATGATGAGGGTGTAGCAGCCAAATCCGTGAACCTGGTGGAAAAGGGCAATTTGAAAACCCTGCTCATGTCCCGACGGCCCAGGGAAGAAATCTCCCAATCCAACGGACACGGAAGGTCCGGCTTCAGGGGAAATCCCGGCACTCAAATCGGCAACCTGTTGGTTACCGCCGAAAAAGGAAAAACCTACCGGGAACTGAAAAAAGAACTCCTGGATCTATGTAAAGACCAGGGATTGGATTTCGGTTTGATTATAAAAACGGTTGATAACCCGGCGATTACCGGCATGGAATCAACCGGGTCCGGACCCCGAAGCGCACAAACGGAAACGGCACTCACCACACCGGTAATGTTGTTTCGGGTATATGTAAAAGACGGCCGGGAAGAATTGGTACGGGGACTTACTGTTAGTGAGCTCTCGGTCAGCGATCTCAAAGATATTACTGCCGTAGGGAAAGATTACTATGTCCTTAATCGCATGGTGTCTCCAGCCGGGATTTCCACCGGCAGTATTTTCTTTTTTTATATCAGTAGAGCAGGAACCAGTATGACAATTCCCGCTTCTATTGTAGCGCCGTCCGTACTTTTTGAAGAATTGGAATTTAAAAAGAGTGAAGAAAAACGACAAAAAACACCACTCATGACCCACCCTTTTTTTGGGAAATTATAAATTATAAATGATAAATTGTTAATTATTAATGGAAGTTGTGTCCTTTGGACAGTATTGGTTAACGCCTGCGGCGAAAAAAAGAAAAGGCCGCCAGGTTTGGTAATTCATCCGATTTATTTGATTTGTCCGCCGAAGGCGTAAAACAAGCGCCCGCAGGGCACAGCTTCTATTTTTAATTTATCATTTATCATTTTTCATTTATAATTCTTAATCCCCTGGCCCCGTGCAGCATCCGCAAAAGCTTTTGATTAAAGAGGGTTTTGGAACTTAGGTGAATTTGAACAAAAAAACAGTATCCAAACCTTCCCAATAAAAAATTTTTGGGAGTCCAGAACCCTTTTTATAAAAAGGGTTTTGGCCGCCGGAGGCAAAATAAGACACTTTCATTAAAAACTATTTTATATTATAATAGATAACTTCAAAAAAAAATAATCCCGGCAGGAGAACATGACATGTCAAAGAAAAAAGAACAGCAAAAAGACAGCGATTTCATTGGCCGCAAGGACATTTTGAAAAAAATACGAGAGGCAATAGAAAAAAAAGAGGCAGCCATTGTCCTGAAAGGACTTCCAGGTGTGGGAAAATCCTTCATCCTCAATCGTGTCATTGGCGATCTAAAAAAGAAAAAATTTGACACCCTGATCTTGCGGGGCAGCACTTCCGCGGAAATGGTTTTAAAACAAATCACCCAAAAAGCCACAGCTAAAGGAATTGAACAAGCTGAAGGCATTTTTGCATCCCCGGTAGAGTATAAAGAAAAACTTAAAAAATTGCTGGATAACTATATTTATAAACAAAAACTCCTACTGGTATTCGAGGATTTCGATGAAAACCAAACCCCGGAAGGAAAACCGGTAAATGAGCGCTTAAATGAATTAATTCTCTATCTCAAAGATGAACTTAAAGACAAGCACAGCCTGATGATCTTTTGTACCCGCCGGGAAATCCCCAAATTCACCGATATTGAAATCCCACCCTTTTCCTGGCTGGAATTTCTTAAGCTGATCGACAAAACCAGCGTATTGAAACGATTAAAAGAAAAATCTTTAAAAACTTTTTATTTTGATATGGGCGGTTATCCCGGGGCGGTAGAACTGTTTGATATAATTGCCCGCCATGAATTCGGCGACAGTGCTTTTGAATGGAAAAAGCTGCGGGAACAAGTCCCCCACCTGACAGAACGAATTCTTCACAAAGACAGCGAAACCGCTGATTTTTCCTACCTATTGACGGAAACCCTCTCAGGCTATCTTAACCACAACCAGCAGCAGTTGTTGAATACGCTTTCCATTTACAGGGGATGGGTTCATCGGGAGGCATTAAATACGCAGCACCTGGAAGTAAAACCCGGTGACTGGAAAAAAATGGAGAAATTATTAATAATCAAGACACTGCCCAAAGAGGGATTGGTCTATGTCCCCCGCTTAACCGCTCAGCGATTACGCGCGAAAATGGACGAAGCCGAACTAAAGAAAAAACACCTCATTGCCGCCCAATATTTCGAGGGACTCATTCCCGTGGACGATAAAACGGATCAACCGGACAAACCCCGGCACCTGTATGAAGAAAATGCCCTGGAAGCGCGCTGGCACTATCTAGAAGCAGGTAAAATCGACAAAGCCGCGGCCATGAGTTTTGATATGGACCACTATTTTAGCCGGATTGGCTTTCCCCAGTTTTCCTTCGACCTGCTCCAGGAATTGGAAAAACACGTGCCGGAAATGACAGAAGATAATCAAATTCCCCTGCACCTCAGGCTGGGGATGTTTTATTCCGTCTTCGGCAAACTGGATGATGCCTTAAAACAACATGAAGCCTGCCTCAAAATCCATGAATCCCGGGAAAACAAACCGGGCATTGCCCTGAACCTGGGGCAAATGGGACTGATTTTAGAAGCCAAAGGAAAAGATGACGAAGCCTTAGAAAAGTTACAAAAAACACTGCAAATTGTTGAAGCGCTGGGTAACACTCCTGAAATTGCCCGGCTGTTGGATAAGATCGGGTCTATTCAAAAACGCCTGGGAAATTATGACGATGCCTTTGAAAAATACCAGCGGGCCTTGAAAATCCACCGGGAAATGGATAATCAAAAGGAAATTGGCGACGACCTGGAACAAATGGCCCGCATCCATGATGAGCAAGGTAAATTTGATGTGGCAATGGACTATTATAAAGAGTCCCTGGCAATCAAAGAAACCCTCGAAGATAAACCGGGTATTGCCTCGCTGGTACACCAGATGGGTAATGTTAATTTTTTCCGGGGCAACCCGGATGAAGCCTTCAACCTGTATCAACGGTCGCTAAAAATCAAACAAGAGATCGAAGATCTTAAAGGCGCCGGTTACAGCCTGGGTCAGCTTGGATTGATTTATCAAAGGAGGGGTGAAATTGATCAAGCATTAACCCATTTTGAAAAATCGCTGCAAAATTTTGAAAAAGCCAAGGAAGAAAAGGGCATTGCCGCCAGTCATCACCAGATCGGACGTATACACGAAAGTAAAGGTGACCGGGAAAAAGCCTTAACTCATTATGAAAAAGCGTTGGAACTGCGGGAAAAAACCGGTGATATGTTGGGCGCAGCTATTACTTACGGACAACTGGGGATGCTTTATTATCAAAAAGAAGACTATGAAAGTGCATTAAGGTACTCCACCCAGGCCTTTGCCGTATTCTCCCGGTATGGCTCCCCCAATGCCGAACTGGCCCGGAAAAACATGCTGCGAATCCGGACCCATCTGCCTAAAGAGAAATTTGACGCAGTATTAAAAGAATTCAACATCAAAACAGAACCCGATCCCCCACCTAAAAAAGGTAAAGAAGAAAAAAAGAAAAAAGCAAAACCCAAAACCAGGAAGAAAGAGGCATGAATAGTACACGAGGGAACGAGGGGGCTTGCCCCCTTGTCCAGGAGCCTGTCCGAGAATTCTTAATTGTGAATTGTGAATTGTTAATGGAATTTACGCCCTTCGGGCAGATTTTTTCACCACCTGCGGCGGAAGAGCAAAATCCCCGCCGGAGGCGGTTATACAACTGTCCGAAGGACACAGCTTCAGTTAACAATTAATAATTAACAATTAACAATTCACAATTAATTTTTTCCCGTTCCCTATTCTCGGACAGCCTCCCAGACTCCCGGGACATGCTTTTGTTTGTAATTTGGGATTTATAATTTCCCCCTTTAGCGGGTTAGGGGGATATGGGGTGAGTGACGGGATTTGAACCCGCAACATTCGGTGCCACAGACCGACACTCTACCATTGAGCTACACTCACCACTCATAAGGAATGTATATTTTATATGATTATCGAGTATCTGTCAATATTCCCCCGCCATTTTCTTCTACCGTTTCCGCGGTTAAAAACGGTTCGGGCAGTTCATCAAAGAATTCCCGCAGTCCTTTTATATATTTTTTTTTCGATTTAATAAATCCATATAGATGATCACCCTTGATGCGAAGAAATTTTTTGGGGGGATTGGCGGTTCTATACAAGACCTCGCCGCAAACAAAAGGAATGGTTCGATCATCCGGGCTGTGAATGATCAGTACCGGGCAATAAATATCCCTTAACCGTTCCCTGGTATTATATTTAAAACGGAGCGGTAATATTGAAGGTAACCTGGGATACAATGCCTTTGCCATATCCGCTATAGATGTAAAGGATGACTCGATAATCAGGGCGCGGGGTTGATATTTTTTGGCTAAGTATGAGGCAATTCCCCCCCCCAATGACCGGCCAAATATAATGATCTCTTCCGGTTTTACTTTTTTTTCTCTCACCAGGTAATTCCAGGCCCCCTCCGCATCCCGGTAAGTCCCTTTTTCCGTGGTTTTCCCTCTACTTTGACCATAGCCGCGATAGTCAAATATAAAGGTACTAAACCCCAACTCACGAAATATTTCAAAGGAATCGATACGCTGGGATATATTACCGGCGTTGCCATGACAGAATAAAATAACTCCCCTGGAATTTCCCGGGACCTCAAGGGGAATAGGTTCTTTTAGTTCATCCGGGGTATTGGAGTTATCCGCGGCATGGGTTACTTTCGGTATAAAAGGTACATTCCAGGCAGAAATTGTGATGCCATCCGTTGTCTGATAGGTTATCTCTTCATGCTCAATCGTCTTGTTTTTAGATTTTATATCAAGGCCAAGCTGCGGGGAATAGAGAAAATGCGACTGGATTCGATAAAAAAGGATACACTTTCTAACATAAATGAGAAAAGGAACAAAAATTGCAATTAGAAAAAAAAGTAGAGAAAGCAGCTCTATATCGGCCATCAATATTAAGTTCGATTAAAATCATCTTCGTATCGAATAATATCGTCTTCTCCCAGGTAAGTGCCGGTTTGAATTTCAACAAATACAACATTGTCGTTTCCCTGGTTTGCAATTCGGTGTTTGGCCCCGGCAGGAATGAATACAGATTGGTTGGGTGCCAATGGGATATCATTTTCATCCAGTGTTACCGATGCATTTCCCTGGATAATCACCCAATTTTCAGAGCGTTTTTTATGACTTTGCAAGGAGAGTCGCTTGTCTGGTTTTACAATAATTCGTTTGACTTTTAATTGTTCTTCCTCGTAAAGTATTTCAAAACTTCCCCAGGGTCTTTCTTCTTTATAGGTACCGGTCATTGTTTGAAAATCTCCTTTATTTCAGCCGCTGTTCTCTTTTAAGCAGCTCTATATCTGCATCTACCATCATTTTGACCAGTTCTTCAAAACTAACATCCGGTTCCCATCCCAGGATTTTACGGGCTTTTGAACTGTCCCCAATCAGCAAATCCACTTCCGCGGGTCTGATGAATCGCTCATCAACTTTTACAAAATCCCGGTAATCCAGGTCAAGGTAGGAGAAAGCAGTTTCTACCAGTTCTTTTACCGAATGGGTATGTCCGGTGGCAATGACAAAATCATCCGGTTCCGGCTGCTGCAGCATCAGCCACATGGCCCTGACATAATCACCGGCAAACCCCCAGTCCCTTTTGGAATCTAAATTTCCCATGGGCAGTTCCTTAACTAACCCCATTTTGATTTTGGCTGCATTGTATGTTACTTTCCGGGTTACAAATTCCAATCCCCGGCGCGGGGATTCATGATTAAATAGTATCCCGGATACCCCAAAAATATCGTAACTCTCCCTGTAATTGACAGTGATCCAATGACCGTAAACTTTTGCTACTCCATAAGGACTCCGGGGATAGAAGGGTGTATTTTCGCTTTGGGGAACTTCCTTGACCTTACCAAACATCTCAGAAGACGATGCCTGGTAAAATTTAATCTTACGATTGACGGCCCGTACCGCTTCCAGCATCCGCGTCACACCGATAGCTGTAAATTCAGCGGTTAATACCGGCTGATTCCATGAAGTGGGTACAAAACTCATGGCAGCCAGGTTGTAAATCTCATCCGGCTGAACTTCATCCAACAGTTTTATGATGGAATACTGGTCCAATAAATCAGCTTGCTGAATATTGATCTTATCCTTGATATGTTCAATTCGATGGAACCTCTCCGTACTGGAACGCCTCACCATTCCCGTGACTTCATACCCGTTCTCCAATAAAAACTCAGCCAAGTACGAACCATCCTGGCCGGTAATTCCTGTGATTAACGCTTTTTTTGCCATATGCACTCCTTGTATAAAAAAGTCCATTTTATATTAATTCCCACTTTTAGTCAACACATTTTGACTCTGGTAAGCAATTCTAATTTTGGCGTTTCATGAACGGGCAAACACAAGGTTTGCCCCTACGATTGCGCGAAAATCAGCATCGGGCGTAGGGGTGAACCTCGTGTTCACCCGAACAATTCGGTAAAATTAGAATTGCTGTTCAGGTTGCCTCCCAATTGATTTTATATTTTTACTGTGTTATAGTCTATTCTATGAAAGAGAAACCGGAACACTTGAAACAACGCTCGAAAGGACTGACAATTTTTGCCGTCATTATTGCGGCGATTTTAATCGTCAGCACCTTCTATTTTCAAAATATTAAAGGCTCCTATAAAAAGAAAATTGAAAATACCCGGGCGACTTACCTTTCTCTAAGTAAAAATGCCGATAGTATAGAAGAGACCAAAAATCTGCGGGCTGATTTTTATAAACACCGTCATTACCTTGATTTCCCTCTAAAATATTCCTATTCCGCGGCAAACTTTGTTCGGAAACTCAGTTTGATTACCGCTGAAGCAATTAAATTAATCAAAATTGAAATCAATCCGGTTAATCAAGGTTTGACGTTTTCGCTCAGAGGTCAGATCAAAGCCGCTAACAAGATTGAAGCCCGGTCAAAGTTCCTTCAATATTACCAGGCACTGAAACGGTTTGAAGATATCCTTCATATGGAATCTTCCAAAGTGAAAGTCAAACCGGGCGAGAAAAAGCCCGGCCAGGGAGATAAACAAGTAAAACTCTATTTTACCGTTAAAGGCGAAATAGAAACATGGTGATAAAGAAAAAATGAGACGTAAGAATTTATTTATTAAATTAGCCGGGATATTGTCTTTAATTTTTCTTATTAGTATCTATATTCTGCTCTATTTTATTCCTACCCTGAAGTCCATTAACCGGTACAAACGACAGTTAAAGGATATGAATCTAAAAATTTTGGATTTTACCAGGATGGATAGTGATTTTTCTTTTTCCGATGAACGGGAGAGAAATTATTTTGCCCGGATAAACCGGGAATTGTCGGGTAAAATCCCGGAGGTTAGGAGCAAGGAAGATTTTATCGCTTTAAATACAAGAATCTCCAATTATATTCAAAAACTTGCCGGGGAAGATGGAATCTTAAACCTGGTAATAAAACCCGATGAAGAGCAAAAAGGAGCACCGGTAAAGGGATTCTCACTGCGCATTAATAACGTCAAATCCCTTACCATAACATTGAGCTTTACCGGTAAGATAAAAAATGCCGTGAATTTTATTAATCACATTCCCTGGAGTGATTATTATTTAAGTGAGGACAGGATATTGATCTCAGCCGGGGATATTTTGCCGTATTATATTGTGGTTTTAAAAATTTATTATATTGATTTGCAAGAACAAACCGCCGGGGTAGTGAAGAACAGCGAAAAGAGTCGAGAAAGCCTGGTTATCGATTATAATTCCGAAGTTTTATTGAATCGTATTGATCCGGAATTAACGGAACCATTCCCCCAAAAGGAGTTGCCCCCTGAATTCAGTACTATTATATTTTCTAAAGATACCTTGAGAAAAAAGGAACAGCAATGAGAAACGTAATCCAGAGAGTCACCAGGGCCAGTGTAGAAGTGAACGGAGAGATTGTCGGCAAGATCAACCGGGGGATACTGGTTTATGTAGGAATTGAAAAAGACGACACTGAAAAGGAGATTGCCTTTATGGCGGAGAAGATTCTTAATTTGAGGATTTTTCCTGATGAAGAGAGGCGGATGAATCTTAGTGTAAAGGATATTGGGGGAGAAATTTTGTCGATTTCGCAATTTACTTTAGCGTCTTACATTAAAAAAGGCAGGCGGCCGGATTTTAACAATGCCGAGGAGCCTGAGAAAGCAGAGGCGTTGTATGAAAAGTTTAATGAAATTTGTTCTCAAGAGATCAATGTAGAAAAAGGGATTTTTGGTGCCATGATGAACATCGAGTCGATAAACGATGGCCCGGTAACGTTTATTATTGAGAAGAAATACCGGGAGAGTTAGCAATTAATAAAAAGCTTTTGTAGATGCTTCACGGGTCCAGGGGGACGGGGGGCTGGCAGCCCCGACCTATTAAAGAAGGTTTTTATGTCTTTGTTTTTTCACCAATGA
>Ga0210084_1000084_pt1 | contig 13320 bp, 13 predicted proteins | sample China_Galinas_Co_3_FD_184863 | JGI IMG/M metagenome (GOLD analysis project Ga0210084, IMG submission 184863) | Wetland microbial communities from San Francisco Bay, California, USA, that impact long-term carbon sequestration -... | ecosystem: Environmental > Aquatic > Marine > Wetlands ... | reverse complement strand
GATAATTTTCTTTGCGGACTTTGCCTGCCCCGTAGCTCCGGAAGATGGTACTGGGGCGGCTTTACGAGAGAAAAAATATCAAGGTTTTTTCAGGAGTGGGAATTGACTTTAGGGGCGACTTGAAATACAGAGGTTTTGTCAACGAAACCTGATTTGCCCCCTTGTTTGGGGTTTTAAACACTGGAGAACACTTTGCCGGATTGGGTAAAAATTCTGAGATTCATCGCGCCGCTGGTGGCGGCCATAATGGTGGGGAACTGGTTTTTGTCCGAAGTCAAGAAGGCACGGGCAAGGAACCTGCCCTGGTATCGGCCGTATCTGTCCACCCCCGGAATCCTGATCATTCTGGCGGCCATCCTGATTCCGATCATTCTGTGGATCATCAAAAAATGAGGTTCATCTCCCAATTCTTTGGGAGAAAGGGTTCCAGGGTTCAGAGTTCAGGATTTAGGGTTTTTTTCTAACGATCTTACTAAGTCCTTCAGCATTTCACTTGAATCCCTGAATCCTTGACCCCTTGAATCCTTTTAGCATCATCAACGTTTTTGGCGATGATGCTAAGATTATTATACGTGCAATCTTTCGGACTTTAAAACATAGGCCACGGCGATGCCGGCCATAAACCCCACGGCCAGGTTCGAGGCCAGGGTGATCCCCAGAATCAGCAATGCAACGAACAGATCCTTCCGGGTCTGCATGTCCAGGATGGTCAAGGCCAGCTGGCCCCCTGCAAAAACCAGCAACACCCCCAAAATCGCCATGGGCAGAAGGTAGACCACCGACAGGGCGTGGGCGCCGAGAAACAGGGCAAGGGCCAGAAACAGGCTTCCGATAAACAGGTTGGAGCCGGCCGTGCGGGCGCCGAACCGGTAATGGGCCGCCAGACCCCCGGCGCCGTGGCACAGGGGCATGCCCCCCAGGACAAAGGCCATAAGATTGGCCAGCCCCATGCTGATGGTCAGGGACCGGTAGGTGACTTTTTTGGAATCCTCGCCAAAGTATTCTTGGGACAGATCTGCGTTGGCCACCACGGCGTTTCCGATGGTCATGGGCACCTGGGGGAGGACGAGGGCAAAAAATGCAAAGGTGAAGTCTGCACCGGCGGGGAATCCGAAGGGGAGCAGTTCCGGAAGATAGATGCCGATCTTCAGTTTGTCGAACCCTTCGTGGGTCCCCAGAACCAGCCCCAGAAAGAGCCCCCCTATTATGACCACCAGGCCGGCGGGAAGTTTTCGATTTTCCAGGAGGAGCAGGGTCAGAAACCCGCCGACAATTCCGATGACGATTCCGATGGATACAGGCCCCATGTGTTGAACGGTCAAATAGGGTTCGGCCAGGTTCCGCATTGCTTGGAATTTCGACGTGCCGATCATGAACTTGACGCCCTGGGCCATCAAGAGGGTGCCGGTGGAAAGCTGGACCCCCCGGACCACGGGTTTGGGGATGTATCGGCCGATGAGTGTGATGGCGTTGGTGCCGCCGATGACCAGCAGAATCACCCCCATCAAGGCGGCGGACGCCAGGACCTGGGACTGGGTCATGGCCGTTGCGATTGCGTATGCACCGATGACCTTCATGGGCTGAACCGGGACCGTAATGCCGTAGTAGATCCCCGACAGAATAAAATAGATACCGATGGAAAAAAAGAGCCCGATGGGGCTCAAGCCGTTGATAAGAATCATGCCGATGGCAATGGGAAGGAGGGTCCCCAGGTCTCCCAGGGAACCGGCAATTTCCATCCGGTCGAATCGGTAGGGGGGGCTCATGAACGATCTCCTTGGGTTTTCAGTTCATTTGAAGAATTCAGGGTCAAGTCCCTGTGGAATTTTTCCTCGAAATATTTCACTTCTTTGACCCGCTTGGGGTCGAGGAATCTTTTGTACAAGGGATCGGTGTTATCGACGGGGGTGTCCAGGAGTCCTTTTTCCAGCATCCATATGGCTTCGATGGACTTGTCGCACACCGGATAACCTTTGTCGTCGAGCACGATGTCAGGCCCGAAGGAGATCTTGGAGATGTTGTTGATGTCCACGAGTTTGATTTCTCCCTGTGCGGTGACCAGAAGGTTGGCCACACCTGCAAAATCCGGGACGTAGCGGGTCTCTAAAATCATTTTTTTAGCGCCGTCGATGAACGCTTTGGCTTTTTTCTGAAATCTTTGGATCCGCTGACCGGTGGTCATTTCCGATGCACGGCCGCTTTTCACCTTCATCCGGGAGAAAAGGTCCGCCACCAGATTTTCATCGGTGAGATCCCAGGGGTTCAGGACTTCGCCGTCCACGTACTCCTGGAGACCGCAGAGGATGATGTCCCGGGTATCGTCCCAAATGTAATCCACGAAAAATTCGTGGGATTTTGCATAGGAATCATCTGGAAGATAGGTTTCGACGATTCTTAATTTTCTGATTTCGTCGAAGGCTTCTTCGAGGGAGTCGAATTTGGTTCTGAAAATTCTCAGCATTTTGATGGGCTCGGCCCATGGGAAGCATCGGATTCCATCGATGAGCACCCCTTTGGTCTGTTTCAAAACATCGTCGGGATTTAATACCTCCATGACGTGGGAGCGCAGCCCCTGCTTGTGGTATTGACGGAACACATAGGTCACGGACCTGCGGATAAAGTTCAATGTCGTGACGTCGTCGTGGGTGACCAGGGACTTGTGTCGGATGTCTTGTATCATTTTTCAGCATCCTGCTGTTTCTTCGAGATACGGGCCGATCCTGTTTTTCCGATGTTACCGCATGCGTATCACAATCGGCGGGTTCCTTCAAATGATAAGCGGGGGCGATTGAAATTAAAGTTCTTCTCCAACTGAGTTGGAGAAGAGGGTCCAAGTATTCCAGGGGTCAAGGATTCCAGGGTTTTTTCTCCCAGTGGACTCAGGGGTAAAGCGTTGGTCAGGGGTTTGGAGCGGTTTTATTGGCGGGGATGAGCAGGCGGCGGGACGTGTTTTCTGCCTGCGGAAGACCGCAGGCAGAAAACACGACGTCCGTGAAAGGTTACATGTCGAATTCCAGGGGCATTACGGATTTGACGAGTTCCAGTCGGTGCATCTCGTCGATGACGCTCTGGGGAATCGATACATTGGTTTTGAGAAAAATGATGTTCATGGTGCCGGTTTCTTCCTGGCCCACCTGCATCTGATCGATATTGATTTTGTTCTGGCCCAGAAGGGTTGCGAAACTCCCGATGGCGCCGGGCTTGTCGAGGTTGTATATCAGAGAGATGTGGCCGTTGGGGATCAGTTCGAGCCGGAAATTGTTGATTTTTACGATTCTCAATTCGTTTTTCCCGAATATGGTTCCGGATACGGTATTGGTGGTTTCCGTGGTGACGACCTTCACGGTGATCAGGTTGATATACTCTCCGGAATTGTCACTGGTGGTCTCGGTGACCTTGATGCCCCGATCTTTGGCCAGGGCCTGGGCATTGACAAAGTTCACGTCATCTTTGACCACGTGTGCCAAAAGGCCTTTCAACACCGCGATGGAGACCGGAGACAGATCGAGATCCTTGAAATCGCCGGCATACTCGATGACCACCTCTTCGATGGCGGCTTTGCTGAGCTGGGCGTGGAGGCTTCCCATCTGGTTGGCCAGGGTCAACAGGGGTCCCAGTTTTTTAAGGAGGTCGCCGGTGACCGAGGGCACGTTGACGGCGTTCAAAATGGTACCGTTCTTCAGGTAATCGATGATCTGACCGGCCACATCCACGGCCACTTTGGTCTGGGCTTCCTGGGTGGAGGCGCCCAGGTGGGGGGTGCAGATGAGATGATCCAGTTCGAACAGCTGGCAAACCCCGGGAGGTTCGGTTTCGAAAACGTCCAGTGCCGCGCCGGCCACCTTGCCGGACTTCATGGCAGCATACAGATCATTCTCATCGACGATTCCGCCCCGGGCGCAGTTTACGATCATTACGCCGTCCTTCATCTGATCCAGGGCATCCTTGTTGATCAAACCGGTGGTACTTTTCAGCTTCGGGACGTGCACGGTAATATAGTCGGATTTCTGGTAGAGATCTTCCAGGGAAACACTCTCGAAGCCGGCTTTTTCAATCTGATCCGGGGTCACAAAGGGATCGTTAACGATGACCCGCATTTTGAGCCCCCGGGCACGGTCCGCAACGATGGAACCGATTTTTCCGAAGCCGATGACCCCGAGAACCTTGTTGTATATCTCCCGTCCTTGGAGTTTCTTTTTGTCCCATCTTCCGGCCTTCAGGGACGAGGTGCCCTCGGGGATGTTCCGGGACAAAGAGAGGATCATGGCAATGGCATGTTCCGCCGTGGTGACCACATTGCCCCCCGGCGTATTCATCACCACCACACCCCGCTTGGTGGCCGCAGGGATGTCGACATTGTCGAGGCCGATGCCGGCGCGACCCACAACCTTCAATTTTACGGCGGCATCCAGAAGATCCTCCGTGACTTTCGTGGCACTCCTGATGACCAGAGCGTCATATTCTCCGATGATTTTTTTGCGTTCTTCGTGGGAGAGACCGGTCTTGACATCGACCTCGATCCCCTCTTCATCTTGGAACATTTTGATCCCGGCTTCACCAAGATTGTCGCTGACCAACACTTTCATGATTTTCCTCCTGAAAATACAATTTATTATAAAAAATTTAATATGTTATATGGTTATATCGTTGTGTTTGCCTCCGTTGGGGACAAAAACGATCCGGTTACTATACCGCTTTTTTATTTCGATTCAAGCCATATTTTGCCTTCCCGTCTTTTTTCGCCCAAAGACCGCCTTAAAGCTGTTGAGGGAGAAATCTTCCACGAGTCCATAGAGCTGGGACAGGATCATGCCCGCAAGCATCAGTGCACAGCCGACGAAACCTCTGACACTTAAAATTTCATCCAATATGAGCCATCCGCCCAGGGCGGCGAACACCGCTTCCAGGCTGAAAATAATGGAGGCATGGGCGGGGTGGGCGTCCCGCTGGGCCACCACCTGGAGGGTGAAGGCAACCCCCACGGACAGCACGCCCCCGTACAAAATGGGGATGGCGGCCTGGAAAAGTGCGACGAACACGATGTCTTCAAAAATAAACGCCGTGACGAGGCTCAAAAAGGAACAGGCGGTGAATTCGACAAAGGCCAGTTTTACGGGGTCTATTTTGGGTGACAGCCATCCGATGATCAGGATTTGTACGGCCCAAACGAATGCGCCGATGAGTTCCAGAAAATCACCCAGGGAGATGGTAAAATCTGCTGTAATGCTCAATAGATACAGCCCTGCTGGTGCCAGGAATGCACCGATCCAAGTTCCGACGCCGGGCCGCTGCCCCCAGAAAAGGCCCAGGATCGGTACGATGACCACATAGAGCCCGGTGATGAAACCGGCATTGCCGGCGGTGGTGTACACCAGTCCCACCTGCTGGAGAGATGCCGCCGTAAAGACCGTAATCCCCAACAGACCGCCGCCGAATATGAGCATTTTTGTCGGGCTGTCTATTCGGGGGGGCGAAGCATCCCGGCGGGATCTTTTATTTAGAATCAGCGGCAACAGAACCAGGCTTCCCAGGGCAAAGCGGACGCCGTTGAAGGTGAACGGTCCCACGTAATCCATGCCCACCCGCTGGGCCACGAAGGCGAATCCCCAGATGGCCGAGGTGAGGAGCAGCAGGGCGTCAGATTTAAGGGCGCGTTTTTCCATGGATGTGCGTTTTAAACAACCTTTCTTGAGTATTTAGATCATAGGCCATCTCAAAAATAGTCGCTTCCGCCCATGGGTACGGGGGATAACCCCGTCTGCGTGGGGTTGGATGCATTTTGAAACGGCCTACGAAAACATTGAAAAATACACAAGAGACGATGCCAAGTCAAGCTTTGTCTGGAGAGCATTAAGGGCCAACGCATTTGAATCCCAACAGAGAGAACGCTCCACGACGGCGCTTCGCTGTACCGAAATCAAATGCGTTCACCCTGGGAGACCATTAAGGGCAAGACAGGCCGCATGGGGTCGATTCCGAAGTCCGGGGACAGGCGGTTGCCGTGTCCCCGGGCCCGAATCGTTAGGCGGGGTTGATCATTTCGCGGAGAAATTTCACTGTCTCGTCGGGTTCTGGGCGGACGGTGTAATCTGGATTGACATCGGCCGATCGGACCACGGAATCCCGGTCGACCACATAGCGTGCCGGCATTGGCAGGTGCCAGAGACCGTCGGCGTTGAATTTTTCAAGATCGATGCCAAAGGCCCGATACACCTTGCGCAAATCCTCGGGCAGTTCATGGACCAATCCAAAGGTATTGGCCACCTGGTTGCCCGGGTCACTGAGAATGTCGAAGGTGAGACGGTGTTTTTGGATGAATCCCCGGTTAAACGTCTCCTTCTGGGGCGACACCGCCACCAGGGTGGCGCCGAGGTCCGTGATGGGACCCACCACCTGCTGCAGAGCTTCCAGCTCCAGGTTGCAGTACGGTCACCAGGCCCCGCGGTAAAAGGTCAGCACCATGGGGCCGTGTGTTAAAATGTCTTGGGACCGGACCGGAGTGCCCTGGGCATTGTTAAGGGTAAAATGGGGCAGCGTATCCCCTGTTTTGACAACGCCGTCCATAATGTTCGAATTCTGCAGTGCCGCCGTGGCACGGTGCATCACCTCGAGGGCCTGGGCCGACGCCTGTTTTTTTGTTTGGGCGCTCACCGCATCGAGTTTGTCTTTTAAGGTCATTTGGGGCCTCCTTTTGTGTTGGCGGCGATGTAAATAAACCCCTGAACATGGTTTTCAATGTTCAGCTTTTTTTTTGTTGTAGTTGTTCAAATGTGCCATGCCAGACGCATTTGTTGCAGTAGGTTTCTGTATCTTTGTCCACCACCGGCGCATCGGATTCATCCACGTCCGGATCAAAGCAAATCTCGCCGTCAGGGCATTGGAATTCATAGGTTTCATATTCATCGTCCGGATCCTTGACATAAAATTTTTCACTTTTGCATACCGGGCATTTCATTGGGGTCACCTCGTATTTTATCTGATTGTGTGTGGTTTCAAAACCTGTCCAAAAGCGCCTTTTACAAAAGGAGCGAACCGACTTGTGGGAGGTTTTGAAACGGTTGAAACTTGAATATTGAAATACGCCATCACTCCATTCATTTCTCTTACGACGCCATCATTCCCCGCGTGGCGGGATCTATATGGGGCTTTTTTACTGAATTCAACATATTCAATAAATTAGGTATTATTCCGGTTCAGTCAAGTATTCTCAGGTTTAACTTTGCGACTCGGGAATGAAAATTTTATTTCAACGATTCCAGTTTATGGTGATAGACGGATGCGGTTTTGAAATCGTTCAGTGCATGGTAGCAGTGGACGATCATCTCCAGGGCCTGGGGGGAATGCTGAAATTTCAGCAGATAAGACAGGGCGGTTTCAAAGGCGCCCAGATTCATGTGGCTCACCGAAAGGCACAGGTTGATCTGCTCGTTGCGGGGAAAGTGGGCGATGCCTTGGGTGAGGATCTCCACGGATTCGGAATAGGCGTCCTGCTTTTGATAGTGTATGCCCAACCCCAGGTAAGCCCGGGGGTGGGGGTGATATTTTAACGCGGTGATGTACAATTTTTCGGCGATCCCGGCCTTGTCCGGAATGGCGTCGTTGTCGGCGTAATCCCCCTGGTCGAAGGTCATCCCGAGCCTGGAGCAAAAATCGGAATGCAGGGGATAAAACTCCTTTTGGTCCACAAGTGCGATGGCATCGACGAACCCGGGGATTTGTTCGTGGTACCGCCGCCGCAAGCGTTCCCCGAAGGACCGGACATCTTCTCCGGAAAGTTTGGGGTCGGTTTCAAAATATTTGATGTCTTCGATTCTGTTGAGCCAGATATCGTCGGTGACGTTGGCATTTTTTTGGTATTCCCCATAGAGTGCGGTTCCGGGAAATAACGACAGCACAAAAAAATGGATGACCAAAGGTTTGATGGTTTCGATGAGATCAAGGGTCTCTCGGATGGTCTTGGGGCTTTCTCCGGGGCAGCCGTAAATGAAATAGGCCCGGGGAAGAATGCCGTATTTCACGGTCATGGCAAAGGCTTTTTCCACTTGGGCGTTCGTAATCTTCTTGTTCAGAAAATTTCGGATTTTTTTGGAACCGCTCTCCACGCCGTAGCTGATTTGAATGCAGCCCGCCTTTCTCATCCAGGACAGAATCTCTTCGTTCATGGTGTTGACCCGGGAGATGGCCACCCACGAGATGTCGAGTTTTTTCTCGAGTATTTTTTTACAGATGTGGACCACCATGTTTTTGTTGACGCTGAAGGTGTCGTCGGAAAAATAGAAAAAAGTGATCCCCTTTTTGTAAAGGCGTTCCAGTTCGTCCACAAAATACGCCGGGCTGTGAAACCGGATCTTCGGCCCCCAGAATTTCGGGGACCCGCAGAATGTGCATTTCCCCGGGCAGCCGCGGGTCAGGGACAGGTGCTGATACTCAAAATATTTTGAAGGCACCGGCAGACGGTCCAAGTCGTCGATGGGGTCCGCCGGTTCCGTCCGGACCGGCCGTCCGTCTTTTCTGAAGGCAATGCCTTTGATCCGGGTGATCGGCTCTTTTTCATCGCTCTGGATCCATTGGACGAGATTTAAAAACGGATATTCCCCTTCGCCGATGACCACAAAATCGATCTCCGGAAAATGGGTCAAAAAATGCTCCCACAAAAAGGTGGGGGCGACCCCGCCGAAAACGATTTTTACCCCGGGATCGATTTTCTTGGCGATTCGGGCGATGTCGATGCCCCCCCAGCGGTTGGCCTGGAGAATGGAAAACCCGATGACGTCGGGCTTTTTCTCCCTCAAGATCCTTTCGATCTCCCGGGGAGTTTCATTGATGCGGCACCAGTTCAATATCTCCACATCGTATTGATTTTCCTTTAAGACCGCACCGATGTAATAGATGCCGATGGGCGGAACCGTCACATCTTCGGTGCGGGTTCTTTTTTCCAGCCAGTATGGATAGATGAGGAGTATTTTCATTTTTTAACGGTCGGCATCCTTGCAAAAAAGTCCAATCAATTCTATAATCCGGTTCTTTATTCGCCTTCGCCTGAATGCCCCGCAGCTTGTTGGAGTGAAACGGAAATCCCGCCCAGCGGGGTTGCGGGGAGCTTCATTTTTAAACAACGGGCATTTTGGATCCCCTTGGATCTTTTTATGCGTTTTTAAAGTTATGAAATTTTTTGGTATAAAAAGCAAAGAGTTTTCAACCCAGAGACCCTAAAAAAAAGGAGAATACGTTATGTTTTTATCTCTGCTTCAACAGCGCAGAAGCATCCGCAGATATCTGGATAAACCGGTGGCGTTCGAGAAAATCGACCAGCTTGTGGAAGCCGTGCTCCGTTCGCCGTCCTCACGGGGATTCAACCCCTGGGAGTTTGTGGTGGTGACCGACGGTGGTTTGCTGGAAAAACTTTCAACGGCCAAACCCCACGGTGCGTCGTTCCTGAAAAATGCACCCCTGGGAATCGTTGTCTGCGCGGACCCTGAAAAATCCGACGTGTGGGTCGAGGATGCTTCCATCGCGTCCATCATCCTTCATTTGACAGCAGAATCCCTGGGTCTGGGAAGCTGCTGGATTCAGATCCGAAAAAGAATGCACAACCAGACCCGAACCGCGGAACAGTATATCCGCGAACTTTTGAACATTCCCGAGAACTTAAATGTAGAATCCATCATTGCCGTCGGATACCCCGGGGAACAAATGCCGTCCCATCCCAAGGACGCGTTGCAGTATGAAAAAGTGCGTTACGACACTTACGGCAAGTGAAGGGAAGGAACCTGTGCGCTAAGGGGATGGGGCCCCGTAATTTAGGAAAAAATTGACATAAACTTTAATCCCGTATATCAACCCTATAGTCTCGTGAATAACATGACATCATGAACAGAGTGAAAACAGGCATATAATTTATGCAACGATAGGGTCAAGCCTGTTGGTTGGAATGTAAAAAATGATGAAAAATAGGACACTCAAAGTCAAGCGGAACGATCCTTGTCCCTGTGGAAGCGGGCTCAAATACAAGAAGTGCTGTCTGGGAAAGGAAGCGCCCGAACCGAAAAACCTTCAGGAGGAATACGCTAAAAAATACGGAATTCGGCTCAAGCAGCCGGAGCAAATTGAAGGTATCAGACGGGCCGGCCGCCTGGCGTTGGACATCCTCGATCGGGTGGCCATCGAACTCCGGCCGGGGGTGGCCACCGACCATATCAACACCCTGGTGCACCAATGGACACTGGCGGGGGGCGGCATCTCGGCTCCCCTGAACTATCGGGGATTTCCGAAAAGTGTGTGCGTGTCCGTAAATGAAGTGATTTGCCACGGCATCCCCGGGGAAAGGGTCCTGCAAGACGGGGATATCGTCAACGTCGACGTCACTCCCATACTCGACGGCTATTATGCCGATGTCAGCAAAACTTTTTTCGTGGGAAAACCCGGCCCCAAAGCCAAGAAGATCGTCGGGGTGGCCAAAAAGAGCCTCGCCCGGGGGATGTCCATGGCCAGACCCGGAAACACCGTTGGCGATATTGGATGGGCCATTCAAGAATATGCCGAAAAACAGGGATGTTCGGTGGTGAGGGAATTTGTGGGGCATGGTGTAGGGCTTGAATTCCATGAGCCCCCCCAGATTCCCCATTTTGGCAGAAAAGGAGAGGGCATCCGTTTGGTTCCGGGGATGGTTTTTACCATTGAACCCATGATCAACCTGGGTCAAAAGGAGCTGGTGATACTCGACGATCAGTGGACGGCGGTGACCAAAGACGGTTCCCTTTCCGCCCAGTTCGAACAAACCATTCTGATCACCGATCAAGGGTTCGAAAGCCTCACGCCGTTCGATGTGTAGCGGGTATTTGACCCGGATTCTCCAAATCCTGATAAATTCGGGATGTCATTGTGGATCGAATAGACCATTTCCCCAAAATAATAGCCCATCGCGGGGTTTGCCGCCGGCAGATTGAAAATACCATCCCTGCGCTCAAGGCTGCCAAGGATGAAAAGGTCGATATGATCGAAATGGATGTTCACGAAACCGGCGACGGCCGGTTTATCGTGGTCCATGACGGGCGTCTCGACCCGGATACGCCCCCCTGGAGAAACCTCACATACCCCCAAGTTCTCGCCGTCACCGGCCATGATGACCGGGCCCCCTTGCTGTCGGACTGTCTTGCAGCGATCCGGCCGGTTCCCGTAAATATTGAAATCAAACATTTCCGGAGTCCGGATAATTTTTCCAAAGAACTGGACGCATCGCCGATTTCAGAGGGGAGTGTGGTGTCCAGTTCCCATGTCCGCCTGATGGAGGGGCTGCACCGGCGCGGCCTTGGGCTGCCCCTGATGCTGGTTGTTTCCATTTCCAGGCGGCGGACCGTAAAAGAGAATATGAGAAACGCCGCAGGGTGCATTTTCCCCGGGCTGCTGCCGCGCTTTTTAGACGGGGCGGCCGTACATCATAAGCTTCTACGAAAAAATTTCGTCAGGAGCCTCCAGCGCCGGGGCAGGCGCGTGTTTGTCTGGACCGTAGATGACCCGAAGGATATGGAGAAATTTATCTCCTGGAAAGTGGACGGCATCATTTCAAATTGTCCCCATCGCCTGCAAGCACTCAAACGTCGGTGGGCACTTTTGGAAACCGGATGAATTATTCATGAAAATTGGGGCCGAGGAAGAAACCATGATCGAAAGATCCTACCTTATAAAAGCCGTGCTGTTCGATTTTGACGGCACCCTGAGCAAACCCGGGACCCTGGATTTTCCCCGTTTAAAAAAAGAGATCGGCTGCCCGCCGAATCACCCTGTTTTGGAGTTTATCGACGGTCTTCCCACCCGGTTCGAGCGTGAAACGTCTCTTTCGGTGCTGGAAAAGTTTGAAATGGCGGGTGCCGTCCGTTCGGAACCCAATCCCGGCGCAGAGGACTTGATCGCGTACCTTCGAGCGAGAAAGATCGGTGTGGGACTTATCACCCGAAATCGTCTTTTGTGCATCCAACGGGCCCTGGAAAATTTTAACGCCCTGGACATTTCAGACTTTGACGTGGTGATTTCCAGGGAAACGCCGGTGGATATAAAGCCCAGCGGCGACGGGATTCTCCTGGCCGCTCGAACCCTGAAGGTGGAAGTTCAGCAGGTTCTCATGGTGGGGGACTTCATTTTCGACATCCAGGCCGGACAGGCGGCCGGGTGCATGACCGCGCTTCTGGGTGACGTCACCACACCCAGATATCCGAACATCCAGAGCGACTTCAGGGCCTCGGACTTGGACGGGATCAAAGATATTATCCGATTGGGGCTGCCCCTTCCCATGGGGAAATTGCCCAACGATCTCCTTGAAAAATTCCTGGGTCGATTCAATTTCCACGACCCCTCGGTGCTGATCCAGGCCGGCGTGGGCGAAGACATCACTGCGGTGGATATCGATGAACCGGAAGTTTTGGTGATTAAATCGGATCCCATCACCTTTGCCACCGATCAGGTGGGGCACTATGCGGTCCTGGTCAACGCCAACGATATCGCCACGTCAGGGGCCACGCCCCGATGGCTGTTGACCACCCTTTTGTTCCCACCCGGCGTTACGCCGTCAGCCATTGGAAAGGTCATGCATGAGCTCGAATCGGTGTCCCGACAGTGGAATATCTCCTTGTGCGGCGGACACACGGAAATCACCGATGCCGTCACAAGACCCGTAATTATCGGCATGCTGGCCGGAACCGTTTCAAAGGAAGGGCTCGTCGACAAAGGCAACATTCAGCCCGGGGACAGCGTCCTCTTGACCAAGGCTGTTGCCGTGGAAGGGACGGCCATCATTGCCCGGGAGTTCGGTGACCGGCTGGGGGCCCTGGGAATGGCCGAAGCCGAGATCGAAACCTGCAGACAGTTTCTGTCTTCCATCGGTATTTTAACGGAAGCCAAAATCGCCGGAAGCTTCCAGGGCGTGAGCGGCATGCACGACATTACCGAGGGCGGTTTGGCCACGGCACTGTTGGAATTGAGCGTTGCCGGAGGGCATCGGATCCGGGTGGACATGGACAGGATTCCGGTCTTTCCCCAAACCCGAAAGATATGCCGCTTGCTCCACATCGATCCCATGGGCCTCATCGGCTCCGGCAGCCTTCTCATCTGCTGTCGTGAGCCTACCGCCGAGCCGCTGATGGCAGGAATTCGAGATGCCGGAATCCAAATCACCCGTATCGGCGAGGTGACGGACCCCGGTCGCGGCATCGACGCCGTAGGCCCGGAAGGGCCGTTGCCGTGGCCCCGCTTCGAGGTGGATGAGATCACGCGTCTGTTCTAAACAGATAATCGGTAATAACCCAAAAAGTTAACGGGTGGGTGCCA